>Ga0209454_1003913_pt1 | contig 10907 bp, 4 predicted proteins | sample WorMetHERISLAND1_2_FD_187400 | JGI IMG/M metagenome (GOLD analysis project Ga0209454, IMG submission 187400) | Marine gutless worms symbiont microbial communities from Max Planck institute for Marine Microbiology, Germany - Olavius geniculatus... | ecosystem: Host-associated > Annelida >...
TACTAATTCAAAATATTTTAATTTAACAAAATATGACAGTTGATTAAATATTTTTGCTAGTCGTGACGTAACGCTGACGTCATAATGTGTTACGGATACAAGCTTGTTAGTCTCAACTGGTGCTGTCAGTTGCTACCCTGTTTCGATGGTGAACTTAATCTGGTATGCTGATGAAAAATTTTCATTGTGTCAGCACTAAGTGACATGGGGACATGAAATCAGTGCGCGATCCAAAAACTCAATCTTCTCGCAAGCTCGGTGTGCTAGTGCACTGTCTCGCTCGAACATGTGAAAGTCCAACTATCTACACAGACGCGTAAATGCGATTGCTTTGCATGTTTTTGTGGCTGCAACCGTAAAACTTCAAGAATTTGTCACCAATGAACCAGGTTTTTCACCATCGGAGCAGGGTAGCAACTTCAGCACCAGTTGAGACGTATGGTTGAGACGGACGTATGGTTTTGAGGCTAATGTTATTTATACCCCGTTTACATGATCAAGCTGGCTCGACGAGCTGGCTATATGTTAGCTGGACGAGCCAGCTCGATGTTTGCTCAATGCTTGATGGATGTCTGCTCGACGTCTGCTCGATGTCTGCTGGATGTTTGCTCAATCGTGTAAATGGGATATTACCTTCGCTATCGACAGCTGCACACGTGAGTCCGCCGCAACATTCTTCCGTGTTGAAGCATCTTCCTTCCGCTTCAACGCACTACCAGTCACATCACCGCAGCAGCTTTACTGTAGGCTTCAAAAATTTCCAGCTAATTCCAATCAATCGTACCCTAAAGCAGGAATGTGGTCTCGGTCTCGTATCGGTCTCGGTTTAAGGGATCCCATGCACATCTCTTCTGTATAGTGGCTGGCGTAAGCAGACGAAGATCGGGGGTTCAAACCTCATTGAAAATAGAAATAAATACTACTACAGCTGTCGACTCTGCATGTGCCCTGAGGTTTAACTTTATATTTGCGGTACAGTTATAAAAATCAATGATTCGATCTTATTCTCTGGTCTCTCTACCACTTATTCTCAGGCTTGCCGTGAATATGGATATCCATGGATACATCCATGGATATATCCATGGATATTACGTTGGCTTACCTACTAATTAAATTGACTACTTATATGCTTTGTCTATAGAATATTTCCCTGTCTGTCGTTTGTACTATTTATTTTCTCGTTTACTTATGTTACTGAGTCCAATAAGTAATCAGTGACATAAACACGTCATTATTTATTAGCCAAATTTATTTATTAGCACTATAGCAGCATCACGTCTTAATCGCCGGTGCTTTAATAGGCCTACTGTTGGTTGGGCAACAGAAGATCTATCCATTTCTCAGTGTATTTGTATTTTTTTTTATCATATGGTAACAAAACTACAAACTTTTTTGCTTACTAACTAGTAGGAAGTACAAACTAAGTGTCCTTCAAAAGCATCTACTCTACCCTATAGGGCCTACCTGTAGGCGTACATGAATGCAACCAGCTGTTGCGGGTGCACCGACCGTACCGCTAATATCCAGCGTCTGACTTCGGGTCGCGGAAAGAAAGATGGTGACGCTGCTTTATCGAATTTAGGAATAAAACCTAGAATACAATGCGGTAAATCGGCGCATGTGGGTGACGGCTGCAGGCAACAACATTGCGTTCAAAATTGCGACCAAACTGTTGCAGATTGAGACATGGTATCATTTGACGGCCTACAGGAAGTTGCCATCTCCCAATCCAACTGTATCGTCGCCGACTGTATTTCACGTACCATTTAGCCACGATACATGCTTTACGGACAGACCAAGGACAAAAAAGACGACATATCGTATCCAAGGTTTGACCTAACGGTAGGCCAAAAACAGCGTCAATATAATAATGTAAATTTTCACGAAACTTGACATACTCAACTAAGATCGTAGGCCTATATTTCAATGCAAATGTGTGTTTATCTTTTACATTTACTAATTTTTCAACAACTTCAAGAAAGAAATGTTTGCGCCATGTTTTTTTGGAGGAGAGGAAAATAGACGCTTTTGCACTGCTGTATTTTGGAAAAATGTGGGGCTACATTTACGCGGCATAGGCGTCTGTTGGTATGGATATATCCATGGATATCCACGGAAAATCTGTGGATATAGATAATTATGGATATGGATGGGAAATTTCATATCCACGGCAAGCCTGCTTATTCTGCAGGATGAATATAGGCTACAGTGTGGGCCAAAATGTGATACCTTTATGGTATCTCGGTTTTCTGTATTGTTAGATGCATCATATTTGCCATTTGTGTTTACTCACGTATCACTTGTATTAAATGGCATGGTAAACAAAATCCGTTCGTATCGTATATGGGAATAAAATTTGCAACTTCGTCACAATGTGTGGATTAACTGACAATGAACGCTGTTTGATTCACAATATGCTTGTTGAAAAATACTGGGATTATTGAAGAACTGTAAATTATAATTAATGACAAAAGTTAAAATTTATTGTTTAAACGGTATAAATATCTGCTATTTTGCACCTTATATGCCATTGTACTGACGCAGTTGAAAAGAGTGCCACTTTTGGGCCCACCCGGTGGAGTAGACAAAGAGAAAATATACAGACGTCAGCGGCGGATTTCTTGAAGTACATTGCAAGCGGCGTGGCTTCCGTCTGCAGGAAGACGGCGATGCACAGCAGACCACACGCCACGAGCACGACCATTGACGACATCGCTGAAACTTCGTCTGGACTGGACAGGGCGTTGTGATCACATGCGACGCAAGCGACACACGAACACAAACGATACGAGTAATACCCCGTTTACGCGATCAAGCTGGCTCGACGAGCTGGCTATATGTTAGCTTGACGAGTCAGCTCAATGTTTGTTCGACGTTTGCTCGATCGTGTAAACGGGGTATAAGCTATCGACTGAAAACGGTCGCCGCCAGTGGCGTCGTAACTGGACAAGAAAGGGTGGCCAATAATTATTGCTCCCCCTTCTAAATTTTGGGATGTCGAAAAATTGTCGGAAAATTTTCTTCTTGTCTAAAAATTGTTGTCCAAAGACGCAAAATTTGAGTCTAAAACAGTTTAAGAATACTTTAAGGGCAAAATTAAGTTTTTGAACGCCCAAAATCTCCCCTGTCGGAAATTTGCAAAGTTTTGTCTGTCTGAATTTTGCCAGGAATACGCAGTGTCTGCAGTATAATTGCAACTTCTTGCCTCGCCCACTTTTCTAACTCACGACGCCGTTAACTCGACTCTGCTTACTAGCCTATTTATCGCCGAACGAAACATGGCGGCAATTCGACTTTGCAGAAAATGTTGTATTTTGTCGCAAAACGAAATAAATTGGTTTATTATAAGTTGCTTTAATTCGTTTTATTTTTTATCATATATGTGCAAGCCCTGGGGGATTTTAACTGCAAAACAAAAGTCGAAGTCATTCGGCACTAAGAAGCATCGATACGTCACACTGCATATCTGTTGGTCAGCAATTTGAACTGCAAAGTTTGACTGGAGGCTCCAATCGGCGTTCCGACTCCGTGTAAAAGTCTGGGATTTTTAAAAATACAATATTACTTGAAGCCACGCTTGAAGCCTCTGCGAAATAGCATCTCATTCGCTCTAACGGCTTTAGCAATGTGCAAGAGTGTGAAAGACAAAGAGACCACGCTACAGAATCAGCTGTTGCAATAGTCAGCATCGCTTTGCTTGCAGGGATGCCGATTAAGAACAGGCAACGATCGTAGATTGAGAATTTGTGTACTGCGGTTTCATATTTGTAAAAAATTTTTGTAATTTTTCATTTATTAAATTCATTAAAATGTGATTAATACTTTGAAAAGTTGGACGGGTGTTCTCAAATAAATAGGCCTATTATATATTTTGCATCTTTTTTGATGATAAGCTTAGGCTACGAATTAACCATCATTTTTGCTAATAAATAAACTAAATTTTAAAATGCGTCTTTTAAGTCGTTATAAAAACTGGCGCATAGCATATAATCGTTACTGAAAATTTCACTTCTAAGAAACTTATAAATTCCAAATTAGTTAATGGCTCTAACTGAGGTTGAAAGATACGTAGGGAGCCTGTACGTGGAATCGAGCTAACGCTGTTTCACTCAGCTTGTAATTTAGCCTATCATATTAAATTGTATACATGCCATTAAAATCTCTAGACGACAGCAAGGTAGAAGCTACAATAAGCCCAAACAAACAAGTTCTATGAACTTACCGAGTAGCCTACAAGACGACTTACTGCTATAGCAAGTATGTCGACTATACTGTGCGGCGAATAATCAAACGGTATCTGGCGGACGGCTGTCGTGCTGACTGTGGATTCGAAGACTGAAGACGCCTAGCTGCCGATGAACAGTAGGCCTACGACAAGCGAAACGACCCACGACGATACGGATCAATACTCCGATAATTCGCCGTCGCGTCGAAAATCCAGAGCTGGTCTCTCTGTGTGTTATAATTTTTTCTACCAGATATACCGCACGTAGGCCTATACTGGCCGCCGGTATTTATTAACAGATCAGTTTTCGTACGAAATAAATAGGCCTAACTCAGCCAATCATTGAAATGTTATCAGCTAACTGACTGCAATCAACTAAAACACGACATAGGCTATTACAAGAAATTTGAGCTAATGCTCACGAGACGCGCGAAAACCTATAGCAGTTCCTGTTCGCAGGTAATCTTAGTCTAACTCCTTCCATTTCGTCGCAATTCACTCTTTTGCAGCCAAAAATTGCCAAAAAATTACTTAAAATTAATATTTTTAGCGTTCAAGGTCATTCTTGTCACTTCAGAGATCAAAGCTAGCAGTGTGGTGAGCGAGTGCGTACAGATAGACGGATGACCACCTATTAAATCGACACTGGGCTGACATATTCGCATGTTAAATACAGCTATTATATTATAACGATTTTCGATGGTTATAATGATGATGATGCTGATGACGAAGACGAATCGATAAAGCATAGTGTTGGAGCCCGTGTAACAAGCATGCTGATATTGCATGCCCGGTAGACTGTTGCTTTAGGACTTTCCGTCGCTTCCTCATAACTCACTGCTTCCAGCAGGCCTACAGCTACCCCTAGCGGCTATGTCAAGTGCCTAAGATTCGGCCACCGGCTGACATTGTGCACCGTAAATATTTTATTTATTCAATTACTTACTTACTTACTTTGTATGCCTCGTACGGTACCGCTAACAACGCGGTGTGTATCACATCTCTAGCAGAGACTGTGTGGCATTTACTGTCGGACGAAGATGGCGGTGCGTTGGCTAGCGGGCCGCAAGGCGTGCATGGTCAATTTGCTTGTACTCCCTGGCGACAAGATGAAATCAGCCGTGCCCATGTATCACGACGCACCAGTGATCGACCCGCTAACTACATCAGACGGCATACATGGCTTAGCGACGCACGACTCAGTCTATAGAGTAGCTCAACAAAAAATATGAGCTAATGCTCGCGAGACGCGCGAACGCCTATAGCAGTTCCTGTTCGCAAATTGCCTTAGTCTGTCTCCAATTCGTCGCAATTCACTCTTGAAGTCGCGGCGCAGCCGAAGATTGCAAAAAATAATAAAACCCCTTATTTTGGGAAAATTTCAGACGCAGCTTGGCTTGGTCAATCTGTAGTGATTTTGGCGCAATTCGCTCTTGCAACGTGTCTCACAGCCCAGAATTGCCAAAAATCCATAAAACCCCCTATTTTGATGTTCGAGATCATGCAAGGTCTTTGCTCTCCGTAGCAATCGAAAGCCTGTGTACAACTTTAATTTAATTTATAAAGCGCACAATGTCAGCGAGAAACTCACTGAATCCGAGGCAAATTTCTGTTAGTGATTAATAGTAGACTAACCTAGGCACCGTATCTGAGATACAGCGATTTATTGGCCAAAAATCGCAAATTTTCCCTATCCCCTCTCATTTAGCGCTCTTGCTCGAGCCTCGAGGTGACCTCTTTCGAATTTATGGGAAAGCTTTACGGATCCTGAAACTAGAGTCTTCCAGGCAGCCGAGGGTGAAGATTTGGTGATCATAGCTTGCACCATTTTTTTACTGATTTACCCGTGTGAAAGACAGACGGACGGACAAAATTGCGATGGCTAAGACGCGCTATAGCAGTTCCTGCTTTCGCGCGTAATAACAAGAAAAGCCCAGCTAACGCAAAGGGAAACGCGCAACAGCGGTGCATGTTTGAAAGACCGGTGCGAACAAAATCTGAGCTGATCTATCCTAGCAACGATGTTTCTTTTACACTCGCCATAGGGCGCCAGACGGCACGACCGGTCTTGCTTAGTCGCCCGTATTGGCTTAAAATCGTAAATTTTCCTCACCCCCTTTCATTTAACGCCATTGCTAGTTGTGATCCCTTTAGAATTTATGAAAGAGTTTTACGGATCCTAGGCAGCCGAAGGTAAAGATTTGGTAATCCTAGCTTGCACCGTTTTTGACTGATCCGCACGTGTGACGGACAGACAGACGGACAGAATTGCGATGGCTAAGACGCGCTACAGCAGTAGCTGTTGTTGCGCGTAAAAAGTAACACCCTAGTTTTTTTGTCATAACCAACGACGTTCAAAAATTTAGTTTTTGCTAGTAAATTTTCACAAAATGGAAATTCGCAGACCGAAATTTTGTATTTTTGAGCAAAAATTTTCTGACAAAATAAAATTTAGAAAAAGAATTTGCCCCTATTCCATGATGCCACTGGCCATATAGCTGCATTAAACACTGACACATTTTCGAAATACTTTTAACTATTTATACTCTGCGGTAGATTTCCAGCAAAGTGATCATTGAAAGATGCCATCATCACACTCAAAATGCGTCGCTACTCTGTCTTGTGAAATCATGCTTTAGAAATTTCTAGTTCACTAAAGTTGACGACGGGTTTAGGCCGTGATGGTTAGCCTACTTTAAGTTTACCACTAAGCGCAAAAGAATCTTAAAGATCGGTTAATATTTTGATAAAAGTTAGGATATTGTATTCATGAAAGTGGCTTACTTTTCAAGGGTCATCCACAAATACACGTACGCTAGTTGACGTGCGTTGCTAGATTTTTAATTTTTTATGTTCCCCGGTACAGCCACAGCGTTCAAACTCACGCATGAGTCAAATAAATGATTGATTGATTGAAGTAGACTTCTAAGTAGCTTAATAAAGTTGACATTTTTTAACTTTCTAATCCAAAACAAGTGCCATCACGAACGTGGTCGCAATATCGATTGGACATTCTTCGAACGCTCCATAGCAATCTAGTTTCAAGGAGTTTTTCTTTCTCTCTCTTCACTTGTACAGTGCGGTATATGAGACAGCTATATGGTACACACGACACGGCAAACGCATGAATTCGGCAGATCTTATAGATGTGACGGCAGAGATAGGCGCAGGACGCGTGGGCGAATCTATTCCACGACGCGTCACGATATCGACATTGATCGATGCGCTGTACCAACTGTCCGGAGACGGTGACGGTGCCCCATTATAGGATCGCTCCCCAGAAAAAGTCTCCCCGGCCGACAATTTACCGGTAAAAATCCGTCGGGCGGCCGCCAGGGCGGGGCAGATTTTTACCGGTAAATTGTCGGATTGGGGAAAACTTCTCTGGTAGGCGATGCTATAATGAGACACCCCCACCGGCCCGCGAGACGAGAGATCTAACACTGAACAGACAGATGCGATTGCCGACGCCGCGCCGCAATCGTTCATAACGTTTCAATGTGTTCTATCGATCGACGACGACGACACTGCACTGCTTCTGTGCAATTATCCGTAAAACACTGTTATATTCTGCACCCAGCTAAAAATACAAACGGGAAGAGTGTACAGATTTTACCTTTAGCACGAACGACAACAAAGTCTAATGCAACGAAATGACAACGTTGAATACAAAGTTTAGTAGGACTTTGAGTACTACACTGTGTCCGAAAAAGCAACCCCCTAGACATCGTACAATAAAAATATTAAGTCTAAACGAATCTGAATAAAATTTTGTTAATCTATAATAAATTGCTGAGGAGATTACTAAATTTCGTTAAAAATAATATTTCTCACCGGAGTTATTAATTGTTGAATCACGATAACAAAATATCTCCGTTACCAATAGAACGTTGCACAAGCAAACCCTTCTGTCACTGTACATTTGCGTAACTGCAACAAACAACATCTGATTTTCGTAATATTCTATGCCAACAAAGCACAATTCATTGACAATCAATTTGCCGAATTTCAGTTAAATCTGCCAAAGCAAACTATAGCTACAGCGGCTTTTGTGAGATCACTCCGAAACACTTTTTTCAGGTTCTTGTGAATGACATCAAACACAAACACAATGAAACTGAAGTGTTATGGAGTGACCTGACAAAAACCGCTGTAGCTGTTGTATGCTTTAACAGATTTAATTAAAATTTGGCAGTTTGATTGCCAATAAGCGATGCATTGTTGATGTAGAATTTTTGCCAGATTCAAATGTTGTTTGTTACAGTTACGCTGCTGTAACATAGCAGAGGAATTTATTTATGATGAAGTTTATTTGCCATGACAGGCAGTAAAAACAAACAAACAAATGTATGTAACGTCATATTAGAAACAAAGATATTTTTGTTATCAATATTCGACAATTAATAACTTTGTTAAAAATAATATTTTTCAACAAAATTCGGTGCTCGCTTTAGCAATTTATTGCGAATGGAGCGTACGAAATTTTATTTAGATTTGTTCAGATTTGACATTTCTATTGTACGATGTCCAGGGGGTTACTTTTCTCCGGACACAGTGTAGATACCTCACTGCTGGGGGGTAAGCGAGTACGTAGTACGAACTTATACCACTCCAGACAGTGCGGTATCGTACTTAAATTACGCTTACATATAGACTATACCGCCGGTTGCTTTACGACGCACGACTGCAGCCGAAAGTTGCGAAAACTGTACCAGCGCAAGCGTGTGTACTTTTATGTGTATTTTTCGTGCAGTAGGTTTATAGGCCTACAGGGCCCTATTCTCATTGTTGCACATAACTTCTGCTTTTTGTCAGGAACGCATAAGTCACATAAGCTCTTCAACTAAATGTGGTAAAATTGACGGAAAAAAATAAATGCGAACTGGCCGGAAAAACAATATTTAGTCTTTCGTAACGGTAACTTTTTAAAATCATTTGAAAAAGTACAGTAGAAATGCATACGGTTACCATGCAATGATTACAAAGCAACGTTTAAATAATTCTGATTAGTATAACATTTCGATTCGGTAAGAAAACTTATCCATTATTACTTCACCACATGAAAAAACGTTACGCCATACTGTACTATGCTGGGAAAGGGCACAACAACATTTCACACTTACGCACTTTTACATCGATGCATATATGATGTACGTGCATGCCAATATTTTTGGGCCGACCGTTAAGCTGTAAGCTACGAGTTGTCGTCTGTCCGTCCGTCCGTCCGTCTGTCTCTCTGTCTGTAACGAATGCATTATGTCTAAACGGTAGGTCTTACGGGAAACTTTAAATTACGCGTACGATTAGCTTTGTGTCAAGGCTCTTCGCATGCGAAATTTGGGCGATGCAGTGCAAGTGAAACATTTTTAAATTTGGGGTTAAATAGAGAGTAGGTAAGAAAATTGTGCGTTTTTAAACCGAAAACTGGCGGTATCTTTGAAACGGCGAGAGATAGAGCCAAGTTGCTATTAATAAGACGTCGCATAAGCCATTCCACATGACACGATAATCATTGACTTTGAACTTTGGGTGACCTTAAAAAGTCACTACGCACTCTGCTATGCCAATCGTGCTGTATTGTGGCTAAACGGTAAGTCGTAGGGGGTCGGCGATGATGCCATTGGATAGGGCGACGACGAGTTCCTATAGGTTGTCAATAGTAACCATGTCTCCATGTGCAGCGTTTTGGCTCAATTTTCAATGCAAGATTTCAATCTATTAATCGCCGAATCTCAGAAACGGTCGGCCCTTCCTAGCAACAGCTGGGCTTTTTATATTTACTGTGCAGATTGTCGTGTAAAACAATACGATATCAACTGCTGTTTATGCTTAAACTGTTGAACTGAACAAGTTCTGCAAAGTTGGATTCGTTTTTCGTAAATAATTGACTCGTGAATAATTCACTCATAAACAGTAAACTTTAAATATTCAAGTCGGTATCTATTATTTTTATTTCGTATTTTGCTTTTCCCTACGTGTATTTTTATGTGTACTTTTACGCGTTTTTGTGTGTACTGCGGGTACGATTTTATGGTAATAATATTTCGTATTAAATAAATAAGTAATTAAATTTTAGGTTACGTTGTGCAAGTTGTCATGTAAAACAAGAAAGTCCAGCTGTCGCTAGGGAAGACGCACTACAGCCTATACAGTTCCTGTTGCAGTACTGACTTTCAAGGTCATCCAAGGTCGATTATTTTCATTTTATTTGAAAGGGCGTGTGCCACTTGCTGTTAGTGATTAATAGTAACCTTGGCCCTATCTCTCACGATTTCCGAGATATGGTCAGTTTTCCGCTGAAAAACGCACACTTTTTCTACCCCCTTCATTTAACCCCGAATTTGAAAATTTTTCCTTTGAACTAGATCGCTGACATTGTGTATACCTAAGTTTACAAGTAATTTGAGCAAAGCTCACGAGACGCGCGAAAGCCTATAGCACTTCCTGTTCGCAGGTAATCGTAGTCTATCTCCATCCATTTCGTCGTAATTCACTCTTTTGCAGCCAAAAATCGCCAAAAATCAGGTTAAATCAATATTTTTAGGGTTCAAGGTCATTCAAGGTCATCAATGTTGATAAATTTAAAAAGCCTGTCACCAGTGCTTGTTATAATAAGCAGCATGTCTGTGCCTATCTGCAACCGTGTTCACACTACACGAGATAATTGCGGTAACATAACCAC
>Ga0209454_1003916_pt1 | contig 10905 bp, 6 predicted proteins | sample WorMetHERISLAND1_2_FD_187400 | JGI IMG/M metagenome (GOLD analysis project Ga0209454, IMG submission 187400) | Marine gutless worms symbiont microbial communities from Max Planck institute for Marine Microbiology, Germany - Olavius geniculatus... | ecosystem: Host-associated > Annelida >...
ATGTTAATGCATATTTCGCTTGATCTGCTTTCCCTAGGTAGTGCAGAAGCATACATTGGGTAAGGTGGGAAACTGAACGGTCATTTGACGGCAAGTTGTGTCAGAAATATTTGTACCAAAAATTATTAAAATTCGATAATTGGTTTTCTAGATACAGTTGAAAATGTTGGGGATGTTTTTTTGGGACACAGTGTAGAAAGAGATTAATAAACAACGAAAAACAAGACATGTCAATCAATGAGGACCAGGGGTTCTAAGATCTATGCAGTGCCAACGTTAGAGAGTTGGAGGCCCCCAAATACAAGTGTAAGACCCCTAAAATAGGCGGCCCAAGGGCGGAGCCCTAGCGGGGTCCAGGAGCAGAGCCCTTGGTCAGGGGGGCAAAACCCCCTGAAGCTGAAGCTGAAACACTTTTGGCTTTTAAACGTTCACTGAAAGTCGCAAATTTGTCCACTTTACAAAAAAAATTGAAACGCAAAAAAGTAGATACAGTTTGTGTTTTCTTTTCAAAAAATGACGTCTATAGACCGCAATACGTCACAGATTACTGTACAGTAATGAAAAGTAATAGACTTGTCCACTTTGGGTAAACTATCCACATGTTTATTCATTTTATATTTGAAATATATTTTATAAAAAAACTAGAAATTTTTTTCACACCTAGCATGAGGCCCCTGAGCATACGTGAGCCCCCTCTCCGGCCGGGGGGTACGGGGGCCCTTGCGCCGGCTCTGGATCTAGGCTTATGACAACTTATTGGCGAAAGTCGTTAAAGTAAGGCAAAGCAGCGGTTGCCGAAACGTTAACGACAAACTAACCAAAGATACCGTATGATGTATTTTGATAAATTTACACCGCAGCCGGATTAAGTTTCAAGTTTTAACCTACTTCGTCGGGACGAACGAGAACGTGGAAGAAGTTTCGCTTGTATCTGATCTTCAGTATTTTCGGCCACGTGTAGCGATGAATACGAAGTCGCTCCTTGTAGACAAGCAGGCCTACCCCACAGACGCCTATCTTCACGTCACAACCTTCCGAGTCCTGCTCACCAAACAAAACACGCATAAAACAGTGCCATCGTGAATAAAAAATATCGACGCAATGGCGTAGCCAAGAGGGGGTTCCAGGAAGCCCAGGCGCCCCAATCCTCAGTCCAGACACATAAGCGTACGTATAAACTGCACAAAATTTGCCAACTTGGTCAGTATATTTTCGGGAAAATAATTACAATTGTTGCCACCAGATCTCATCTTTAAAGCTAAAATGCGCCAAATTCGATTTCGGCTAGGGCTCCGCCCCAGACCTTGCTGGGTAGCTCACAGCGCTCCCCCAGACCCTTAGCTGGATTTTATGGGATCTTACTTCTAAGGGAAGGGAGGGGAAAGAAAAAAAGAAGGGCACCGGAAGAGAGAAAAAGGCAAAAGGCGAGCAGCAAAAAAGGAAGGGACAAAAGGGATTTTTGTTTAAATTTAACATGCTGGACAATATATTATGTAAGGTGTGCCAGCTATAGGGCCTAGTGTAATGCTTATTAGGCCTATTTGAGACTGTGGTAACCCTCTATGTGTATCTGTCATGAGTATGCATTAGTGTTTTTTCTTTCTTTTTTTTGTTTGTGATGCTATCGAATTTTTCGATGAATAAAGTTGATTAAAAGGGAAAAGAGAAGTAGACGGGAAGAGAGACGAGCCCCCTCTCTTATTGAAATTTCTGTCTACGCCACTGCACAGACGAAGAAAACAGTTGCAAATTTCCGACAGAAGAGATTATGACGCTCAAAATTGCAACTCTGTCTCTCAATTTTGCAAAATTGGGGAGAGTTTCAGCTTCAAATGTTGCATTTCTAGACTAAAATTTTCGGAGAAAAAGATTTACCAACAATTTTCTGACAACCCCAAATTTAGGGGACTCTTCCCTGGTTTTCCCCGCCCACAACACCGCTGCACGCATATGTACATCGTGCGCCGAAACATTAAGTGACACACTTCCGGTATTTCTGTTTTCTCTTTTGTCCGATAGAGCATATTTGCAAACTGTGTTTTTAGTCTCATCATTTTCATCAAATGACGGCCTTCTCTGTCTGCCAGTGTGAACAAGTACTGTTTTAGTAATGTGAATAAATTGCAATTTTGTCACGACGGTTGGATTACACCCTGTTTACACGATCGAGCAAACATCGAGCAGACATTGAACAAGCATCGAGCAAACGTCAAGCAAACGTCGATCAAACATCGAGCAAATATGAAGCATACATGAAACATAGCATACACAAAGCAATCATCAAGCAAACATCGAGCAAACTTCGGGCAAACGTAGAGCAAACGTTGAGCAAACATCGAGCTGGCTCGTCCAGCTAACACATAGCAGCTCGTCGAGCCAGCTTGATCGTGTAAACGAGGTATTAAGTAATGACAAATGCTGTTCGTTGCATGTAAAGAAACACCGCAGTTTTCAAAAAAATGATGATAATGCTTTGTACTGAACGAGCACATTGATCCTCAACTGCAAATAATTAATAGGCCCCTAGCAAATGTAAAAATTGTGCAAAGAGTAGGCCTATAATTCTGGTGTTTTCAGTTTATACAAGTGCGTCATACTATTAAAGTTAATAAGAATGCTGATTTTTTTGGCGCACCCAGTATATAACGCATGTTGTGTAAAGCCAAAACTCCACTACGCCAACTTCCCTGTGACGTTCGCAACAAGCCCCAAACTGCCCCACGACACTTGTCACAAAATGTTTGGGGAAAAGTCGGCGCAGAAGCGTTTACGTCCATTAAGAACTACGTTCAAAGCGTATAACTTTTCTCAAGAGGGCAACTTTAGAACTTGACCAAAAGTTAGGTTAAAAATGCACCAAATTCATTTTCGGCCGGGGCTCCGCCCCGGACCCTACTCCGGATAACTCACAGCACTAGTCCAGATCCCCTAGCTGAATTTCAGGGTTTCTACTTCTAAGGAAAGAGAAAGGATCAGCGTAAGGAAAAGGGAGGGGAGAAGGCCAAAAAGGCAGGGGAAAGGGAAAAGGTAGAAGGAAGGGAAAAAAAGGGGAAAGTCAACCCCTTCCCCCGAGTAAAGAATCTGGCTACAGCTTTGTGGAAGGGGTACGAGTTGACGTTGAGAGGGTGGGCGGTTAACATTAGATGCGGTGTAAAAGGGGGGGGCTTGCGTAGTGTGCCCAAGGGGGGATAGACGCCCCTGAGTCGGCGTAATGGAATTTTGGGTTGATAAAGCTAGCAGTATTGCCTACTGCAGCATAACGTAGACTGCGTTGTCACCTTGGCATCGTGCATATGGACGCCGTAAAGTGCCAGGTTCTTTGCGTTGTCAAGGTAACACAGCTCCGCTTCTGATGGCGTCAAGCCTCTATTACAGCAAGTACAACGTAATTATTGTTAAGAGGCATAATCGCAGTTGCCCGTCCCCAAAACACAGACAAAGAATAGCCAGTGTTAAATATCATAAACTTACAGCAGATTATTAAACAAACAAGAAAAGCCCAGCTAACGCAAAGGCAAACGCGCGACAGCGGCGCGTGTTTGAAGACCCGGCGCGAACAAAATCTAAGCTCATTGATCCCAGCAATTGACATTAAGTATCTATAGTGTTTCATTTACACTCGCCAGAGGGCGCGATCGGTCTCGCGCAGCCGTATTGGCTGAAAATCGCTAAATTTTTCTACCCCCTCTCATTTAGCGCCCTCGTTTGAGTTGACCCCTTTCGAATTTATAGAAAAGCTTTACGGATCCTGAAACTAGAGTCTTCCAGGCAACCGACGGTGAAGATTTGGTGATCCTAGCTTGCACCGTTTTTGACTAATCCACCCATATGACAGACAGACAGACGGAGGGACAGATAGTATAGCTGATGTCGCGCACAAAAACTGAGAAAGCTGACGGAGATGCATAAATGCATAGTTGGTTAGTAGGCCTACATGAATTCCTTCCAACCGTCAACGTATAGAGCTAGGCAGACACAGATTAAAGTCAACTAAACATTAGTGTCTGTGGGACTATAATGCCGTGGCTACACGAACCGGACGAGGAAATTGGACACTTCGGACGACACGGACGACACGTCGATGACGCGTCCGATTTTTCCGAACCAGGTTCTGATGGGCGTCTTCTGGCTGGCAGGCAAAAAACCTTGTCCGAGGAAATCGGAAAGAATGAGCAGAATGCACATTCCGTCCGATTTACTCGGACGAGGTTTTTAAACCTCGGAAGGCTAGACGACGTCGGACAACACCTCAGACGAGAAAATTTGTGCGTGTAGCCACGGCACAACTCGGCTGCTAAAACAAAAAAATATTTTAATATGTTTGACGATTTTGTGTTAAATACATGGCACTATACAAATGCGTTTCGATTGATTGATGGATGCAACGGACCTGTGTGTGCGGTGTAGTTCAGCAATGCGGTCGAGTAGTTCGTCGCTGTGCTGCGCTGACAATTCCATACATCTCAGGTAGTCACTACTGCTGCTCGTGTCCGCTTGTCCTGTACTCTGAGTGTGAGCCGCCTGGCGGTCGTAATCACCCAGCTGAGACTGCGCCGCGTACGAGCCCAGCAACGCCACCCCGATGAACGAGCACGGCAGCCTGACAACAGACAAAAACACCCATTAGACAAAAATATATAGAGGGTAAGCGACTGAGCTTACTTAATTTTTGGCTGTCGAAAAATCCGGTTCTTGTTCTTGTCCGAAAATTTTCGACCAAAAATGCAAAATATGGGGCTAAACCCCCATTTTCGGAAAATTTGCAGTGTGTGCCCGTCGGAAAATTGCAACCCTGCCCACTTTTTAACCTATGCACGACGCCGCTAGTCCTATCGACTGTTTAATAAAACCAGTAGGCCTAGTAACGAAAAACTAGGTTTAAAAAATTGATTTTCAAATTTTTCAAACGCTTTTTTGACTTTTAAAAGTTTTAAAGGTTTTCTTCTATTTTACAAAGCAGACAAGGTACAAATTTTAAGAACGAGAAATATTAATTGTTAAAGTTCTTAAAAGGTTGTTTTTAACCCCATAATTTATGTTTCTTGAGCCAATTTTCCATCCCTGTTATACAGCATATTTTGTGCATAGGCTTTAGTTTTGTTACTTACTGTTTACTGCACGATTTTCATACTATTTTGTGTGTCACAGTGTAGCAACGCAGTAAAAGTGTTGTAAAATATTAAATAACCGTGTTATTGCAGATTTCCCGCAAAATATGATAATAAAAATTAACACGAAATCTAGCTAATGCTCATGAGACGCGCGAGAGCCTATAGCAGTTCCTGTTCGCAGGTAATCTTAGTCTATCTCCATCCATTTTATCGCAATTCACTCTTTTGCAGCTAAAAATCGCCAAAAATCACTGAAAACCCCTATTTTTAGAGTTCAAGGTCATCAATGTTGACAATTGTTGACAAACGCGTGTGCAGGCCTCCTTGAACCTAGAGGGTTCGGATTTAAATTGCTGAAACCTACATTCAATGCTAAAAATGTCATACGCAGATTGTCTTGGTCTATCTCCAGCCATTTCGGCACAATTTGCTCTTGAAATGCGTGTCGCGGCCCGAAATGGCAAAAAAACACTAAAACACCCTATTTTAAGGGTTCAAGGTCATTCAAGGTCATCGATGTTGACATTTCTAAGAAGCTCGTCGCCAGTGCTTATTATGATAAACAGCATGTCTGTGCCTATCCGCAACCATTTTACATTAGACGAGCCAATAACGGTAGAATAACGCTTTTTAAGGGGGTTCCTCTCTTTCTCCTTTTCACTCAGTGGCATGAAATTCTGTCACAAAATACTAGAGACTTTAAGTTATATGTTGAAAACCAGAAGTCTCTATCTCACCTGGGCTTCGATCGGTACCGGGTTGTGACAGACAGACACCAAGACGAACGAAATTACCATAGCTAATACGCGCTATAGCTAGCTAGAGCTAGCTAGCTCTCGCGCATAAAAATCGGCTAATATTTGGCAAATATTGTAAACAATGACAAAGTGGAACACAGTATACATGTACATGCAAATACTGTGCACAATCGGACGCAATAAAAAAGCGACTTACGTGCCAGTTGCAATATCTCGACGAAGTTGCAGATATACTTGATATCTAATTAACACAATAAAACATTATAATGCATACTAATAGAATAATAACAAAAAAGCAAAATTCATAACTAAACATAATGGATTTCGACAAAGTTGCACATATCCTTGATATTTATTCCAAGCTCCTGATTTACGCGATGAAACATTCAATATATCAACTTGCTTTGCAGGCAAAATAGTCAAAACTATTCATTTAATTCAAACATTGCCCGAACCAACAAATGTCATAAAAAGCTACGTTTATTTGTAAAATTTGCAAATCAAAATTTACAAACAATTCAAAGACAGTGACATCATCAATTTTTAAAATTTATATTACATCAATTTCAAAGGTGCAAATAGATATAAGATATAAAACGCAAAGAAATATTACCTTGTGATTTCTTGCTCTAACTGCGTTGGATCAGGATAGAATTTCAATCCGAACGCAACAAGCCACGGTCCCTCTATAAACAAACAATGATTTACATGTCATATCACTAATTTATAGCAAAAGACATACTGATAAAATGCACAATTTTATGCATCTGTACTTCAACCTTTTAAAAATTTGCCTATTTAATAAATTAAACGACATAATACATATTTGAACAAAAAATTTGAGCAAAGCTTATGAGACGCGCGACAGCCTTAGCAGTTATTATTCGCAGGTTGTCTTGATTTAAATCCATCCATTTTGACGCGATTCACTCTTGAAATCTATGCCGCAGCCACAAACTGAAAAAAACACTAAAACCCCTATTTTTGAAATTTAAGGTCATTCAAGGTCATCGACGTTAACAGCAATAAAAAGCCTGTTATTAGTGCTTGTTATGATAAGCAGCATGTCTGTGCCTATTTGCAACCGTGTTTACGCTACACGAAATAATTGTGGTAAAATAACCACTTTTTAGGGGGGGTAGCTGTATTGACGCCCACTTGCGCCGGCCTCCTTAAACCTAGGGGGTCGGGACTTCAACTGCTGAAATCTACGTTGAATGCTGAAAATTTCATACGCAGGTTGTCTTGGTCTATATCCAGCTATTTCATCGCAATTCAGTGTTGAAATGTGCGCTACATCCAAAAATTGCGAAAAATTCACTAAAACCTCTCTTTGAGGGGTTCAAAGTCGTTCAAAGTCATCGATGTTGATAAATCCAAAAAGCCTGTCATTAGTGCTTGTTATGATAAGCAGCATGTATGTACCTATCTGCAACCGTTTTCACATTATTCGAGCCAACAACGGCAAAATGACGTCTTTTTAGGGGGGTACCTCTCTTCGACGCCCTCGTTCGAGGGGAACCCCTGCACCCAGTGGCACGAAATTTTGTCACGATAAACTAGAGACCTTGGGGCAGCCCGTAGTGAAGATTTGGTGATCCTAGCTTGCACCTTTTTGATACAGCTCACGAGTGTGACAGACAGACAGACGGACAGACGCCCAGACGATGGCTAAGACGCGCGAAGCATTCTGCTGTCACGCGTAAAAACTGACCAGAGAAACAACTGGCATATTCAACTCCATACACCGTGGTCTGTAAAAAACGTGCCACTTTTATTTTTTGAATAGCTCCCTGCAGCATTAACCGATTTCAATAATTTTGACGTGCAACATCAAGTAAAAACTCGACGCATTATACTTTTGGCCACCTCACTTTAATACTGTCGCTACACTACCTTGTGAAATGCAGGTTGTTTAGCCTGCTGTTTGCGAGTGGTGTCAACGTTTGCCGCTTGCATTCGCGCTGGGGGAGGACATTTTGAGCACATGCTGTAATGAAGAGGACGTGATGTGACACGTGCGACTTTTTGAGATACAATAGTTGCCAATCGTGTTTGTCGCTTTTCAGTTAATCATTTCTGAGCCGATGTGTGCGCTATCCAGTATGAATTCATTGTTGTAAATGACCAAACTACGACTTCTGCATTTTGCAAGGTACTGTAGCAACAATATTAAAGTGAATTGACGAAAACTGCAGTCATTTGTGTCAAGTTTTTCCTGATGTTGCACGCTAAAAATTATTAAAATCGGCCAATGTTTCAAAAAACTATTGAAAAAATAAAAGTAGTACGTTTTTATAGACCACGGCGTAGAAGATTAAAACAGTAATGTGTACACTAATTACCAACAACTTACTTTTAATCTGTTTGCTGATCTGCTTTGCATTGTTAATCCAAAACTGCAAAACAAACCAAATATACAGAGAAGTTGAAAAAATAACCCACACAGTCAATGTCTCAACTGCAGAAAATAGTGACCAACGTAACCAACTTTCAAATCCATTTCGCCGACACGCGTTCATCAACAAATTGGTATAAAACGAGTACTAAAAACTGCATTAGGCCTACTGTCGTCAGCTTCTAAAATTTCATTGTAGTGTAGAGATGCATACGAAGTGGCGGAATAATGCCCAATGTATTGCAAATTAACTGCCGAGTGCGCCACTGAAAAGATTTAAAAAATCGGCTAGGCCTAATATCTGATAACCTCTTGCGTTTGCAGCTTAATAAAATCTACATCGGAAGTTTAGCCAATAGGCTAGGCTAGAATAATTGCACAATGTACGAAAATCTTGATTTAATGCATAAGAGCAAGTTTGCTATTACGGTTAGGCGATAAATCATTGTCTTTCCGATAATAATTCCCAAAATTATTACCTTGGCGTGACCCTGGCCGTAGGTGAGTCCGAAAAAGTCTCTCTCAGTGAGTTCAAGTTTTTCACAGACCGTGTTCAACAGGTGCTGCCCAGTACACTTTTTCTACAACACAGGCCGACATTTAAATACAAGCATCATCAGGTTACAGAAATCGTGGTCGACAACGCCGACGCTGGACAGAAACGACAGATGACATTACGGAATGTACTGATGAATAGGGGCATCTATACCATATAAACCTTGGAGCATAATGCTTCATAAAAAAAGTAGGGGGAAAGGTTTTTTGGAAAGTTAGGGGGGAGTTAAATATTCTATGTCTGCATTTTCTGATACATTGCATGTTATATCAGAAATGCAGAATTATAATATTCAGCTTCACCCCTCCTAATTTTTTCCCCAAAAATCTCCCTTTCCCCTAGGAAGGTTTTCTTGGAAAGGGGAGGGAAGTTAAATATTATAATTTAGCATTTCTGCAATATATCAGAAATACACTAATAATATTCAAACTTGTTTCCTTAAATTCCCAAAAAAAACTTATGGGAAATTAGGGGTGAAGTTGGATATTATAATTCTGCATCTGTAATATGGGTACTACAAGCCATGTAAATGCAATATATCAGAAATGCAGAATTATAATATTCAACTTCTCCCTCTCCCCTAATAAACCCCAAAATCATCTTCCCTTGCACATGCAAAACAATACCCGAAAATGTTTTATTCACTAATTGGATTAATTACTCGTAATTCTAATTGCAAAATGTCAAAAGGGCATGACCATTGTCAAACAGCTGCAGTTCACTGTGCAAATCTGAGAAAACCCGTTACACAGCACATATCTGTAATCTGCATTAATTACTGCCACAGTGTTAGCTCATTGGCAATCTGCAGAATAGACGCCCCACAACATTAAGCTGAAGCACTTTTGGTTTTTGAACGTTCAATGGAAGCCGCAAATTTGTCCACTTCTATAAAATTTGAAAACGCAAATAAATCCAAAAAATTGTGTTATCTGTGCAAAAATATGGATGGCCATGAAACTGGAGGGCCTGGAGCAATACTGGGGCCTGTGCCCTTCCTGTCCCGGCCTGAAACCTCCACTGCCCAGTGCAGTTTGGCTGTTGTATCTGTACTCAGGTAGATTACATGCAACCATAGCCTAGATCTGACAGGCCTACAATTAGTCATCAGAGATTAAATATGTATATATTTCTAGATCAGTATCGAGGTTCACACAGGTTCACAAAGGACACTTGGGTCATGTACAGAAACTGTGTAATTCGTAGAAATATTATGTAGAACGCGGCTTGGTAACGTAACGATGTGGTATAAACTATCTGCTGATGGCTGGGGTTAAAACGGGGCGCGTTCACCTGCCTTGAGTGGCAGGTGATACTGTGATCTCATATGGCAGGTGATACTTCGTAGTAGCTTTGCGACGAATTTCTCATAAAGAGCTATACACCGCCTTTGAAGACCTTTAACCTCTTGCGCAGTCTTGCGAGCGTTTAGCCCAAAATCCACTAAATATGCCTACTTAGATTGCTTGTGGGTCTGTTACAGCGGTAAGACAAATCAGCAGCACTGTTTATATCGTGTTTACATGACGAAACTGGCTCGACGAGTTGATAAGCGCTCGTCGAACATTCATCAAGCACATATCAAGCATAGATGTAAACAACGTTCCAGAAAAAATATTAAAAAAACGTTAAAATCGTTAAAAAGGTGGCAATAAATAATAAAAAGTGTAGCCTAAAAACGTGGATAGAAAACGTTAGCCCTCATTTGTTCAACTTCTTGCTTAAGGGGAGATCACGAGGCGTCTAGGCCGGCTTTTAGACATTTATGACGTCACTAATGTTGGCAGTTTTCATTGGTGCGTGCCATCAGTTGATGACACGGCCTACTAACTGACAAATGCATGCCATGTGACTTTGCGGCCGGTGCCGCGAAATAGATCCGCCGGGGGCTAGACCCGTAAGCGACTCACCAGCCGTTTTCCCGCTCGCTCGTAGGTAAATCTCGCTCGCTTTTCTCGCTCAGCTCGCTCAGGTTCTTAGGTTCCATCCAAAAATTTTAAGTCGTTTAAGTTCTGCAAAATACGACAGGGGATTACTTTTTTGTCGCACTTTGTACAGTTCTTTTTATAATTTTCTAAATGG
>Ga0209454_1003918_pt1 | contig 10903 bp, 6 predicted proteins | sample WorMetHERISLAND1_2_FD_187400 | JGI IMG/M metagenome (GOLD analysis project Ga0209454, IMG submission 187400) | Marine gutless worms symbiont microbial communities from Max Planck institute for Marine Microbiology, Germany - Olavius geniculatus... | ecosystem: Host-associated > Annelida >...
ATCCTAGCTTGCACCGTTTTTGACTGATCCACCCGTGTGACAGAGAGACGGACAGAATTGCAATGGCTAAGATGCACTGAAAGCAGTAGCTGCTTTCGCGCGTAACAATATTAAGCAAAATCAAGTCTGAGCTGGATTGGCTTTCATTTTGTCACTCACTGCAATGCGGACAAAAAAGCCATCAAAATGCTACTGCAGTCGAGGCTCTGCCCAGAGACCTGCTGGGGAAGTCACAGCACTCTAGCTAGTTTTAACTTGATTGCTTTGCAGTGGGTACCACAGTGCAAAGTGCTGAATAAATCTAAAACAAGAAGCCCAGCTGTCACTAAGATAGCTGACTGTACTGGTTGTCAGTGACCTTCAAGGTCATCCCAGGTCAGTAACTTTCATTTCATTTGAAAGCCAATATGCGACTTTCTATCAATGATCAATAGCAACCTAGACAATATCTCGCACTGTTTAGCCACAGCACATCTATGACAGAGAGAAAAACAAACGAACAGACGACAACCATGCCAATAGCTCGACCGTTACTTAAGTACGGTCAGCTAAAAAAGTAGCGCCACAGAGTGACTGTGGTCAACTACCCTGTACCACATACGTCAGACACCCGGTTCTATTTGAGACTCGACTTTTAGTAGAAGTTTTACTGTACATGCTTTGAACATTTAGCTATTGGCAATGCCTATATAACTGACTGCAGTTACCTAACAATGTCGGCAAATGCTGTCAACGCCGGCTTGATCTGGTAGTCAAGATCGTGTTTCTTGCAAAATTCTCGAACCATCGGTGCAACTTTGACGAGATTGTGCCTCGGCATTGTGGGAAACAGACTGGAAACATATCCACATCCACGTTCTATTAAGCAACGTAACCAAACTGAAGTAAAATGACACAATTTAGTTTTGACGAACTGACAAATGGGCAAACACGACGAGACTGTTGATCATTAGTTGATGCATACGTGAGCGTAGTCACATAGGCCACTGATGCCGTTAAATGACACCTACTGTAATACATCACTGCTTGCCCATTTGTCAGTTTGTCAAAGACCTAAACCATGTCAGTTCATTTCAGTTAGATGTCATTTCTAGCAAACTACGATCAGTAGGGCCCACAGTTTTCAGCGGGTTGCGGAATTACGAGCTGAGCCGCGGAATACGCCATTTTCCGCGAAATTCTGATATTTCAGCGGAATTTCATGAAATTTTGCAAAAACTGAGAAATGACTAATAATCAGTATGATCGTCGGCTTCACAACGTAACTAAATAGACTAACTATATCACGGAAAAGATCAAACTAACCTGCCTAAAACTGCAAGCCCTACTAATAGCCATCACAATACGGCACACAATCATAAATAAACACAATTTGACTTGACAGATTGCACTTTTAGAAAAAAAAACTGATAATTTTCTTTGAATGTTGCTAGCATAACTGAGCACAATGCTAGCCTTCAATAACTGAAATTTATGCAATACAGCTCAGTTTATTCACAAACGGACAACCGCGTGAGCCGCGGAATTCAAACAATTTTGCTGCGGTGAGCCACAGAATTTTTGCGAACTGGCACGCGGAATTTGGGAAAATTCGTTGCAAAAAACTGTGGGCCCTAACGATCAGTGACAACTTGAGTGGCAGTCCAAACTGAGTCCTGCAAGTGAGAGGCATGTCCCTAAAAAACTCCAATGTGTTTTATAAGGCAAACCCACCAAAACACCGCTAAAAACTTGCTCCAAATGTAATCCAATTTTTATGTTCTTGTTCTATGGCATTGCTGTTAAACCATAAATGAGTAAGTAAAACAAATTGGCGTTTGGTCAACTTCAAGCTACAAAGCAGTGTTCAAATTATGTGTTCCATTAATTTGCCAAGATAAGAAGTTTTCCAAAGATCTTTGGAAAATGTCTCGAGAAAGTTTCGAAAATGTGGTCCCAAAGCCCAACGACACATGACATCCGTAATAGTACTGACTGGTGCTCAATCTGGAAGTTGAGGTGTCCGCTCCACCAGTCATTGAACAGAGAGTGTTCAACGTTGCGAGAGGTGCGCAGCTGTGTGGTGACCCAGTCCTGGTGGTCGTCGTAATCGATGTGCATTGGAATATGACTCATCTGCGTCGCCCAAACAAACCAGTGGCTCTCTATAAACCTGAAAATCGGCAAACAACGCATGCCGATCTACGAAAAGGCAAAGGTAAACGCAAAGTGCAGTACTTGCTATATCATCATCATCATCGACAACCGTGGGCTCAATGCCCGTTGGTGTCTGACGCCATTGTTACTATCGCTGCCTATCTAGCAAGTACGCAAGTTCATGACTCGCTGAGAAAATGCTACGGTTAACACTTTCTCTTAGAAGAAATACCACCGAGTTAATTACAAACAGAAACCGACAACTAACTTCGATGTTATCCATACTTAGTTTAAGTACAAACACTTGGCACCTTCAATAGCTGTACCATCTCAAAAGAATATTTGATATGAAAGATCAATGTACTATAAAATGTGCTATCAGTAATAACAAGACACCTTGCAAAATCTTGTCTAATTAAGTTAACATGCTGCTGATAGAATAACGTGAAGAGAATAGCATGCAAATGGCTTGAAAAGTCCTGCCTAACAAATGTTTTCTTCCGGGTAGTGGCCTAACTTGGAGTAATTCGAAATAAATGGGACAGATGAACAAAAAAAAACCAGCATGTGAAAGACAGTAACCGACGGTGGTGCACTGACCTAACAAATATGTACAGGAGAAACACTCCACCGAAGCCAAGCATGGAACCAAACATGATCTGCCAGCGGACGAAAAACAGCGATGTCCAGAACAATTCCTGCAACACACCAGCACAGTCTGTGTCAATGACTAAGAGACACGGTTGAGATATCCAAGCAGCCTATCAGTTTTTACGCACAAAAGCAACTACTGCTTTCAGCACGTCTTAGCCATCGCAATTCTGTCTGTCTGTCTGTCACACGGGTGGATCAGTTAAAAACGGTGAAAGCTAAAATCACTAAATCTTCACCGTCAGCTGTGTGGAAGACTCTAGTTTCAGGAACCATAGAGCTTTTTCATAAATTCGAAGAGGGTCACCCCGAACGAGGGCACTAAATGAAAAGGGGTGGGAAAAATTTGATTTTTAGCCAATAAGTCGTTGTATCTCAATAACGGTGCGAGATAAAGTTTAGGTTACCATAAATCACTAATAGGAAGTCATATTATGGCTCTCGACTGCCACCGAATTCAATGACCTTGGATGACCTTAAATGCCAAATAGAAGTTTTATGGATTTCTTTTGGCGATTTCAGGCTGCGAGACACATTTCAAAAGTGAACTGCGCCGAAACCAATTGAGATAGACATGGAGAAGCTGCATATGAAATTTTCAGCACTGAAGGTAGATTTCGACGGTCCAAGTCCCGATTTTCTAGGTTCAAGAAAACCTGCGCAGGAGGAGGGCATCAAAAAGTGGTACCCCGTCAAAGTCGTTAATTTACTGTTGTTGACCAGTCTTTCATAAAAACGATTGCAGATAGACATGGGCATGCTGCCTATCACAACAAGCACTAGTGACGAGCTTTTCAGTCGTATCAACATTGATAACATTGAAAGAGCTTGAACAAAAACTGCTATAGGCTTTCGCGCATCTCGTGAGCATTAGCCAAATTTCGTTTTTTAGCGGGGTGGAGGTAAACCCACCTAAAAATGCGCTAAAAACCCACCCCCCAAAACCACCACAAACTTAATCCAATTTCAGTTTCTTGTTCCACCAATAACAAAAGATTTTATTATATAAGTTTTTGCAACATTAAAACTACCAGGTATACTTGCAGAAATTGGTCTATTTTATGCTGTGTGAAGCTAACAGATGCTCATATAAATCAACCAACTGAAAAACTACAGAAATCCTAAAACCCACAAAGTTGGGTTTTTTTTACAAAAACCAGTTAAACCTAACAAAATTAATAAACCCAACCCCCCGCCTTCACCTCCCCCCAAAAAATCCCACCTGGTGGGGCTTTAAAGACAACAATAAACATTTTCCATGACAAGATTTTTCCCCTGAAATTCACCGTATTAAAGTCAATTCCCAGACTCTTCCATGACAGCTCTGTCAAATTCCCCATGTTTCCCAGACAAGGCAAAAGCAGCCTGTCCGAGCACGGGGCACACGGAAAACCATAAGTCGGTTTGGTTTTGGTTTAAAAAATCAAACCAAGCCTACTGGAATTTTCAATTCTGTTTGGCTGTTTTTCTGTAACATTTGCAAAACCATCAGATCAGCTGTCCACATGAAATTGCCACCAACAAGTGAAGTGGAATCATATGCATCTAAGCTGAAAAGCCAAAATATGAAAATTGATACAAACATAATAATCATGTGTAAATCGTTTACGGTTGACTAGTTGACTGTTGTTACCTGTTAATGCAATTCCTAGCAAAAACGAGAAAAACAAAGCAAACCCATGCCAATTCTGTAACCAAAACCACGCTTTTTTAACAAAACCCAAGGCACAATGATTCCGAACCAAAAACTGCAGTGATTTCAAAAGCCGAACCAAAACAAATGTTCAAAAAACTGTTCCGCACATCTCTAATTATAAACAAAATTGTAACGTAATTACTAGAACTGTCGAAGTGTTAATTTTTTAAAGCATTAACTCACTGCATTAATTTTTTAATGCACCCAGGCCCGTCGAAAGGCAGAGTAAGGGTACCCCATGCCCCGCGATGTTTGGAGGGTGCTGCCTGAAAAATATACAAAGTTGAAGAGCAAATAGAAACAAATTTTTCAACAATAACCGACGTCACCGCTAGGACAGAAATCTATTAGCCTGTCATCTATTTACAGTAGTGATGGTTTAGTTACAGTACTTAAGTTACATAAATTCATTCGATTGTCAAATAACTGCAGTTTAACGGAATATTAGAGTTTTTGCTTCACAGAATTTTGTCAATTAAATAAATTTACGCACGTGCATTAATTTTTTTAACTCGCATTATTTTATTATTTGACAGCGCTAATAATTACATATCAGAATTACAAACATAATGTATGTTACATTGTGTTAAAAACACAGTCAAGTACAGCAGTTTTGGCTTACCATCCACCGTCTTCTCTTGATGAGAAAATACGGAAGTTCGATGTTGAAGTAAAGCGGCAGAAGTAACGGTGGCAGCACTGCACGTGTCACAACACACAGACACCCAGTGGAAGTGAATTAGTTCTTAACAAAAATTATGCAGAACAAAATACTGATCAGAACGTGCACTGTTAAGTGAACTATGTTAAATCGCTGCCGACAGTCGATGGCATTGTGACCAATGCTAGTGGTGCTCATTGCGGTTTCCATGGTCCCGAGCCAGGAGTAAGTTTAATCATATAAACAGAAAGTTAGTCCTCTCCCAGTAATACTGCAAAGGTATTGTAAGGTTTTATGCCAACAATACATACATGCTGATCAATGGCGATCACATGTAACTCACAAACAAACAAGATCGATGAAATGCACATGCCAACTGATAACGGCTACAATACAAGCTGCCAGAGTACTGAGACAAATAGTGCTGAAACATGTAATACAAACCAAAAAAGAAATATTTATGTTGACTCGCATATGGCAAGTACTTTTTCTTCTTGCGACCGTACTGAACACCCGAAGCACATTTACCACATCTATTTAAACATTTTTGTACAATGTATAAGTGGTGGTGGCTCTTAAAAGAAGACCGTTCCAGAGCTACAGAGCATCACCTGCCATATTGTTACATATTGCCATGGTGTTACCTGCCACTCGATACAGGTAAATACACCCACCTTAACCCCAGCCAGATAGGCCTGTACTCGATTTACCTACCCCAGAGGGATGGAAGGCTGAGTTGACCTAGGCGGCTGGTTACATACCGAGATGGTATACCTGCCTGCAGGCAGTCACCCATCAAAGTACTAATCTGGCATGACATAGAGTAACTTCGTTTCGTTGATCGGATGAAACGCGTTACCGCTATGCCACACCAACCACTCAAGTAATCTATAACTTCGAACAATCAAACAATGCAGTCAACCAATCAGAAACATCAGGAAAATTGCAGAATACAACAACTGGTACCGATAGCTGTCTTTCATAAACTACGGCATATTTGGAAAAGTGAAAATCATGCAGCTTAGTTGAACTAGCAGTCTGACTTTTTAAGGGTTTACATGATGCACTACAAAACTAACAATATACAAGCAGTACTGAAAGCACAAATTTTAACAACACGCCCTACGTGAAATTGCAACCGCTCATCAACACTCACTTCAGCCAATGATGCAAGCAAACAAGTGAAATTCAGAAGATCAAAATCGCAGTAAAATTTAATTGACAAAAAAAATTAATCAAACATTTTTCCATGATTAAGCGATTCACTAATAGTCAATTTCCACAGACCTAGTAAATACAAAGCGCCAAACCTCAATGGCTATAGAAGCTCCAATAAGGAACAGAGGATCGAACTTGATATCAGGGTCCTTTGTGTGCGTGTTGGGTTTGGAGTGGTGGTTCAGATGTCGGAAATTCCACCAGTCAGAGGAGCTACCCTGCATTTTAACACACCATTAACATACCGGTAGCAGTTGTTACAACCTCATGCTCACACACCTCAAGTACAAAAAGCAGTGTCCTTGGCCTTGTCTTTGGTCCAAAGTCATTGTCCTTGGTGCCAAGTCCTTGACCTTGAGATAAAGTCCTCAGCCATAATACTGAGGACTTTTAACAAATTCTGTTTATTATTACCGACAGTTCAAGCAAAAACCTGAAAAGGTGTTGCACATTAGCTGTTGACATTACCAAAAACTGTATTGCAAGTGATTGTTCCTGTGGTAGCGGCTTTTGTCCTTGGTTTTGGCCTCAAGTCCTTGACCTTGCTTTCCTTGTAAGTCCTTGCCCTTGAACACAAAGTAATTGATAACAGCTGTTATACACTGCATGTGTATAACAGGTGAACTTCTTATTTCTCTCTCTGTTCACCTGTCTGCTCAGTAACTACACCTCTCTCTTAGCTTAGCTGATTCGGTTTCTGAAGGCTTAAGAATGAAATATAGCTACTGCACTAATGATACTAGCTACGTGCATTCGTGTTGCATACCCTATCAATCTAACATAGAAATACACACAGTAAATTAACACAAAATAACATTTTACATACAACAGACAACTAACTATCTACTGATGTACTAAATGAATGAAAGTCAACAAATTAATTATTTAGTGGGAATCAGTGCCGACACACAAGGCCATTGTTGTGCTGTGTAAAGTTTCAGCAACAAAAACGTCACTGGACCGAAACAGCAAATGAAAGCGCTACGGTAGTGACAACTCCAGATACCATTAGCTGTCCAGCCACAGCAATTAGTAAGCTACTTCGAGAAAATGACATCAATGTTGACAAACCTTCATGATGTTCAGCAGAAATATTTGAACCCAATGGTTCCATCGACGGCTGTCAAAAACAGACAGGTGACCATAGTCGTGTTGAGCCCAGCCGGCTTGTATCTGCACACAAAGCAACAAGACTAGCAATAGTGATAGTAATAGCCACAACAATGTTTATGGTGCTGTCATCGTAGCAGTGAAGTGTGAACGCCAAAGTTTGAATATATAAGTATATTGAAATTAGATGATCTAATTTTAATGTACTTATATATTCAAACTTTGGTGTTCTTTTGGTGTAAGAATGAGCAATATTAAACTTTAATTTTAGTTGTAGGCCTAATTACTCTATTCCCCGGCAGTCTCTTTGCGTTTTAAAATCCTGCAGGGGGCCTACGACCTGATACAGCAAAGCAGAGCATCATTTCGCTGCTTGGCCAATGGAGCAAGATAAAGAAAGAGGAGGTTCATCAATGTCAGGTCTTGCATTGTCAGGTCCTGCATTTTTGTTGCTTTTTGGTCCGCCATTGTCAAGTCCTGCATTGTCAGGTTGTGCAATTTGGTCTGTCACTGTCAGGTCTTGCAATGTCAGGTCTTGCAGTTTGGTCCGTCATTGTCAGGTCCTGCAATGTCAGGTGCTGCATTTTCAACGCCCCCGTTTGCACAAACATGGGTAAGTCTGATGCTGCAAAGTTACATCATGTAATATCTTTTGCTGACTTGACATCAGATGTTGATTTGAAATATAAAATTTTGTTGCTTTTCACATCACATCATCACATTCAAACTGACTAAAAGATACAAGACACATTATATGCCTAACATAACACAAAAATTAACAGCACTATTTGGGTTAGTTTCACGTTACTCAGCTTGAGACTTTGAGAGATAATGCATAAACTTCACCGAAAAATGAGCAGCATGCGAACCAACCTGAGCTGTGGCTAGGAACACAGAGGCAATAATATACGGCAGCCAGCCAGTGCCAAACGTCTTCATCGTCCACCATCCCAACAGATCAAGGAACAGAATGTGTGCAATGATGATAATGTAAAATGCATAATTTGGCTGATAATATCCGCCTCTCTCCACCCTGTCTCGCAGCTCGTGGAAATCCTCAAGCATCGCTTTCTGAAGCGACAAAAAAACGGCCATCACATCTCAGTGAGTCAGTCACATATGCTAATTAAATAATGCATTAATTAAATAAGGCATGAAAAATTCTCTGTTTAACTATTTGTTAGTAACTTGACATAATTATTTGTGTCCATACATCAGAAAAAGTAAAGAAAGCAACTAGAAAGCAGTCATAGCCCGCAGATCTCCACCAAGGCCATGTTGTTCCGACACAGCTTGTCTGACGAAATTAAACAAGCATAAGTTTTGAGTGCATTTCAAACTATAGTTGCATTTTCTACATTGACCTAGTTCTATGTGACCTAAAAAACCTTGATTCAACGCCACGTTGTTCGCCAGGTGCCAGCACCATAGCAACAACAGCGTTTTCCCTTAAGGCCCATGCTAACAAAAATTTCAGTGATCCAGAATAAAGGATTCCTGCCGGATCACCCCAAAATTGAATCACTGGTAGTTTGTGCCATGCCCGACATACCCTCAAAATTTCAGAAAGATCCGTCCATAACTTTTCGAGTTATCTTGATGACTCACAGACAGACAGACAAATAAACAAACAAAAACCGGCAAAAACATTTATTTACCTCCTTGGCGGAGGTAAAAAAACAGAACAAAACAATAGAAAGAGACAAACAAAACAAGTAATACAACAAGATTGCAAAAAAAATCAACCAGCAATATCGACCACCAGCATACCGTCCAAGTGCCAAAGAAACAGCAATGATGTGTATACAAACCGTTTTCTTAGTTTCCAACGAGGAGTCAGTTGCAGGATCTTGTACTCGACCCACAAGTAATGTCTTCATGAACTTGCCCACATATGCTTTATGTGGGTGAAAAGCATACCACGCCTCCTACAGCATATAACATTTGGCCAATCAAAAATTAAACTTACCCAATCACACATACTGCAAGAGCTCTGGCCAAATCACAGAATTGCTGTTACTGTTAGTTACATATGCACACTTTGGAATGGCAGTTCTTACAATTTTAAATTTAGGTTGTTTTTAGGTTTTGTCTCATAAAGGTTGAACTTTGCGTAAGGATTAAACTTTTTGTTTCGTTATTATGTGCACGTGCATTTTGCCTGGAAAGGTGGTCCCCAAAATGATCTATACAGGACGTCAAACCCTACTCACTCATTCACTCTGGCCAAATCACACGAGAAACTAACAGTACTGAAGTACAATGAACCACCAGTTTCCTAACAAACATTATGTAAGCTTATAAAATAGCACCATAACTGTATTTGGACTGCAGGCAACATCTGTCCAGTATCCAGTATGCGATGTTCATAAAAAACAAAACCATGTGTCAAATAAAATTCTATGCCTACAATATAATTCATCTATTTCTGCCTACATTACTTGCTTGCTTTTTGAACTTTAACAAGCAGCACAATGGGTGCATAACTCTAAGCTTCAGGTGAGAACATGTTATTAACTCTGCACTAAGACTGCTAAAAATATACAATATAATATTATGTCTTTCGTTTTTCATCTAGCTAGAATATTCACCTATATACAGAGTGGGCCATAAAAAACCATCCCTCATATTATTCTGTTTAAAATGCTACTGCATTTGTTTATATGGACAAAATGGCATACCATATAAATTGCTAGTCTCTTCTGCACATACAGATGTCAAAATATAATGAGTACGTCAAAATGTTATTAATAAATAATACGATAGATCGTAGAATCAAAGCACCCTAAGTGTATTATATCACAATGGTGAAACATAAATGGAAATACGTGCTTGCATATATGTCTAAGTAAAACAGCGAAAACTTCATACAATAATAAGACAGTCAAGTAAACAACTGTTCAATATGCCCTACGCGAACTTTAACTACAGTTTTCAATCTCGTCGCCACTGATCAATGGCTTTGTTGATCAGTTGTTGATCGAGACTGGCCCAGCAGGTATGCACTCTGTCCTTGAGATCCTCCAAACCCAAGATCGGAACTCTGTACACATCTTGCTGCAGAGCACTTCAGACAGCACAATCGACGGGGTTTACGAGGGCCATCCCAAAAGTTTCCGGCCTCGACGTATTAGACAATAATATTTTCTAGAATCTATACATCAGTGAAACGTACATCCTTCACAAACTATAATGAGTCGGTTGCGGATATGACGTTGTTGTAATTTATGACGTCACATAGTTCTAAACCAAAACGATTTGGAGCGCTAACGCAAACAGCATAGAATCAGGCTCACTGTTGCATGACAACTTTCCAGTCTGTAGCTAAGTGTACCAAAGTGGAGCCCCGTGCCATCTGATTTTGTGAAAGCCCTAACAAATACGTTTTTGAATTTCTCATTTGCATATGTGAATATGCAATAGCCTACATT
>Ga0209454_1003920_pt1 | contig 10902 bp, 6 predicted proteins | sample WorMetHERISLAND1_2_FD_187400 | JGI IMG/M metagenome (GOLD analysis project Ga0209454, IMG submission 187400) | Marine gutless worms symbiont microbial communities from Max Planck institute for Marine Microbiology, Germany - Olavius geniculatus... | ecosystem: Host-associated > Annelida >...
ACCGTGTATATATGTTTGTGTGTTTGTGAGTGTTTTTTTGTATGTGTAACTTTGTGTTATTTGTGTTTGCTATGGGCCATGTTGCCTGAAATAAACCTGTGATGATGATATAAACACTAAGCAAAAAATAATGAATAAAGCAATTTTACCAGTTCATGCAGCGAATCCACAAATTACGTGAATTAATAATATAATATAACTATACAACACATCTATAACGTTGGTCACAACAAGAAGACGAGTAAAAACAGGTAATAACAGCCTTAATCCACACCACAACTTAGATCTACATTATGCGGCTTACTAACACTACACTCTATAACTGCACAAAAACTACTTAAATCAAAGGAATGAATAAAACAGTCAAACCAACAAACCCGGTAGTTAGAGCTGGTTATGTTCCACAAGAAATGCTGCGCCCATTCATTGAGAGCGGTCGCGTTCTCACACTTGCCTTGCGCTTGCTCCAGCAAATAGTTTATGCTTCTTAGCATCTCCTAATCAAAGCAGAATAAACCAAAGTAGGCTAAAGCACGATTCATAATTACCACACCAAGTGAGCGAATAAATGACTAGTTTCTTTAGCTCACAGAAGCACCGATCAACAATTTCAAATATCTGGAGGTATTACAGGTAGCAGCACCTTAAGCTTAAATGTATCACATCGACGAAGTTACCCTACTTTCAGCCAAGTTAGTACAGAGACGGATGACCATTTGCAGGTATATCATCTTGTTATTCGACCAAGCACTCAACTCAGCCTGGCCATCCCGTCTTCCATGTGTAAAAACACCTATACAAAGTAGGTACACCAGAAATCACAAGTGACAGCTATATAAAACATACGAGTATGTGTAAGTAAGTAAATAAGTAAGTAATAAAGTATATTTAGTAACCCGTAGATTTATGTAGTGCACACCATTCAAAAAACTCCGACGTAAAAGTCACACTTCCTTTTCTTTTCCAGTAATGTACAGATACTCTTGCGGTCATCTCAAGAAACTGCCTAAAAGTACGGCGTAAGACCTGGATGCGGATAATAAGCTGACGATTGGCAGTGTTCATAGCGTTGGCCGTGTGAACGCGATCCTCGACTTGCGACAAGTGACGTCTGAGATCTTGAAGCTTGGTCATGACGTCCGTCAAAGTGACTGAAATCTGCATGATGCGAGAGACGTTTCCTAGCGCACCACCGCCAGTACCCAGCTGCTTCACTTTGGCCAATAACTCCTCCGCCAGTCTGTAAAATATAACATCGTCCGAGGTATAATATTTCTACATGGTCCATACGATAGTGAGCTCTTGACATCACACGTTTGTAACTTCACATCATATTACATCACATCATTGGACAAAATTTATAAAGTTATAGATTTACGTTCGTGCCTCTAACTATTTCAAGATCACAGTGTAGGCAAAAATGAATACTGCAGCCGAAAATCACTAACTGCAAACAAACGTGTCATCGAGAGGATAAAAGTAATGTCAGTTTGATGCCAGTAGCCGTACCTGAGTTCCTGGCGCGCAGAGCTGGAAGTTGAGCGGAAATCCACAGACTTGATGAGACGCAGCCAGCGCTCAGCCTGTCTCAGCAGCTCGGATATATTCTCTGACGGCGTCAGACCGCCGTTCGTCGGCGGTTGCAGCAACCGTGCTATCAATTCTGACAGAGAAATAACACCAGACATTAGAAGTTATCCACAAAATAACATAATAAATAGTACGCAGTTCATATATCAGATCACACTGGAATGGACTCTCCTGTTAACAGGCACTGATTTTTTCACAAACACAACACAGAAACCACAAAAATATCCTAGTAACCTTAATCGTAATTATGTACTATTTATATAACATCAAAATATTCGTCGTTTATAAATTGCAGCTTATAAGTGACAGTTAAATGGAAAGTAAATGGGAAAAGGGAAAGAGAAAATAGACAGAAATGAGAACGATGAAAAACAAACTTGCGCCAAGGGTTTCTACAAACAAGCAGCCGTGAACGTCCTCTGTTACTGTTACACAACTGATAATGATGCTGCTGGAAGCAGTAATAACCTTGAATAGCATCGTGCTGTTGCTGTATGGTGACCTCGAGCTCCTGTGCCTCAACGCGAGTGTCTTCAGCAATCTCAGCCTCTGTCTCCGCCAGTATCAGCAACTCCTCCGACTGAACGCAGCAACGTTCACGCTCATTTCAACAACCACGCCTCGACCATGCCGGCTTTAAGAATGGGCAAGCTTTCACACCCAGGTCCACAAATTTTATGAAAAAATGTAAACGAAGTCATTTTGTTATGACGTGCTTGCAATACGCAAAAAAATAAAATGGTAAAACAATGTCGCCGTCGTTGCTGTTCTTAAAATGCGTTTTAAAATCGGTAGTTAAAAAATTATTGTTTCATTCACGGCAAACAAAAAATCAAAGCTGGCCACAATTGGAAAAAAATATTTTCTAAGAATAGAGTAGATGTAAGAAAGAGTCACAACAAAGTTTAAGAGTGTCAAGAGCATTTGCGTTCAACAACTGAATAAAATATCTAATGCAATCATACCTTGTGCTTGAGTCGCTGGGCAGTGCGAGTCAGTTGTGATACTTCACGGTTCAGTAGCTGCAGGTCAGAACTCTCCAGTGTCTCCATCACTCGCTGACGACATTCAACAACATTACTGTATAAGCTACGTGGGATTTTAACAAGTTGTGCTATGTTCTAGTTTACATGACTGTATACGCATAGTTTATAGCAACATTATCTTCCATCACTCTGTTTTTATTAAACTTTGAATGAATGAATGAATGAATGAATAAGTCAGTGATGTCCGAATACGCACTACAGTTATAACTGGTTGCACTTTTCGATCGGGTATACCTGCACCAAACGCAATCATAAAGTAGACATAATTGCAAAATCTACTCATCACTTATTGCTTATCACTTGCAGCAGTAATGCACCTGAAACTTTTGATCATGTTATGTAACTGCCAAAATGATTGATCTAAATGGCAAAAATAATGTTACTGGATACACATTAAGACACTGACCCGCAGCCTGTGCGCAGTAGTGTTGGCTCTGTTCATTCTGGCCCAAGGCAACAGCGCCGCGGCAGACGAGTTGAATTCTGCCATCTTTGAGATAGTAACGTTGAGAGCGGACAGCAGTTGTCCCGTGCAGCCTTCATCACACGCTGTAAAACCACCACCACACACATCAGCGCTGTTCGGCTGTTTGGCTACCAAAAGGATGCAAAACAAGCGACATCTATCCATAATGACGTGTTGCGTTCGTCGCGTACGTTGCGTATGCTGCATTCGTTGCGTTGTGTTCCTTGCGCTGGATAGAAATTACGGTTAACAGTATCGAGCACAAGCAATTTTACGTTAACATCTACGTACATCTGCAGACGCCGTCGATGACAGCATGTCGTGGTCGACACTCGTTACACGCCCGCCCTGTGATACCAGGCAAGCAGCGGCACTGGCCCGTGTCTGAGTCACACTCACTGCCACTTGAACCTTGAGGATTGCACTCACACGCACAGCATGAACCACCGATGACGTTAGGATTGCCGTAGTAGCCTGACGCACACCTTCACACATCAGACACAAACAGTTGTAGTGCGCTAAAAGTTTTTTTTAGCATTATGCGCTACGTAAATTTACGTTTCACTTACTTGCTTGCTTACTAACCATTTCAGAGTTCGTACAAGCATACCAATGCTGTTTTTAAAACCAAACTAATGTGTTTTTTGATAAAAATGGCCAATTTTTTTCTGGCCGAGGTTTAGTTCACCAATAAAATCACTCAGACAACAAAATCAGCTGACAAAATCGATGAACACGGCCAATGTTTTCAATCGTGTGACACTGGCTGGTGTGCATGTGTATATTTCAGATGTACATCTTAAGTATGCCCCAAATAGGCCCTTGTTCGAATATTCACACTGCATCCCCAAAATACAATTTCTGGACAAATGCTAGACAAAATTTCCTAATAAGCCAAAAAGGACCAAACACAGTGCCCTCCTTACATACATTTGTAATAGATACAACGTACTTGAACGTCGATGTCGGTAAACGACACTAACCTGTCACACTTTTCACCGACGTATCCAGCAAGACAAGCATCACAAACGAAGTCATCCCTGCCAGCGATTGCAGTGCACGTTGGACTAAAACTGAACAACAGCAACAACAGTCACCCTTATTCCGTGTAAAATATTGTGGCAGTATTTATTATTGTGGCGGCTTAGTGTAGCAGTTAACATGTCAACCAACGAAGTTGTCGACGGTGGGCCCAGTTAGCTCTTGAAAGGGTAACCAACAGCAGACGGATAAACCATCTTGATATGTAACCAAGCACCAAGATCAACTCAGCCAGGCCATCTTTCTATAGGCTTAAGAGAAATATTTGTGTCAGAAATAACAACTAATAACAGCAAATGCTAACTTAAAGATCTGTGGAGCCCCGACAGGCGTGGGGCTGCATCACTTGCTATTTTTGCTATGACATCAATCTGGGTCTAGTTATAGTTTTATCGTTCAGACCTGGGCTGTAGATCTGAATGCTGTAGATGGACTCACTTGTTCTGAGGGTCAGTCATCGGGCAGGCACATGGTCGACAGTACAGACGCTCGACGTCTGGTGTGAGACTGTAGTAGCCCGCGGCACAGACGTCACAGTGCAGTCCACCTGTGTGCTCGCGACAGTTCTGCACATCGTATAAAACCACTTCAAATGGAAATATATGTGACTGACCCCCTGACCTTTAATTTTTTGAGCTGAAAATTGGCACGGTGGCTATACCTGCTCTAGGAAACGTTCACACCAATTTTGGCTTATCTAAGTCTTTTCGTTTTCAGATTAGAAGCGCAACGAAACGGAGAGATAGACAAACTAACAGATAGATGGACGGACGGTCAAGACCCATAATCCGGCCTGTTAGGACGACCGCACAATAGTGCTAACTTTGCAAGTTGAATGTACAAAAATTCTAAAACAGCTGCAATAATTTCTCAGCTAAAACAGTATTCTAAATGTCCAAAAGATCATCCTAAGATCCTAACGTGAGCTAGGATAAAAAAGTGTGGGCCTAGTTATCAAAATCTGAGAACCATAGAAAAAATTGTTACGCTAATGAAGCAAGTACCAGACACTGTCCAGTTTCACGCTCGCAAGCTTCACTGCGACCATGACACTGGCATGGTTCACTCGTGCCGACAATTTCCACAATGTCTGTCACGTCCTCAATGTTTTCTGGCCGCAACCGATAGTAGCCTTCGACCGGATCCTGCGCATTCCACAACATACTAAAAAATTAAAAGGTTAAAGGTGGTGATAAAGCCTGTAATGGGAAGCCTATCTCAGAGCTACGAAGCGTCACCTGCCGCATGGGAGCACACAGTGTTACCTGCCGCTGCCACCCGACACAGATGAATGCGCCCCGCCTTAATCCCAGTCAGATAAGCCGGTACTCGATTTACCTACGCCGAAGGGATGAAAGACTGAGTTGACCTAGGCGGCTGGTTACACACTGAGATGGTTACCTGCCCACACACAGTCACCCATCGCAGTACTAACCGGGCCCGGCGTACAGTAACTTCGTTGATCGGATCAAACGCGTTACCACTACACCACACTACCATGCAATGTGACGAATGAACGACTGGCATCAGTTGTAGAATATACTGACTAATGACACCACACGCGCTTCTGATTCGCCAGTAACATATAGCAGCATAAACGACTATAGCTCGACACACAGCGGCGAACTCTGCATACAGTAGCTAATTATTTCATCTTTGTCCAGAAATGCACTTGTGAGTTTTGTGACAACAGTCTGTTAAAAATCCAGTTACGGATACCACAGATGTCATGAACTTCTAATTCGTCTGCGACACATGGCGCCATATAAATGTGTTCTCAAAACCTTTCATCGATTAATGCACAGATCGACTCAGACTTAATGAATGACTAAGTGGACTTATCCTATACACAAACCGTAATTTTTGTTTTTACATTGTGCTAGTTATTGTCTTATGATGCCTTTGTTTTCACCGGTTTCTAATGGTCAAGTGCAAGTGGTAGGTAGGCCCTGCATTGGCCATTCATTCCATGCATCAGTTGTCATTAATACGAGGTTCTTATGAATATCTACCTATGAACTGATGACATTTCTATGTAAATAAATACACAAGTGAGTGTGTACCTGGCATGACAAACCGGTGTAAGTAGGTGGACAGGAGCATTGCTCAATGGTGTAAGCGTTGACAGTCTGACCTTCTGCTGGTAACGCCTGCTCCAGTGATACGTCGTAGATCCTGCGTACAGAACACAGACATTGAACATTATTACAGTACCGTTCTAGCGGTATCAAACATGTCTAAAATCTTACAAATTCATTAAAAGCTTGTAGAATGCTTGTCAAGATGGCACGACGAACTGGCTGGTCGAGCAAGCTTCATCGTGTAAACAGGATGTTAGACACTCATGTAACAGTGTCCACAGAACACACCATAGCCACGCTTGATCACTATTCACAGCTGCTATATTTCATGATCTCCGCCAATGGAACAAAGTGAACATTGGAGGAGATTATGAGATTGGTCGTTCGGTGTGTCCGTCCGTGTGTTTGTTTACATGTACTTTGAGGCGCCATATCTCCGTAACGGTGCCAGATAGACGCATGGTCACAATGTAGCAGTAGTAGTAGTAGTTGTTGTTTAATGTTTAAAAAACCTACATTGGCGGAGATATGCACTCTTACGAGCGCCTTCTAGTTAGTAACTATCAACTGCCAAAGACGTTGGTGTCATCAAAAGCCAAATTGCAATACTTTGTATCCAACTAGAAACACATGTCGACCCAGTGCCGATATATTAAGCGACCATCCACCTGGGCTGAAAGTTAGCATCCTAGTTACTCCAGTCCACAGGAAAGTTCGAACAAATTTGGGTTTTACTAAGCTTTTTCGCTTCTGAGTTAAAATCCTGTAGGAGACAAACAGACAGACAGACGAACAGACGGACGAGCAAAACCTGTAACGCGGCCTATTAAGCCAGTGAGGTGAGTTACCTTGCTTCACGCACAAGTCGACTTTGCCTGCCTATCATGACGAGAAACTGCTGAACGTTCTGTAGTGCAACCATCATCTGCCGGCGTGTTGCTGGCGCCCCAGTCTCATCAACCCAATGATCCTAATGTCACAACAGAACACAGTTAAAACATTGGTCCACTGCACAGCTGTGTAATGGCTGCCATACGTGACGATTTTGAGTAGGTCAAATTTCAGTCCATTTTTTGCTGTTTGTCGACCGAAGTTCAGCAACGTGTGGGATGATGTTGATTTGCAATACCATTTTCAGACTGTCAACATCTTGTTCCGCTCAAGAGATATTTGTGATCAAAGTTTAAATTTGTCAGAAATTGCGCCAAATCTTTGACGTATTTGTAATACGTTCTACCTGGCTACAGAACAATGTTCGTACCTCTCGCACGATGACTTCAAAGTCGAGTCTTGAGCGTGAGCCTCGCGAGTGACCTCGACTCCTCTGAGCAGGCATCGAGTAGAATAATTTCACTCGGAAATTCCCCACTAGATAAATGAGTGAATTAGCGATGACGTCATCGGTGGGTGGTGACGTCACGGTGCTGAGGGCTTCCAGCATTAGTTTGAACTTGAACCGGCCTCCGTACGACAAAGTCTAAAACATACAGCCACGATCAAATGCTGACCAAAATTAACCAGTTTTAAGCCAATCTCCCAGCTTTTTACGCGCAAAAGCAGAATGCTTCGCGCGTCTTTGCCATCGTCTGGGCGTCTGTCTGTCCGTCTGTCCGTCTGTCACACTCGTGAATTGTATCAAAACGGTGCAAGCTAGGATCACGAAATCTTCACCGTGGGCTGCCTCAAGGTCTTTAGTTTATCATGACAAATTTTCGTGCCACTGGGTGCAGGGGTTCCCCTCGAACGAGGGCCTCAAAGAGGGGTACCCCCTCTAAAAAGACGTCATTTTGCCGTTATTGGCTCGGATAATGTGGAAACGGTTGCAGATAGGTACATACATGCTGCTTATCATAACAAGCACTGGTGACAGGCTTTTTGGATTTATCAACATCAATGACCTTGAACGACCCTGAACCCCTCAAAAAGAGGTTTTTAGTGAATTTTTCGCAATTTTTGGATGCAGCGCACATTTCAGCACTGAATTGCGACGAAACGGCTGGAGATAGACCAAAACAATTTGCATATGAAATTTTCAGCATTCAACGAAGATTTTAGCAGTTCAAGTCCCGACCCTCTAGGTTCAAGGAGGCCGGCGCAGGCGGGCGTCAAATACAGCTACCCACTAAAAAGTGGTTATTTTACTGCAATTATCACGTGTAGCGTGAACACGGTTGCAGATAGGCACAGACATGCTGCTCATCATAAGAAGCACTGGTGACAGGCTATTTAGATTTGTCAACATCGATGACCTTCAACGACCTTGAACCTCCCAAAAAGGGGGTTTGGGTGAATTTTTTCGCAATTTTTGGCCGCAGCGCACATTTTAACACTGAATTGCGACGAAATGGCTGGAGTAAGACCAAGTCAATCTGCGTATGAAATTTTCAGCATTAAACGTAGATTTCAGCAGTCCAAGTCCTGACCCCCTAGGTTCAAGGACACCGGCGCAGGCGGGCGTCAAAGACTTCAAAGATTTCGGACTGCGCAAGTCTATATCATTCACAAGGTGGCGCCACGGTACTGACGTTGGTGGCGTGGCGTAGTTGATAATGCGTTTCGACTGAAACGAAGTTACTCTACGCCGGGCCCGGTTAGTACTGCGATGGGTGACTTCTGAACCGGAACTGCTATAGGCTTTCGCACGTCTCGTGAGCATTAGCTCAAATTTCTTGTATTATTTTCAAATAAATGTATTCATATTAAAAACACCCATTCAGTAATCTTTGGATGACTGTAAAATAATGTTAAAGATGCTTGAGCATGTGCATCAAATAAAATATAACAAAATAAAAGAAAAAAGCTAAAATAACTGTAAAACAACTTAATGCAAACCCTAAGATAAAATACAGCTTCTCTGCAATTCTTTTATTTTATTTCATTTTATAGTACACGTCCAAATGCCTCTGGTAGACACTCTGTCCAAAAGAACAACCGGCATGATTTAAGTACTCTGCAATGATTATCAAAATCACAACTGTTTCTGATGTGTCACCTAACCGATAACTTGAGCACAAGCTTCTGGCAGTCTTCTGTTATTTTACACTAACATATGCTAGTAACAACCGTCAAGCTCCACCAATCACTGTCTTGATGAAGACTGCTAGTGCTAATGATAAAGACTAAAAATTCCCAAAGTGATGCTGGAAAACTTACCCGGTCTCCTGATACAGACTGATTGAGACTCCAGAAGATTGGCAAATGTGAATGTTGAGGACGAACGCGTACAGACGACACGTCGTCAGGAACGACGAGCACATTGAGCGAAGACGGAGAGATGGCTCGGCTACTGCTGCTGACCCTAACTGTCACTGCCTGGCTTGGCAGTGCTACCTAGCAACACAGCATCCTTGCTTACTGATCACGATTGCAACAAGGAAAACGAAAATCGAATACTAACCCAGCTGTTAAGTATCGTAGCATCACAGAACACAATGACCAAGAAACACTATTCATTCATTCATTCGTTACAAAGTGCAAATAAAAAGACAAACAGAAACAGGTAGAAACTAATACATCTTTCTTTCAGTCGAAATAAAAGGGCGCTGAAAATGCAGAACTGGAAAATGCAGAACAGAAAAATGACAAACATTTCAGTCTATCAAATTCTAACCTTACATTTACCAGCCAAGCCAGCATGCTACTTATCCAGTCCTGCGGGCAGATGAAAAACAGACAAACTGATAGACGGACAAACTGGCAAGAAACGCATGATAAGAGACGTTGCAGATACGCTATGCAAATGAATTTTAATTCTGATTCCGAATCTAACGCGTCCTGTAAGGACGCCCGCATAATATTTAATAGCGGCATTCACCACTCATTGTTCATTTGTCATGTTTTGTTGTTACATGTGTTCAAACAAATAAACGACTGATTGATTCCAGTGTCTGACCTCTGACCAGACGTAAGGCGCCTGTCGGCAGCGGCTGGTGCGGTCAAAGCAGAAGCAGCCAGTACAACCGGGCGGATCATCTCCTGCCAATAAACCGAATGCGTCCCTGGCACACCGGTCACAGTGACGACCGACCACATCCGTCTGCAACCAGAGTCCATACATCAACGAGTCCATACATCAACCACTGACTGCAACTGCAAAACATTATTGCCCTTCAGTTACTGTACATACACAGACACTAACTAAAATACAACATTCGAACGATTGTTTTCAGATAGGTAATTTAATTCTAATTCTAATTTAGTAAGTAAATTTAATTTATAAAGCACACAATGTCAGCAAGAAACTCACTGAATCTGAGGCGAATGAGGTTTTATGTAATCGCTCCCTTACCCGCACTAAAACACGTGACCTAAACCAATGACCTTGAAATTCAATAGGGTTTTTACGCGCGAAAGCAGCTCTGCTTTCAGCGCGTCTTAGCCATCGCAATTCTGTCCGTCCGTCCGTCCGTCTGTCTGTCTGTCCGTCACACGGGTGGATCAGGCAAAAACGGTCCAAGCTAGGATCTCCAAATCTTTACCATCGGCTGCCCGGAAGACTCTAGTTTCAGGAACCGTAAAGCTTTTCCATAAATTCGAAGGGGGTCACCCCGAACGAGGGCGCTAAATGAGAGGGGGGTGGTCAAAATTTGCGATTTTCGGCCAAAAACTCGCTGTATCTCAGTAACGGTGCGAGATAGGGCTTAGGTTACGATTAATCACTAATAGGAAATCGTATACT
>Ga0209454_1003921_pt1 | contig 10901 bp, 5 predicted proteins | sample WorMetHERISLAND1_2_FD_187400 | JGI IMG/M metagenome (GOLD analysis project Ga0209454, IMG submission 187400) | Marine gutless worms symbiont microbial communities from Max Planck institute for Marine Microbiology, Germany - Olavius geniculatus... | ecosystem: Host-associated > Annelida >...
AAGCAATAGTTTATGTGCCGATGAGCTATTGACGGTAACTCGGAGTCTGGCGTTGAAATATTGTTCCTCAGCCGGTTTGTTCCTCGAGACTGCTTTTTATCGCCGACAAGGTTGCCGAGTCACCGGTGCGCAAAATTATATGGCGTATATGCGGAAGCGCAGACGTTAAGGCGCCAAATCTCGTCACGCATCGTACGACTCGGGTGTTTGTAGTTTCCAGTAACCGAAGATTTCGCAACACGACACATCGTCGAGACGTGCTGCTAGCGCAGCGACATTTTCATTCTGATATTAATTTCTCCCGCTATACCGCCGCTGGTTTTTGAGTACGTTCCGCGTAGGCTTTCAGGCCACCTGGGGTTCAGACAAACAGCTGACAGCAGGGGGCAAACAGACGCAAAGACGCAACCGAAGAAACGCTGCCTTACAATAAGGGTCACTTATACCGTGCAGCTCGCTAGCCAGTAGCCTAATAATAGTAAAGTATTAGTATGAGATCTTCAGTACATTGAACGTGCAGTGACCTGGATTTGCACCGACGTAATTCAGTGCTCTAATCCACGAAGCGCGTTTCGTGGTTAATATCTACGTGGGGCCTATACGAATAGGCCTACGTAAGCTGGTCGTTGTGAGATCTGCAGCATGTAATGTCATCGGTGAATTGATGATTGTCGGAAAGACAACGGCAATTGTGTTGGTCGAGTTTTAGCTCAAAAGATAATTGACGACGAGTGACCGCTTCAAGGCACTACTGAACTGAGACCAGCGATGCATCGCCGCCTGACGTACTGTTAACCCTTCCACGCTTTCTTGCTCAAAACTGGCTAATTTAACCACTAGCTTGTTCGATTTATTAACCCATTATTGCTCGAATTATTTTGTGATTTGCCGTCAAAGTGGATCTTTCATTTTTGGAAATGTGACAACAAAATACTGAACATAGGTCTAGGCTACTGTTCGGTAAAAAATAAGTACGATTACGGCGCTGCTTACCTGGGTCAGACTTGTGACCGGCAGCATTCTCAATTTTGAAAGTAAAAGCTGAACGGCATCAGTTAAGAATACTGTAGCGCATTATGCGGCAATCCGTTGCTTGCGCCACGAACAGTTAGATCCGCGGTGCTGCCGGCATACATGCCACCGCCCCAATCAGCTGCTGCTTTTATGATTGTTATTTGCCAGCATGAAATTCTAGAGGGTTAAGATAAACCATTGAACCAGTGACGGCTCAGTTAGCCCGCGGCGACAATGTTCAGTTAGCAGAACAAATTACGACGACGACGACGCCAGAGACATCTGTCGAATTTCGTCGACACCGTTTCTCGTCTGTTGCATTGTTGTCGTTTCATCACTTAACTTTCTGCGATTACTTGATCGCATTGTAGACCGATTCTAACTGGTCATTCGTATAAACACTGATATAGGGCTACGGACAAACGCAAAGTCCACGCACTTGCAGAAGCTTTGCTTAGACCTACATGATAATGTCCACTGCTAGTTTCTTGATACGGTAAACAAATATAATAAACACATTTTAATGTCATCTCTAATTAACACACTTTTAATTTATAAATAAAAAACGATAGGTCCCTATGATATGGATTATGGAACCATTTAAGTAACGCCAAAACTTGACTAAAATTTGATGCGTCTAGGAGAATAGGCCAGGCTATATACTGGGACGCTCATAATATAGGGCCTATGTGTGCTCAAAGTGACTGAAATGAAAATGAAATGGAACGAAACGAAATAAAATAAACTAAAATTCACTGGTCAGTTCATGTCACTTCTGTTACTTATAATGCAACTGTGTTTGTATTCGTGACGTTACAGGCTCTCGCTACATATTGGAGATAACCTATACGTATTGTCAATGTCATTATTACTTTCCTGTCGCTATACGGAGAAAAGTTGACCCGCCGTCAAACGCACACACTCGCTTTACGATATAAATGCTGAACGTTATTGAATTTTCAGCGAATGGAAGTGGACAAAATAATGTCGTTATTTGTATGTAATGATTTTTTTTATTTATCGTAAAGCTGCAATCGCAAAAGTATCTCTGGTTAGTAAAACACATGATGTAGTTCGATTGCAAGACAAGTTCACATAAAATGCAGGCTAGGCTTAGGCCTATATAATAATCACTGATGTTCCAGAAAGGCCTTTTTTGTTGCCTATGATTGTATAATGTAACTGGGCTTTCCACAAAAGTAAGCTCTAACTTTTACGTATTAAACTTCATATTCACTGACCGATTTTTGCAGTTATTTTAGCAGCCACTTAAAACTGATGAAATTAAACTTGAGCTCCATCATACGTAAATTGCACAGCAAATAAAAAAAAACTTTGTTGTAAAACCCAACACTTCGGCTTTTCAAATGTTTAAAAACCTAAACTTAAAGCCAGTGGCGTAGCCAGAAATTTCAATGGGGGGCCTCGTTTCCCTTCTCCTCCTCACTTCCCCAATTTGTCCCTACCTCCCTTTTCCCTTCCTTTTTACTCCCTTCCTCCCTTTCCCTGCTCTCCTCTCTTCCCCTTCCCTCCTCTACCGTAGAAGTAGGACACCACAAAATCCAGCTAGTGGGTCTGGGGGAGCGCTGTGAGCTCCCCTAGCGGGGTCTGGGGCGGAGCCGCAGCCGAAATCGAATTTGGTGCATTTTAGCTTTAAAAATGAGATCTCGTGTCAACGATTTAATTATTTTAAACTGACCAAATTGGCCAATTTCGTGCAATTTAAACGTATGCTTATGTTTTGTCTGGAGGCTTGGAGGGGCTGGGCCCCCCTTGGCTACGCCACTACTTAAAACATAGGTTTTTCGAACTAATTTTTTTAACGACGCAGTGGAAATAGTCATGCAAGCATCTGGTGGGCGCAGCTTGCGCTTAGTGAAAAATAAAAGGAAGTTTTGTTAAGAATGCAAATCACCCCCCATTTTTCATCGAACAGTCTACGTACACTTTTAACAAGACTCCCTCCTATTTTTACTGGGCAATTTACACCCTTAGCAAAACTTTCCACCTAGAAGGGGAAAGAAGCCCAAAAGGGGCATGGGGGTGAGAAAAATTAGTTCGCAAGTGAGCTCAAAAGTAAGGGAAAAGTTGCGCCCGATTTCGATTGCAGATTTGGGGAAATAGAAGCCACTAAGCATACGTACGGCGTCGTTGCGGAAGACGGGTTTCGCTCGGCGTCGATGATGCGTTGAATCGTCCAGCCGCTGAAGCCCGGCATCGTTCGACTTCTCGGCGGGAGCGACCGGTCCCGGACGATGGTTCCACGGTATGTAGGTCGCGGTAACACAGGCGCTCAGCAGAGTCAACACCGCAAGCCACGCCGTGACAACACTCGACGCGTCTTTGTACATCTTCAGCGCGCCGGCCACATTCTGTCGTCGACTATCGACGCCGACGCATCTTGAACTCACGTAGGTCTACCTGCAGCGTGATAATAGATAGATTACGTTATTTACAGCGCTCATATAAACGCATTACAATTTAATAAACCTACGCGTTAAGTGCTTCTGCAACGTCGTTGACGTGAGCGGTGCACTGGAGACTAATTATAGAGCATTATAAAAATAAATTCCAAAGTAATCTGGTAAAAGGCGAAATCGCTCTCGCCGCTGCCTATAGTCCACATGGTTTAGCAGCTCATGCATAATATTATATCCGCTTGTAAACTTCGCCTACTTGCAATTCTCTAGGCATACTGTGTTAGAAAATTTTCTGCAACACAAAAGCTAGATTATACAAATGAACAGAGGCTTTGCCAGTGGCGGATTCAGAGAAGGGTGGCGGTCTACTCTCTCACACTGACTGGATGCATAAATGCATTTTATAACCAAGCGAAAACTGTGCACAAAATGCATTATTTTCGCCCAAAAGTTAAAAAAATATGCGGAGGGGCACAGTCCCCTTCCCAGCTCCCAACCCCTACCCTCCCGACCCCCTAATCCAAAAATTCTGGATCCGCTACTGGGTTTTACTGAAAAGTGAAAACATAATACACGCTATAAGAAAATGTCATCCGTAATTCATAGGCACGAATTAGTTTAACAGTGAAACCTAGAAAGCCTGGATGAACATTTGATGTAGGCAGAATTACGTACGCTGGCCTACACCGCACGCTTTAACGCGCGCCGTGAATGAATAAAACGACGATTTACAATACCTCGAGCAGTAAGTAGTAAGTTAATAGTCTCAGTCGGTGAAGCGCGTTCGTTGAAATGATCGCGTGTCTCCAATCGGTGCGGCCTATATACAGAGTGAACGCCTCTGGACTCTAACAGAAACTGCAGTCTCGGTGACAAGCCGTGCGTGAAATTAGCTGGTCTCTAGCCTCCGGTCGCGTGCGTCGACTTGACGACTGAAACACTTTTACTGTGGTTGGAATGCGCAATCCACGCAACGTCCATGCTCACTGCGTACCACGTACGATGTCCAGGCCCGTCGACCCGTCAAAACCGCAGTCCACCGCAGTCGCTCCGGCACACCTTGGTAGCTATCCTCGATCCCCAAGACGCAGTCAATCATACTCAGTTAATGGATATTCGCAGAACGCAAGCCTGGACAATTCGCAAAAATACAATAATGTAAAATATAGACGATTGAAGACTTTCATTCATTCTTTCATCACTGACACACCAAGATAATAGGGACCTACAGTGTATGATGAAAACATTGTCCAACTTTTGCTCGTTCTTTGTCTGCACGTTTTCAAAGATTTTACATAAAAATATAATCCCGCTCCAGGTAATTAGTTAGCTATACCAAAACCGGACCATGGCGTCTCGGTCATTTACAATGGTCCGACTACAGTCGGTCGGCGATGGTCAGGCCTACCTGGTACTGCGCCTGGTAGTGCAAGGTTGAGTCTGTGTTAAGTAGGCGGTCCCGGGTCATCAGCAGGTGCGTTCGACTGGACTCCAGCACCTTGTCAAAACTGCCCTGCTCATGTCACCTTGTACATGACATATATCGTGGCTAAACGTCTTTCTTCTGGGTGATTTATTTACTCAGAGACATTGACTTATATATTTTCGCTATGCGTAAAACAAATTGACTTCGTGGCAATTTAGGTCCTTGCGTCTTTTTTATGTGTGTGGCATATTGCGGTCGCGCGCTGAGGTAACGGGCAAACGCAGGCATGATTAAGCTAGATATTAAAATTTAATTTTTTCACGTTAGTTAAAACAAGTTTTTTTGCTGGCAGAACGTTCAAGCAAAGCTCTCACTGGTAGCAATTTCTTACAAGCCGTTAAAACCAAATTATTAATGGCCTAAGTTTTAAAAATATCAGTCTGGCTAATCAGTGCAGTTGGCAGATTCGCAGTTTTAAGGTGTAAATTGTAATTAAATTACGTACAAAATAATCATTACCGTGCTGATTCTATGCAATGCATACGCTGACTTTTTGAAATAAAAAAAATGATGAGTGAACGACTGACTGACTGCACACAATATTAGTTCTATACAAACACCAGAAACTATTAATGCAACAAGATTTTGATTGACCCAGCGCCAGTGGTGGTTATCATACGCGCAGTGAACCACTTGCAGAAATGACACTGACTGTCTGACATAATGAAGTACATGTCGTCGATTTCAATCTACGTGACTTTTACTACGAATGGCCATTGTCCGAAAAAAGACGCACGTCATGCACTGCTGCGTTTCAACGTATATTGTATCGTGGAGTCAAGTACTTTATGATTCCATTTTGGCTCCATAGGCATGCAAGCACTGATCATCGCAACACACAAAAATTACTTCGCATTGATATTAAACCTGACAGACGTCTTTAAAAATATGACAACAGTGCTCTGCTTATGGAATCATGTGAATAATTTATTTCCTCTTGATATGATATATATTTTGCACTGGAAAAATTGTGCCATTGCCATGCTCAATCTAGCACGTGAACTGAGAGAAACTAAACCTTTTCTAGACGGAACGTGAATGAGTTAAGGCGTGAAAATTAAAAAAAATATTACGAAACACACGAGTTATAAAAGGGATAAGTATGAGACAATAGAGTATAAGGAGAACACTGAGAAATAAAACGAGAACAAGAAATATTTTAGATTGTGACCAATCTAATGTACTCCTCGCGCGCATTATTTTCTCTTGTATTCTTTTAATTGCTTTTTCGTTCCTTTCTCTTCACAGCGCAAATAGCGGTGCCGACATCATCACCTCGCCGACAGATATGGCGCCTCAAATATAATGGGGTCACGACCTTGACGCTTTGGGGTCACGTGACGTCATCGGTCACGTGACCATTCGACTCCCAGGGTCGACTTTCTATGGGTGGTCCATAGTGACCCCATGCGTCTATCTAGCACCGTTATGGAGATATGGTCGTTTGAAGTTCTTCCAGGAAGGCTCTTCCAGGAACAGAGGTCGGTCGTTGGTCGGTCGGTCCCTCAATATTGCACTGATCTCATTTTTACTCCTCTAGCGCTACGTTAGCTACGTTCCTAACGTAGCGCTCGAGGAGTAAAAATGAAACGAAAAAAACAAGAAAACAAAATCCGTGAAGAGTACAGATAGGCTATTCATAGCCTAAAATCAACGTAGACTGCATATACGATGACAAATGTTTATTACGTGGAGGCAAGATTCGAGACATTTTAACGAAAAGCGGATAATAGATGAGAACCGATTTGTGCTAGCTTCTACTGCTTAAAGTTCAATTGGGTATTATGAGAAACAGTCACTAGGCCTATTTACTATAACGCTGCTTGCAGTGTTTTTACGCGCGAAAGCAGCTACTTTTGCCATTGCAATTCTGTCCGTCTGTCCGTCTGTCACACGGGTAGATCAGTCAAAAACGGTGCAAGCTAGAATCACCAAATCTTCACCTTCGGCTGCCTGAAGACTCGAGTTTCAGGAACCGTAAAGCTTTGCTATAAATTCGAAAAGGGTCACCCCGAACGAAATCGCTGTATCTCAGTAACGGTGCGAGATAGGGCCTATCACTAACAGGAAGCTCTCGATTGGCGCCGAATTCAATGACCTTGTATGATCTTGAACGCCAAAATAGGGGGTTTTATGGATTTTTTTTTGCGATTTCGGGCTGCGACACAAGTCTATATCATTCACAAGGTAACGCCACGGAACTATCGTTATGCGATCCAGATAGAGAATTTGGTATTTGTATATTAACTTAGCGTGAACACCCCAATTTTCAGCTAAACTACTGAACCGAAACTGCTTTCGCGCGTCTGGTGACCATTAGCTGAAATTTCTTGTTAGGCATTGGCAGTCGCATAACCAGAAGGAATGGAAATGTACGCGACGTGGCCATGACGTTCGACGGAACAGGAAATGAAAACACTCGTCGCCTTTCTTTTTATTTCTTTTTTTTCTTTCGAAGAGTAGGCTCGATCCGCTACTTTTGGCTTTCTCAAGCGATCGTATCGCGACGTAATTCGTATATACGACGTATACGGTCCGCTCAGACGTCTGTTCCCAAATAGCGCCAGGAACGCGCCGGTGCCCCATTATAGGATGCCCCAGAAATGTCTCCCCCGGCAGACAATTTGCCGGTAAAAATCCGCCCGCCCGGTAAATTGTCGGTCGGGAGTACTTTAAGGGGAGGCGATCCTATAATGGGGAGCCTTTTTCATGAGACCGGTGATATTTTAATAAGGAAGAGCCATCAATTCCGTGATTATCTATCCCTGGACGGATTTATCACGGGGGAGGCATTTTAATGTGACACCGGCGTAGGAGGGTCGTGTATAATTATTGTCTGTTTGGTGCCACGTAGATCAGACGCCGCGCCAGCATTCCACAAACGAACGTCCACGCGTGTGATTGCTTCAGTCAGCTGTGCGTCACGTCAACAGCAGGACCGCGGCGCTGGTATGTAACAAATCAAAGCAGAGGCGGGCACGCAGCCTATCTACACTGCGTTCCAATAAAAAGTGGCCTCCTCCTAGAACATCGTGAATAACTGCGTTAAACTAAAGTTGCCGCTAATACGCATGTTAGTGCCCAGTATTTTGTAGTCAATACGGAAGAATTACACAAAATTTGGCTTAAAAGTATGAACCGTAAGTAAAGCTGAATTGAATTTTGAAAAATGTCGTCTCTTTGAGGCAACAAATACGTCGTGCTTCTTAACTTGATTCAGTTATTGTTCCTAAAATTTCAGACACATTTGATAAATTATTGTTGAACTATAGAGCCATTTTTACTGGGACACAGTGTATAGCCAGTCTTCCATTGTAAAGTCAGTTTCTTGCGCGCATTCAGCGTCTTGTTGGTAATTCCGCGCATGCCATGCCGAAGACGCCTCAAGTTCCAAGCGCCAATTAAACGAAATTATACTGCCACTAAATAATCACTCGACAACCGATGGTAAATTCGGCAACATTTCGATTCATAACTAATTCTCCACGTTCAACTGTAATTGTTCCAAAAAATAATTACTACGTTGCTACTGTGTCAACCTGTTTCTGTTTCGCGCCGTTTTAGTATTTTACTTGTTGTAATTTGCTGCAGAAATGCAAGTTAATTGGGTAAGGATGACCAATTACAGTAGGCCTACATCTGAAAACGTTTGAAATACAAATAAGAAATTTGAGCTAATGCTCACGCGACGCGCGAAAGCCTACAGCAGTTCCGGTTCAGTAGTTTAGCTGAAAATTGGGGTGTTCACGCTAAGTTAATGTACAAATACCAAATTCTCTATCTGGATCGCATAACGATAGTAGCGTGGCGCCACCTTGTGAATGATACAGATTTGTGTCGCAGCCCGAAATCGCCAAAAAAATCCATAAAACACCCTATTTTGGCATTCAAGCTGATTCCAGGTCATTGAATTCGGCGCCAATCGAGAGCCAGTGTACGACTTCCTATTAGTGATTAATAATAACCTAGGCCCTATCTTGCACTGTTACTGAGATACAGCGACTTATTGGCCAAAAATTGCAAATTTTGACCACCCCTCTCTCGTTTAGAGCCCTTGTTCGAGGTAACCCCCTCCGAATTTATGGAAAAGCTTTAAGGCTTCTGAAACTAGAGTCTTCCACGCAGCCGATGGTGAAGATTTGGTGATCGTAGCTTGCACCGTTTTTGGCTGATCCACCTTTGTGACAAACAGACGGACGGACGGACAGAATTGCGATGGCTAAGACACGCTGAAAAGCAGTAGCTGCTTTTGCGTGTAAAAATAACAGCAAAGTAATTGCTATAGCTTATAACTTTATCTCAATCGAGAATGAGCAGAATACGTCCGTTTAACAGATGATGATACATGATACTGATAATGGAGAAATTCGATAAATGAGAAATAAGAGCTCGTGCATGGGCGGGGCTAGGAATCTGAAACTGCGGGGCAACGGGAGGGGGCAAGAGCCAGGGCACTGGGGGCAATAATATTTTACGCGTGGCTCAATTGTCGACCTTATTCAGTTGTTGTGTGCATGGAAAAGATGTAGCGGGGTCCAGGAGCAGAGCCCCTGGTCAGAGGGGGCTTCCCCCCAAAGCCGAAACACTTTTAACTTTTGAACGAGCAATGGAAGCCACAAACTTGCTTGCTTTGCAATATTTGAAAATGCAAGAAAACAGATATTTGTGAAAGTGATGTTTAATAATTCACGTCTTAGCAAAGCACTATATCACCATCAATTTTTCCTGGGGGACAACTGGGGGGCAAGAAGAGGGCACGGGTGGGCAGCTGCCCACCGCCCCCTCGCTCTCTGACGCCGCTCATGAGCTTGTGAGAAACGTAAGTAGCTTTGGGGTATGGACAATGCAATTCACCCACTGTGACAAAAAAGGGCAATTGCAACCAACCTCCCCTAAATTTCAGCCTGTCTGATACTATTGGTTTGGCGACCAGAAGGTCACTTTACAGTAGCTGTCAAAAGATTCAGCAATGGGTATTCGGCCTAAAATGGATTAACTCTAAAAAGCTTAACTAAACAAACATGAAAGCTACAGTTGTAAAAACAAAAATGTTGCACAGATATTTTTTAACTTTTACTTGTAACCACGGTCTTACCGCAGCATCTAAATTAACAAAATACAGCAACATAACACATGCAGACTTTTTGTAGAAAATATGAAAAAAACAACAGCAAACACTGTAGCAAAGTCATCGGTTTCACACTGATCTGACTAACATGTCTAACACTGACCGAACTGTACACATACTCAGCATCCAATCGAAAATACAGACATAATGTTTCTACAGTATGGTACATAGAACACTGGGACAATATCTCAGCAACGAACATATTGTACATATTATATTTTAACACAATTTTCACACTTTGGCATTGATGACTTGAGTGCTAGAATTGGCGAAGTCATCTTCCAACATTCCTCACCATTCACTATTCAATCTCGTAACAATGCCTGGAAAAACTGTCCAGTTAAGCACACTACACTGTGAGGCATAAAAAACACACAAAAGTTTTTTTTACTATAACTTGAAGAAGGGTTATCCAATTTTAATAATTTTTGGTACACATATTCATGACACAACTGGCCATCAAATGGCCATTCAGTTTCCAACCTCACCCAACATCTGCTTTTGCACTACCTGGGTAAAACAAAACAAGCAAAATATTACATTTTTATTCAATGCAATATCACTATCTGATTAAAATAATGCACCTTTGGCACATTTTTTCTCCAAATTTCTAGCACTTTGGATGAGAATTTATCGAATTGTTTAGTTGTGCAACTGCTGACAGTAAATATTCGAAATATTGGCCATTTGTGCAAACACAGGCAGGGAGATGCATTCTCCATTCATTGATAGCAATGCTGATAATGTTCTGCTTCAGACTTCAACCAGTCGATTTTGAGCTCATTGTGTCCTATAAACTTGCTGCTGCATAACACTGCAAATACTGTCGAATGGACTGTGATAAGAGCTGTTA
>Ga0209454_1003922_pt1 | contig 10900 bp, 6 predicted proteins | sample WorMetHERISLAND1_2_FD_187400 | JGI IMG/M metagenome (GOLD analysis project Ga0209454, IMG submission 187400) | Marine gutless worms symbiont microbial communities from Max Planck institute for Marine Microbiology, Germany - Olavius geniculatus... | ecosystem: Host-associated > Annelida >...
CTTTTTACAAATGCGTTTAGCGCCCCATCCCTTTTGTTGGCGAACGAGTTTGATCGACGCTTTATCCTCGTACGTTAAATGACGTTGCACTGTTTCCCCCACTGTGTTTTCTGTAGAGTTGGGTTACTTTCATTTATTTTATCCCATTACAAAATTATTGAAAATATTTGCACGAAGTTTGCACATGTTACTCAGAATTGATTATTATATCAACGTGGGTTATTCACTTTAAATGTACATTACTCTTGGAAAACATAATTAGCTGATATTTAGGGGGACGGTTTTTATGGCGGACTCTGTATATAGCGACCTTTATTGTCAAATAGTGTCTGCGACCTTGTATCTGGCAGTCTGTGCGTCTGTCCGCCGTCTGTCCGAAGTACATGCTGTCGATAGCAACTTACCGGCTTCTTTAAAAAATTTAATTTTTTTTGAAAGCGATAAAATAGCCTCTTCTTTTTAGGTCTAGTAACAGAAAAAATGTGAAATAATTTTTTTCAAATTCACTTAGTACTTTTTTGTTTAAAACGTAGTCGTTTTAATTTTAACTATCGTTGTGATATACGTGTAATTCCACCAAACGTATATTCATTGAAATTAAAGACTTTAAGGCACGAACCCATTCAATTGCTTAGTACTTAAGGTTAAGGTTAAAGTATCCCAAGTCCACGTTTGTCAGCTTTCGCTCGGCATTGCTAGTTGCTATGGACAAGAAAGATGTTGTATTTCTAAAAACGTTTTAGTATTTTTAGTATTTTTGCATTCTTATTGATTAAATTTTACATTTTGTTGTTGTTAATTAAGCTATTTGGCTGTTTTTCTTTCTATACACGCAACATCTTCGTATTATTTCTACGTTTTTGAAATTTTGCAACTAGCTGTGTGTCGTTTCAATCGTGTGCTTGCATTTCGTTAAATCCTATCGCATCTTATCTCATGCTGACCATGCACTTCGCAGCGTCTCCCATCTGATCGGCTTACAGACGACGGTTAATCCGTGTCCAAGATCTCATATAGTCAGATCGCTTCTCGAGCACGCAAGTCGTTCTTAGCAGTCATACCGTAGGCCTACGATAGGAGCATGTTTACTAAGGAAAATAAGGCCTACTTTTCACAGATAAATTTTATGAAATATTCTAATAACGATTAAATGTTAGTTATATTGAGAAAGCAGTTAAGAAATCAAACACGAATGCTGCCTTACCGTTGTAGCGATCGGACCACGCGATGTTTTTTTTTAGTTTTTACAATAGTGCTTTCGGATGACGTCACACTGCACGGTTGTAAGCAAAATACGGATTAGGCGCCGTATTTCCACGACTAGGTTGCCGATGCTGGTGCTTTTAAAAACGCAAAATCTTAAGTTAAATATTTGTATAATTATCTTTGAAATAACACAACTTATACATAACCGATACAGAATTACAGATGGACAGACGATCGGACAGATGGACGGACGGACGATATACGGTAGCAATACCGTGCTTTTCATTTATAGTGGTGTTACTTTTGCTGTTGATCCGACGTAGGAAGAATACAAGCTTTCACGCGTGTAAAAACACTAATCAATGTATCAAATGACATACGCTAGTACTACTGTACATGCGGTAGCTCTGAAGCATCAACCGTATTAGACGAAACAAAGAGTCAGCTGATAAAAAACGTAGTCAGTGGCGTAGCCAAAATGTGAACTGGGAATTTTCTTTCTTTCTTTTTTTATTTAATTTTTTTTTATTTTTTTGCATTTTTTCCGACTTTTTTATTCTCTTTTTTTCGCTGCTTCTTTTCTCGTTTTTTTCCGCTTTAAAACCAGAACTCTCAAATTCCCGCTAGCGGTCTGAAAAGCGCAGCCAAAAGTGAATTTTGTGCATTATAGCCTCAAACTATATAAGATCTAGTGCCATTTTAGTTTTTCCTGAGTTTTTAATATATTGGATTGGGGGGACTAGGCCCTCCTTGTCAACGTCGCTGCACGTTGTTGTGTCATACAGCGTTTGCAGCTATCACAGGGAGAGACAGAGGAGATCCGCAGCCTAACGAACGTGATGCTTAATGTTATCTACCGTCACGCCGTCGTCAGCTGTTGGCTTACCTACTGTTACTTCTAATGATACGCTGCTACATACACGATAGATTCTTTCTTCTCTCTCCCATCAAGAAAATGCTGACAAGTCTCCTATTGGACGTCTGCGTTTGACCATCATGCACCATAGTCGTCGCTTCGCCAGTCGTATGTTTCTTGTTTGCAAATTATAAAATATGAAGGAAAACGATCATGGACACATGCACGATAGATGCTGTTTGGTAACTAAAGGAAGCTGAAAGTACAAGTTGACATGCTGCTACTCCGCTTGAAAGCCTTCGCTTTAACACCAACTGTATAACGTGCCCATTTAGATAGCAGAAGTGTGCTCGTCAGGTGTTTATATATACATAAAGCTAAAACACAAATAAAACTAAATAAAATACAACATAAATGGAATAAAATAAACGGCGCAGCGCGCGATTTTCATTTTAGTTCAAGTAAGTTTATTTCGTTTCTGTCGCTTTGAACAGACCTTTCATTATGTATGACAAAACTGAACAGAACCGAAACAAAGTCGCGTGCACTGGAAATGGAAAATTGGTTCAAAAATTTGCAAGTTTTGAGTTTAAAAAATAAATTTTTTTTAAAGTCCAAGATTTAGAGTTTAGGTTTTTATCGGTTGTGCAATTTCTAATACAGATCGGATACAATTTCTTATTTTAATCGTTATTTGTGAGTTTTGGCGTTACGTCATTCACTAAACAAAAACGATGTTATATGGAGGATAATGTATAACATTTTTGCTAGCTCCCAAAATTTGTGTCCCGTCTTCCTTGCACACAGAAACTTTAAAAAAAATTTTAAACTTAAAAAAACTTTAGCATAAAACAAACTAACAAATTAAAAGCGTTTTAACTTTACTTGAACTTTTGTTTGTCATTAACGCCGATGACCTTGGATGACCTTGAACGAGCATGTTTGTGTTGCGCGGTAAACGTCGCTGCACGATTCACAATTTATATGCATTGGCTGAATGAGTAAGTAAATCAGTTAATAAATAAATAAGTAACTTTAACTAATCTCGTTAACGTTTAGTGTATTTGCTAGTTAAAAAATGAAGAAAAAATGTTCTTGATTGGCTGGCATGTAAAAGTAAACAGTAAGATTGTGCTGGCTGCTGGAAAGAGCGTTCCAAGTGGATGGACCGAACGCACGTCTTTCGTGCGTTGTCAATTTGATCCGCGAAACCTATAGCTGGCCAGGTTCTGCAGATTAATTTTAATATGTAGCGCATGCACATAAATAATCTTCCGCGGGCGCGTAGGTTTCGTCATTATTAAACTAGTGTGTGAACATGCGCCGAAGTCGTAAACACGGCTTGACTTGCCAAAGAAAGTCATTAATGTTTAACTATATCGTATCTCCTCGGCGGAATAATCTTGGCAGAAACAGCGCCAGATATTCCGCGCGGAATATTATTTACTCTGCATGGCTGACAACAACTAATTAACGGGCGAAATGCACTTGGTCGGACGTTCGATATACGCGTCATAATGGGGCCTATGCATGCACGTACGGCCAACGTGTGCTGAGTGATCGTAAATGAAGTGAGTAGGTAGCTACCGGTGCAGTATCACCGCTCATATTGCCACCAGATTCCTAGCAGTGTCTTGTACACAGTGACTTAGAAAAGGGAGATTGCAGGGGCCCAGATTCTCAATCCCCAGACAAGACATAAGCGCACGTTCAAACTGCATTACATTTGCCAATTTGGTCAGTTGATTTTTTGAAGCTATAGAGCACCAAATTTGATTTCGGCTGGAGTTCTGCTTCAGACATCGCTGGGAAAGTTTTACAACTTTCCCCAAACCTCCACTTGGATATTAGGAGTTCTATTTTTAAGGGAAAGGAGAAGAAGAAAACAAAAAAAAACTGAAAAAAGGAAGCGGTAAAAAGAAGAGAAATGGAAGAAAAAGGAGAGAATAGAACGAAAACAAAGGGAAGGGGAGGGAAACTGAGAAAAGGCCCCCAATTTACATTTTAGCTACGCCACTGAATGTATAATAAGCTAAGTCGTTCGGTCTGGTGCGAGCGTGAGATATGGATATAGTAGGCTGCATCTGTGCCAAGTTGGTTCAAAGAACTGCTGGACACAGCATGTTCGGGTAATTAACCTATACGCAATCAGCTTTATATCTAAGTGCACCAGTAGTATAAGGACGATAGGATGATTTGCACGCACTGGAAAAATGACAGACAGGCTGCCCGTTTAAACTATGGCAGGTAAACTAAAAGAACTAAAACTGCTTTAAATGAACTAAGATGAAAGAAAAATAATCGCACAAGTACTGTCATGTAAAAGGATCAAAAATAAAAAAACAGACAAATTATGAAAAAAATTGCTTTATTAAGCCAGACTTATAAGTATTTTCATGTTTTCATGACGTTTAGACATTTCCGTCCAACTTTTTTGCTGATTAATTTCTTACTAAATGTTTCATTTAACGATTTTCACCTTTCAGAAATGTCTTGACAATTTATCTACAGATTTTGAGCAATCTCATAAGTTTGCCAACCTCGCGTGCAACTTGTAAGTCGGGATACGTAATGCAGTTAGAATGATCGGTGTAGCTCAGTGTTACTATAGGGCTGCTGGTATTGGCTACTTATTTCCTTAGGCTTTACTTACTTAATCGCTTGTTTGTTAACTAACTACGGTAGCAGACGTTCGGTCTACGTGGCTTTTCGTATGCTACTGTAGCTGTCTCCTGAAGGTTATTCCTTGTCGGCGGCTATAGCGCTGCTAAAAGGATAAGCCCTCGCGTGCAAAAAACTTCAACATAGCTCAAATTCCACTTATTTCGACTTTTTTTGTGGATTTGTGCAATGTGTCTTAAAAACAAGCTGTATAGTAAATCTATGACCGATCGAGGTAGTGGAATTGGGACTTAGACTAAGCGAAATCTTCTAGGAAAAATCGTTTTCTGTCGTCTATCCTTCGTTGACGAGCAGTGCGGTCTTTTCGTTGGAGATGATCGCTAGCATTTTAGCAGACAATAAAGAGCAGGGTTAATTTGGTGGCCTGCACATGGTCGCTTTACAAAGCCGATTTTCATAGCGTAAAGAATTAGACGTATCGGCGATTAAGCAAATTTTAAATTGAAAGTCTAAAATTAAAATCTGTGTCTACTTGTATACTGTTCCGTTATTTATGTATAAACTTGTGTTTAGCTTGATTGGTTTTTACGAGTTTGCAGACTTTTTATAACTCTTTTTGTTAAAGCTAAAACAGTTGCTGCTATAAACTCATAGCCTATACGTAACTAGGCGTACATTTAGTGTTGAAGATAACTGCTTCAGCTACAGCGTGGAATAGCCTTCCATACAGGGCAAGTCACTTTCCCATCTTTGTGTATGTTCTTCGGCAGTCATTAAGCGGATACATTTTAATTAATTTCTGTGATGTATATTTTATACAGTGTACTAGCTGCAGACACGTATAATCCGTACTTTTAATTGTGTTAATTGTAGTTACATCAATTATTTATTTTATTTGTTTAATCAACACCGCAACCAATAAGTTTGCACCAATAAAGTTTGCACGAACAAGACATGCCAGGCTCGTCAGAGCACTCAAAGCAGCTTAGAACGAATCTTGACATAGGAACAATTTACACAAGCATGTTAACAGTTTGAACATTTACGTTTCAGAAAAAAGACACCTAAAAATTCATTAATTGTTATAGGGGCGTCATTTACGGGAAGAGGCTCCAGGGGTCCACGGACCCCCAAGGATTAATAATTTTGTTCTTTTTCCGTAAATTGTACTTTTGAAACAGTGTTACTGCTTACTGCAAGAACAACACGTTACATAAACTGAGACCCCCAGAATTACTGAGACCTCTCAACGGTTTACTGAAATGACGTCACTGAGCTGTTATAATGTTGCTGCTTATTAGCAATTTTTAATTCAGAGATAACGGTCGACAATTATTAACAACACATAAAAAGGCAGTTTGATTTTATTTGGTTTGCAAGAAATTACAGCAACAATTTCGTGCAAATGATTGTTTTCCGATAGCTGCAACAAAACGGTCGAATTATACGGCCAATTGACACACATTGCCTTCTGATTTTTGAACGTCCCACAGGCAAACAGCGAGATCTGATGTCTTTGTTCGCATACGCGTCCCGTTAGCTCGCGTCGCAGTTTTCATAACGTCCATACAAATCTGACCGATATTGATGTCTAATGCTCCCTTGCGAGCTGGTATAATAAGGCGAATTCTAGGCCGGCCAATGCCTACTGTATATGTGTATTATGACCAGCAATCTGTGGCGCTGTCGCAGACTATCCGCGGTAATCGTAAACCACTTAGAACATCACGGCGCCCGTCCAGGTGTTGCGACGTTTCATAATGCATTTTTGTGTCTGCAGCGTAACAGTGTTACATTCTGTGTTTATACATAGGCAGAGAGTAAAAGTGTAATTTTTAACGTATGTTCATGGTCAGTGTGGCATTGTAAAACGATTGATTGCGCTGGAGTTAGACCGCTGATGATTGACTGATATTATAACAACCAAAACCAGCAGTATTCTGCTAGACTAGAGCTTAATCTATCACAATGCTTCAATTGGTTACCGCTCATTAGCCTACAAGACTAGCCGCGATTCACTGTTCTTTCTTCTCCAACAGCAGCTACTCTTCTTCCATTTAGATTGATCGTCAACCGAGGCATTAAAGTATGCCTAACGAGCGACAACTCAAACTTCCAAGGTTTCAAGGTCAACTCAGCCTTCCATCTCTCCGCAGTAAGTAAATCGAGTACCGGGCTGTCGGGCTGGCATTAAGGCGGGGCACGTTTTTCGGGCGGCAGGTAGCACTGTGTGATCCCGTATGGCAGGTGACGCTGCGGGGCTCTGAGATGGGTTTGCGAGGGCGCTGAACATGCAAGTATTGGCAAATGCAAGTACGATAGATGTCAGTACAACACAGAATACTTTTCACTTGCGGAAAATGCGGGTAGTGTAAAAGTAAGCAGCTTACGAGTTTCCACCCTCTGCAAATCCGTACTTGCATTCTCCGTATTTGCATTTTAGTCAGCCCGGATTGGCCAAAAACAGCCATGACATTTAACCATTTTAAGCGTAACAGAAATCGTCACACGATCGTCTGGTCTTTTTGGAGTGGCTGCACGGCGAGCGTCTTCAACGCGCTGCGCTGCCAAATTCATTACCGCTAGCAACGCTCCCTGCGCACTGAGCTGAGCTGAAGTGAACACCGGACTGACGGAAGATTGGGTGCCGGAAAGTAGTTTTTCTCTGATTTTCCCTGGAATATCTGGGAATGTGAGTTATCAAGGGTAACCGGCGGGTAGGCGTGCGTCTGTGGGCTGAGCTAAATAACCGAGCCAGCGGCGTCGTCAATTAAAAAAGTACTCGGGACAGGAACATGCCATTTTTCGATGGACAACTGCAAATTTCTGACGGAATTTCGCCAAACAGCTCGTTGCAAATTTCTAACAGAAAAGATTTAGGGTGTCCCTAATTTTTTTTCCAATATTGGGCCTTGAGCGTTAAATTTCGCATTTTTTGACCGAAATTTTTAGACGAAAAAAAACTTTTTTGACAATTTTCTAACAACTTAAAAGTTAGGGGGTCTTTGCCGCTTTTCCAAGTGGCAACTGCTCGTCGCAAATTTCTCTAAGCCGAGGTTAGTTTCACACACGACACTAAACGTTTTCACCGTGCGCCATGATAACATGATAACATGATAACGTAATCAATGATAACTTTATCAAACTTTAGCCGATTTTCACAATTTTTGCACTGCTGGAAAGAGCATTAATTGTTCAACAAAACGGCTGTTGTGATATTTTCCATCTCATCTTAACATTTGACCAACAATAGCTGGGAATATTGCATATTTTGTATACATTTCATGACAGTCCATGCAGAGCGTTGTGAAACCTCTTTCCTGAGACAGTAGCGGACTAACAGACGTGAAGGTATTTGGACGGAAATCGTCCTAGCAGTCGTCGAATGGATCGATAGCTCGGCCTGATGATGCTACTGATTCAACACTCCGCGGCCAGTGGGGGCGGGCGAATGTTGTTCACGGCTGACTGACTTCAATATCAACCGATCTCAGCTCAATGATCGCCAAACACCACCACCATCAGCAGCAGCAGCTAACTTAGATTACCGCCGGTTGGGCTCTGGTAATAAGCGGATCTCCGGATGTGCGGATGTTGCTTCAGGTTAAGACTACTCCGATACGGTTAGCAGCCCTGGCGTCTAAGTCCATTGAGGACTATGCTCAAAGCGTATTACTTTTCTCAAGGGCAGAAAGCAAATATTTGATACTAAAGGGAGAAGGGTCATCGTTACAGCGAAACTTGTCCAGAAGTGTTTTTGAAGCTAAAGATTCACCAAGTTTATTTTTGTGGCCCGTCCTCTGCTTCGGATTTCGCTGGGGAAGTTTACGACGCTCCCCAAGAGTTCTTAATAGGCTGGGAAAAATACTCACTGCCATTTTCCATTCCATTCGACGCCTCAGCCCTCTCTCTCTCGTTAGAAAATTTTCTGCGGGCGCCCATGAGTAGGCTATATACAGATGCCGTCATTTGTCATCGAGGGAAAATGCAGCATTTGATTAAGTTTGATGTGGGAAGAGTTCGAGGTGAGTTAACATGACGGGGCTTGCGTAGTGTGTTTACACACGCCACGCCCCTGAGAGTTAAAGTTAGGAATAGAGTTAAGGGATGATTAAGCCAATACCCGCTTTTTGCCTGTAGCTCCGTCAGCTTAAGGAAACCATCACAATTACCGCGTGAATTCCACCATTTTTGTTTTTATATAGGCTTTAACATAGACTTGATAATGCAGTTCTTAAAAAGTGTTTTTTATACAGTTAGTTTGTAAAATCTGTGTCTATGTCTTATGATTTTGATGTTTTAATTGACATTTGTACCGAACAGTATATTCGTCACAAAATATTTGAACACTTTAGTTGTGTGATAAATAGGAACCAGTTTTCAAGTAATAGTTGGTTTTGCACTGTTGTATACCTGGACTCAATGAAGTATCTTTTGCATTTGTTATTGTCGTGTATAGGCCTAGTATTTCCTGTATTTTTGATGATTTTGACTGCCTGTCATGGCGAATAAACTTCAGCGTTATTATCATCATTGTCACTACCACAGATAAGTTGAACGTAGCTTGAATAATACGCATTATTTTTCAGACGGCATTAATGTTATTTTTGTCAAACAAATAGACCTGTATAAATATGACTAAGGGAGCAAAGTAGTAGACCTACTGAGAATTTTAGAGTCGCCGGCCGAAGACCGAGATTAATCATTCTGGGTATTAATGGATACAGATGTCGTATTTCCCGCCACCTGCATTCCGCATTTGTAGTCTTGGTAATTATTTTCCAGACCATGTGCAAATTCGTGTACTAATCTTATTATCATGCAGTGCATCGTGATAGGCGTTATCATGATAGACATCGTGACATTGTGTAAATAACGGACTTTGTTTATTTATTTATTTTGTGGTTTTTCGCGCGAAAGCAGCTACTGCTTTCAGCGCGTCTTAGCCATCGCAATTCTGTCTCTCCGTCCGTCTGTCTGTCTGTCCGTCTGTCACACGGGAGGATCAGTTAAAAACCGTGCAAGCGAGAATTACCAAATTTTCACTGTCGGCTGCCCGGAAGACTCTAGTTTCAGGAACCGTGAAGTTTTTCCATAAATTCGAAGAGGGTCACCCCGAACGAGGGCGCTAAATGAGACGGAGTGGGCAAAATTTGCGATTTTTGGCCAATAAATCGCCGTATCTCAGTAACGGTGCGAGATGGCCTAGGTTACTATTAATCACTAATAGGAAGTCGTACACTGGCTCTCGATTGCCACCAATTTTAATGACCTTGGATGACCTTAAACGCTTAAATAGGAGTTTTTATAGATTTTTTGGCGATTTTGGGCTACGAGACACTTTTCAAGAGCGAATTGCGCTGAAACCAATTGAGATAGACATAGACATGCTGCGTATGAAATTTTTAGCATTAAACGTAAATTTCGACGGTCTAAGTCCCGATTTTCAAGGTTCAAGGAAACCTGCACACGAGGGCGTCAAAGAGCGGTACCCCCGTGAAAGTCGTTATTTTACCGTTGTTGGCCAGTCTTTCGTGATAACAGCTGGAGATAGACTGACAGCTTGCAAACAAGAACTGCTATAGGCTTTCGCGCGTCTCGTGAGCTTTAGCTCAAATTTTTTTGTAACACACATTAAGTTATTCACAGGCTCACTGCAAAAAAGCACGACCGTACAGCACATATTTAAGCCTATTTTTAAACAAATGACGGGTTTATTAAAGACACACCAAATGTGTATCAATCGTTACAGAACGAGTGCGACGCACGAAACAGAATCGTATAGCGATGTTTTTACGCGATGACAAAAACATTTTTGGAATACAGCATAATTTATGCAGCACATTAAGGGCTTTTATGGCGTTGATGCGCTATATAAATTTACGTTTCACGAATCAAGGCAAAAATAAGTAGGTGTACCAGAAAGATCACAGGGTGAACGGTAGTTCAAGCCCTGTGTTAACGGCGACTTCTCTTTCTTATGGGAAAGCCAAAAATTCGACCCCGCACAGAATCAAAACCCCTGACCCGATTGAGATAAAATTTGGCAGGATTGATTACGTCGGCGAGGGAACCCGTTATGCAAATCCCTCCAGAGGGGGCTTCCCGGCAAATGGGTGAAATATACGCAAAAATTTTTGTAGCTATATACCTTTTTTTAGTCAACTCACCTACAGGTCAGACCCTTCGGCGGATTTTTGCGTGCAATGGCTCAAA
>Ga0209454_1003925_pt1 | contig 10896 bp, 4 predicted proteins | sample WorMetHERISLAND1_2_FD_187400 | JGI IMG/M metagenome (GOLD analysis project Ga0209454, IMG submission 187400) | Marine gutless worms symbiont microbial communities from Max Planck institute for Marine Microbiology, Germany - Olavius geniculatus... | ecosystem: Host-associated > Annelida >...
CCGTAAGGTATCATACTCATTCCCATCCTGCTGAGGGTAGGAGGCTGAGTTGACCTGAGCACACAATGGGTTAGCAACTTGCTCAAAGTTGCTTGCAAATGACTGGCGTTGAGATTTGAACCGCAATTTGAAAATTACAAGACCGACACTCGAACTTAACACCGTTGATCGTTTTGCACGGAAGCGGCAAATGGCCGGACATCAGTCTTAACGATATTATGACAGTAAGGCAAAGCCCCATAAAGAATTACACGGTCTCTAAAACCAGTGAGGCAGGTAAATTAGTAGATCCAGTCGGATCGTGGGTCCACGAGTACCTTTCAGGTCACTGAGCATCACCAAGTTATACTGTTTGGAGATGGCGGAGCGTATAGCGATCATCGCTAAACGACAAGCGAAACCAATAACCTGCCAATACGGCGCTATATATTTATCGACAGCTTAGCCATCCAAATGTTAACCAAGAGAAACAAAAACAAAGGACAAAAATAGCAGATCTGCTTCGACTGGTGATGAGGATTACATTCAGAGCGAAGTAGGCCTAGACGAAATAGTCTCGCACTGCCTGCGTCGCATCCGGTACTGGCGATATCATCGCAGACAGGAATGTAATAACGTCGCAGAAATGGCGACGATATATCACGACTAATTTAGTTTCCACGAATGCATCGGAAGTGGGACATCTTCTGCCGACTCTGCGACCAATCGGCATCGTTCGCAAAATGTGAACGTCGTAATTTTTATCATAATTTTCACAAGTTCGATACGAAGTGTGGGCATTAGGCCTACTCCTGCTTATAAGTACAGTGTGCACGTAATTTCAACATAAAAAGTGTTATTTGTTATAAGTCGTAAAATTGTGTACATTAGAAAACAGTACTGCTTACTAATCGCATTTACTAGGCCTAAGTGTATGCGATTTATTTACGGGATTGATAATTTTTGGGATCACCCTGTAATTTGAGGATTCCGCAGTTCACACAGGTGCAACAAACCACATCGCTGCAACATTGTCTATACTTTGTGTAAATTTTTAAAAAATGACTTCAGATGTCGTACAAATTTAGATCGTATTCAGATTTTCGACGGCAAAACTGTTTGGAGTTACCTATACAGTCAACATTAGCACTGGGCTTAATCTTTGCCACTATGCGCCTCTGTGATGCGCTCTTGATATATCGCGCCATATGATCGATTATAACTAGCTGTCAAGATCATTCAGCTGAAGATTCATCCACATCGACCAACTGTTGTGCGGATATCGCCGACAGATGCTTAAGTAACGTGCATAAACTGATATCATCACTCATGCAGTTGCCACCACCTGCAGAATTCGCCGAACCTGCTGCAACCGTCTTACTATGCCGCCGTTTTATTGGCCGCATTACGCGTTATGCCTGTCCTTCCGTCTGTACGTTCGTATTTCAGTCTATCTGTTCGTCCGTCTGCTCTCTTACGCGATCTTGACCCGATAAGCAAAACAGAGTAGCGAAACAAACAAAAATTGTCTAAATGTTTTACAAACAGAAGTAACCCGTGTGCCATTTCAGTTCAAAAGGTCAACGGTCAAAGTCGTCGGACGTCACAAAAATGAAGGAAATTATGCACATGTAATAAACACGTTTATCACTGGGTGGTGGATAGAGATGACCGGGAATGGCTTTTCACATTCCCATTCCTTCTCATTCCCATTCCCAATTTTGCGACCAATTTCCATTCTCACGGGATTCCCATTGGGCTTTTTCCATTCCTTCCCATTCCCATTCCCATTCCCGAACAATCGTTTCATCAAGCCTAACACACAATCATACTGTGCTGAGTGTGGTCTGCTTGCTGTTGAACTTTAAAACTTGTCAAGACAGTCATCATTACTGAACATCACAAAGTACAGAAAATATATGCTGAATTGCATTCGACTTTGACAAAAACAGTATCTTTCTTTTTCCTAGCGAGAACATAAACCAGACATGGCATCCACTGATGGGAATTTATTCCCATGGGAACAAGGGCCATTCCCATTCCCATACAGGTTGTTTCCTATTCCTTCCCATTCCCAATTTTGTCATTAATTTCCAGTCCCCTGGGATTCCCATGGGATTCCCATGCCCATTGGGAATCCCATTCCCATGGTCATCTCTAATGGTGGGCCAAGCGCTGGCTGACCAGCTCAGGCGCGTTGGTGAAACTCCTGCGCCGACAGCAAGCGTGCCTAGTGTCTGAAACTCTCCCGGCAACTGTGAGGACGAACAGTCGGCAGCATACGTGATGTCATGGAACCGTGCGGCGTCTTCGTCGATTCCTGGCGGTGTCAGGCGTTCTGCATTTCAATTGGGTTGCTGTCGACAATTTACGGCGTGCATCTATAGGTTTCGTTCGGTTGGTCGTCGAGAGCTTCGCTCGCGCTGCAAGCCAGATCGTCTGTGCACGCTGCGACCAAACAAGCGCTAAAAATAAATCGACGCCGACGCACGGCGTGACAGAGCCCAGGTGCCCGAGAACGCGAAATGAAATGGCTGGAAAAGAGAAAAGAGAAAGAGAAAGAAAGACTATACGCAACGGTATGGACGCGACTACGACTTGGTTCTGTGCTTCAACGGGGCGACTGAAAACGCGGGAATGAAAAACGCAGGCTTGAAAAACACTGGAACGGCATGTTTGTGGGTAGCGAAACAGCGAAATCAGCCTAGTTCGTAAATGCATTGCAGTAATGTGAAATGTCGATTTCTCGCGCGAAAAAGCGCGAGCAAGCACATCGTCAACGACACAAGAATCACGCGTACACGGTGTTCTAATACATTTAGCGTTCCACAGACGATGTTCCTGTTTTTCCACCCTATGCATTTTTACAGTCTCCCGTTTTCCATTCCCGCGTTTTCAGCGTTCCCGCCTCGACAATGTCGACGTGGCCAGTGTCGCCGATTGTGATTGATAGCGACTTTTAGGCCGTCTGTGGGTGTGAAATAAAACAGGGGCGTTGAAACCGAACAAAAACACAAGTCAAACAAAAACACGGATAGAAAAAAAAAACGCTTTTTGTTTCCGTTTTAGCTGAATTTTAATCAGCGATGCAAACAAGACTGTTCCAAAACCAAGATCAAGACTTTATTTTTTGTCCTCAAGGAGCCTCCGCACCAAGTTTTGATCTCAAGAATTGTGTTATGTGATTCGTCAAACTCCGCCTAACTTGCCCAACAGCAAAAAAATTCTCATACATAACGGCGCGGATGCTCTTGTGACGAATCCAGAGCAACGCATGGTCGGCCGACCGTAAACTTCAGTCACATAATCGCTATGGTGACGCTGCTATATTGAACGCTGCAATCAACGCTAAGATAGCAAGGATACGATACGGTAATTTAGCGCACACGGGTGATGGCTGCAGGCAGCAACTTTCTGCAGATAGAGACATGGCAATTATTGACAGCCCTCGTCATCGCTCTATATAGGCCTAACGGTATCATCGCCGACAGCTTATGACGTGTCGTTTAGCAACAATATCACACGACTGGCATAGCCGAGTGCGTAATAACCCTTCATGGTTATCTATGCTCGATGATGTTTCATGTCGTCTAAAAGGGTCCATGCGACTTATTAGTGATCAATAGCAACCTTGGCCCTATCTCTCACCGCTTCTGAGCTACGGCGACTTATACGTTAAAAACGCATATTTCTCCTACCGTACATTTGTTTAACCCCAAATTTTAAACATCTTTCTCTTCCACTGGATCGCTAACGTTTTGCGTGCTAAAAGCCTCGCTAACAAATCGTGTAATAAGTTTTCCGGTAGAACGTACCGTTAAGCCTCAATACATGCGTTACCGACGACGACGACAGACGACGACAAACTGACGACATATCATGCCAAAGACTCGACCTATTGGTCGGCCAAAAACGAATAGGCCTTTTACGAACAGTTGAGAAATATAAACTGGAAAATTTTGCTGCTCGAGCGACTCGGCTCAAATATTTTGTGCCTTCGGCTCAAAAAATGCGGTTCAGCTCGGCTTAAACACTTTGCGGCTTGGCTTTTGCGGCTTTGGTTTCGGCTGCCATGTGTACTTTAAAAACCATACAAACGAAAAATGACTTAGTTTACTTAGTTGGACTAGTAATACTTGGTTTTATGACCATACGGCTGAATTAAAATTGAATAAAGGTCTCTTTTCCTTTAGTTTTAGCTCTACTGCACTTACAGCGTCTGGCAATAAACAAAAAGTTAAACAAATTATGGCTAACGTTTTTTATTCAACGTTTTGTAACGTTTTTAAATTTTCTTTCTGTAACGTTTTTCACATATACGCTGTGTACCAAGTCGTCTTAACCCAAGGCTAGTGAAAAGCGACCAAAGCCTCTGTCGAAACACGACGATCGAACTGGTCAGAGGAGCGGAGACTGTCGCCAAACGTCGTAAAGTATCGCGGTGGACGTCTTATCAGCGACTCTCCCGTACGTACGTACGACCCGGCCCGTACGACAAACATTGAGCATTGCGTAGGTCTACGTTTGTCTAGCCCTGCTTCTGACCAGAAGAACTCATTGCACCGATTTATGTGAATTGCTTAATACCGGTCGCCGCTTCGTTTCAGAATTGTGCGCTTTTCTTGATGCTATCGGCAAGTGTTGACCCAGGAGACACTAAGACTGTTAAGGCGCACCCACAACTGTCAAAAGTGACCCGGATAATTCCTAAGAATCAAAAAACTTCAAACTGTACTAAAATAGGCACATTTTAAGCTTTGGAGCCATAGATCTTCCGCTGTTTTCGAAAACGTCGCTATATATATTCGTGGTAGAATCCCCAAACAGTTTACACGGCGGGAGTCATTCGGGCATCCTCAGAAGTTTCCATTTCCAAAACCAGCATCATCCAATAGCAGATAAGGAACAGAGCCAATCGAGAGCTGCGAACGCAACGCATGAGACATGCGAGCGGGCATATACAGTAAGCCTAGCAATGGCAAGAGCCGGGGTCGTACCGAAATCGAAAGGTTTAATAATAGAAACGAAAGGCCATTAAGCGACTTATCTGCAAACGCACTGGGATATGCACAGCGGGCAGTATCGTCGCAATAAAAAGATATCGGGTTTAGTAGCAGACGAGACGCTCACTATAGGTCAGACTACGTTGAACAAACGTCCAAGAGCTTTGAACTTATACGCTTTGCATTTTAAGGGCCAAAGAGCTGGGAAAAGCTGCGCTCCAAGGAAGTTTACAGGTCGGACGTTGTTGCACGGCAATGGCTTCGCCAACTGGCAGCTGATCGTCGACGTATTAACTTACTGTTCGACCGTACTAAACGTTACGGCTACTGTATGCCAGACCCACCGACTTTTGTTTTGAAGAACTGTCCAGAACTCTTTAATAAAACTGTTTCCAATTTTAACCATTTTCTGCACGCCATCGTGCCACCACAATCAACAGCGTTGCAGCACCATACAATCTCAGGCGTCGTATGCATAATAGGCCTACGCTTTTTCTTTCTGGACGCGTCGCGTATTTGTGCAAAGTTCTGTCACTGTATACATTACTTATTGCACTTTCTGTTCCATTAAGCAGTCCGTTCTTAGACTGATGTTAGTCGTAGCTTACCTATCAGTTTATTTGTTTAGCTGTCTTGATACTTTAATCTGGTTTTACTTCTAATCTTGCAAAACACTCGACTTTACCTACTTACCACAAGTGGTTTCTATTGACTCAGTGATAATGCAGTCCGTTCGTCCGTGTGCACATCAGTAAACAAACGACGCTTAGAATGTTCACAGGTTTTCCGCGACATTGTAACTGCACGACAACGATGCGTTATGTGAATCAATAGCCTAAAAGTCAAAGTTTATTTCGAGGTTTTTCTTATTCGATATCAAAATCTGTTGCATGCATCAATTATATAGGCCAAGCATAAGAGCCGGCAGTCAGTACTGGACGTAGCATGGCTTTTGTGTCGATGCAATTTCAACGGCTCGCAGGCGTGAAGAAATGGCGATCGTTTTGACACGACGACTATTGTGTAAGACGGATCGTTAAGCCGCATTCATCATCGTCGACATTATTTCTTTGAGTCTCGTCGACGAAGGCGGCAGGTCGATCAACTCAGAAAGAACTCGGACGGAAGCATTTGTGGCTGCACGGGGCTGGCATGCGGAGTGTTAAAGCGCTGTAGGCCTACTGTGCAACGAAGACATTGTTTGCAGCGTCTGCAGTCATATATCACCATAGTCCTTCGCATCCGCGCCGCGCTCCGTTCTGCGAAACTGGACAAACGTAATTACGGCCGACACGCACCAGTTGGAAGGACCGTCCGACCGACGACCGCCATTCGCCAGCGTACAGCCACCATCAAGCACAGACTCCATCTACTTCGATCTGTCGCGTTTATGACACAGCACCGAGCTATCTGTCGACACATCTTTCTGTCGTGTTGCCGAGCTATGCTGAGGCTTAGGCCAGTCTCCACCAAGCGTCTGACGCGGTATCAACGTTCGGTTCCTTACAGTCGGCAAACGTAGGCGTATGTTTTCCGGTTTTCCGTGTCAACGTGTGAAATGAGCTTTCTTTAGTAATTACTGCCAAATACATATTAAGGTATGTATATGCTCCTGCAGCATCGACACGCTCACGATCTTCATGAACCGTCTAAAGACTTTCCTGTTTCATAAATATATTAACAACCGGACCTAACTATCTGATACTTCAGTGATTTTACCGATGTGGTTCTAGTAATAATGCTTGGTGTTTAGGCCATTATGAAGCTCAACGCTCTTGTCGCTCTGCCGCACGACAAATTTACTACAACAAATCAAAAACCGGTGGCAGCAGATCTACAACAACTCGCAATAAGTGGCAGAACAGGACCACGTCCAACCGGAAGCTAGTGCAACACACCGAGATACTGTACGGCTTTCGAAAATCGTTAAAATATCGAGCAGTCCGGTTAAATGCCGGACATGTGGCAACCATAGCCGCACGCCAGCAACGCACGCAAAGAACGCAAGAAAGTGCGCAACAAACACAACGGATCGACGCAGCTGACGCAACGGCCAAAACGCAAGAATAGAAGCGGTGTAAGTCTATTCTTGCGCTGCGTCCGTTGCGTGCATTGCGTTGAGTGGAACCCAGGCTTAAAACACGCCTGTCTGCAAGCAAATCCGTCCGCATTAGCGAGCGACTAAACGCCATCGGCGACGCCAGACGAACGTCCAAAGCAATCGAGAGGCCATTATTTCGGTACCGACCCCCGAATGCGTGCCCGAAATAGATCACATTTGCATACGTGAAACGGATATAGGCTGGGAGACATTACTGGCGAAATGACACGCGAACGCGACACTTAGGCCTATTTCAATGCACGTGTAAGCCTGCGAGTCAATGGATAAATCGATATTACGTTAAAACAGCCGCATGCGTGTTGAGACCGGCCGGTCGGTCGAGAGAGTGGCTCGAAATAAAATATCCCAATAAATCGCTATGTCTGGTGAGCTATGCTTAAACGCTATGAGATATTTCAACCCACGCCGAATACTGTCGTCGAGCTGAAAAATCAATCAATGTGCAATCAATCTGCCACAGAACTCCATCGACAAGGCAACAGAGAGCTTTGTCAAAAGGCTGAGCTTGTGTGAAAGAGGATGACAGACACTTTGAAAATGTCTTAAGATAAACTGTTTTCGTAGAGTTTTGAACTGCTGGCAAAAGATGTTTTTTTTAATTTAAACACTAGCATTATAATGAAAATAACAGACGCTGTTTTACACGAAAGTGTGGTGGTATAAAAGGTGCAGTGGGTACACGGTACTTTTTCGATTCGGAGAAGTGTTAAAATTAATTGAGTAGCCTACTTCAAGTCAACTCTGCTGCAAATGCTTAAAATCGGGCAAAGGGCTGCATAAAAATTGCATTATTGTCTGGTGGTGTATTTTATTCGGAGTCGCCCTCCATACAGGCACACGCTCATCACTGAAAATGATGGATTCTGTTAACGCTTGCCTGGCAGCAGCCTCCGGCCTTCGCGTTGATCGACTGATCCGCATAATATTGAACAGATTATTGATTAGTTAATTAAATTATTTATCTAACGATTGCCAACTTATTGGTCGTACGTGGTCTGTCGCTCATATTACATGCTGTGATTTGATAAAACCTGAACCACTCGTTCCACCATGAAAAACATCAAACTAACATTTTCTTCCGAAAAAAAATCGGCGGCCGTATATCAGTAATACTGAGGCTGCATTAACGAAAAAAGTAACATCATTGTTTACATTACCAGTTTTGCTTCTTATTGAGCGACGTGAGTTTTTACGCGCGAAAGCAGCTACTGCTTTCAGCGAGTCTTAGCCATCGCAATTCTGTCCGTCCGTCCGTCTGTCACACGGGTGGATCAGTCAAAAACGGTACAAGATAAGATCTCCAAATCTTCACCGTCGGCTGTCTGGAAGACTGTAGTTGTAAGAACCGTAAAGCTTTTCCATAAAGTCGAAGGAGGTCACCCTGAACGAGGGCGCTAAATGAGAGGGGGTGGGTAAAATTGGCGATTTTTGGCCAATATGTCGCTGTATCTCAGTAACGGTGCGAGATAGGGCCTACAGTTACTATTAATCACTAATAGGAAGTCGTACACTGGATCTCAATTGGCGCCGAATTCAATGACATTGAATGACCTTGAACGCCAAAATAGGGGGTTGTATGGATTTTTTGGCGATTTCGGGCTGCGACACAAGTCTATGTCATTCACTATGTGGCGCCACGAAACTATCGTTATGCGATCCAGATAGAGAGTTTGGTATTTGTATATTAACTTAGCGTGAACACCCCAATTTTCAGCTAAACTACTGAACCGGAACTGCTGTAGGTTTCGCGCGTCTCGTGAGCATTAGCTCAAATTTCTTGTCTGGATTTACTAGCATGTTACCATACAGGTACACCACTTTATCCCCCAATAAACATGGTGGCTGACGGAACCGTACACGACAGAAGCATCAGTTATATAAAATAAAAAATAGGCTTTAAAAAATTCTGCCAAAGTGGCGACTGGCCCTAGTTGCAACACACGACAGGATAGCGTAATTCGTCACATGTGGTTTAGAGTGGTTATTATGGCAAACTAAAAAGATCTTGACACTACGGTGAGATGTTTTATTAGGCCTATAAGATTTCGTCCCAGGCCTACGTGTTAGTCAAAATGACTTATTCAAAATAACAAAGGTAGATTGAAAATAACGCTCAACGTCTTCTTTTTAGTCAGCCACTAAAACGAGAGACAGCCAAAGTTATTTGGCACCAAGCGAAATCACTGCAGATTTCACATCGGCATGATCACAACTTGCAGTGCAAATTTGTTCCGCTGTTCTAACCTACGAGGGGCAGGCAAAAGGTTTGAGCCCAAACATATTAAACTACAATTTTTTTACAATCTATATATCAGTGAAAAGTGCGTCCTTTACTGACTTCTAGAAGTCTGCTGCCGATATAATGTCATTGTAATTTATGACGTCATAGGCATTGAATGTAAACCATTTAAAGCACCAACAAAAACTTCTCGAGTCATTCATCATCGTGCTTAGCGGATACCACAATGATCAGATTTTCAATTTCAAAACAGATGTCATTGTGGGTCTGGTCATTACTTTTTGCAGAGTGGTCTTCGTGTACGAAAATATACTCATAAACAGCCTGCTGGATAACAGTAGACGTAGGACTGGACTGCAGTGCCAAATTTGGGGAAAAGTGCACGGGGCTTGTTCTCAGCCCTTAGCCCATTAGAGGCCCCGTGTAACAGGTTGGATATCTTGATTAGTCCTTCATCAGCACAACTGATATAATTAACTGTGAATTTTTTAATAAAGTTTATTTTCTGATATCGTCAAATATCAACATCCTAATTTGCGGCTACCACAGATTAAGCTATCATATATTCACAAATGCACATAAAAATTCATAAACGTATTTGTCGAGGTTTCATAAAATTGGATGCCTCGGAGCTCCAGTTTGGTAAATCCAGCTACAGACTAAGAAAAGATTCACGTATCAACCAGCCTGATTCAAACGCTGCTTGCGTTAGCGCACCAAATCTTTTTGGCTTAGTGTTGTATGACATTATAAATTACAATGACGTCACTTCCACAACCTACTCACACGAATACGCAAGGAAGGTACCTTTTACTGATAAACAGACAATAAAAAATATAGTCTAATATAATGAGGCTCAAAACGTTTTGACCGCCCGTCCTATTTGCATGAAGTCTTTATTGACTCAAATGCTCTCATTTGCGACTAACACAAATTTAGGTTCTCGCATATTTCGATATGCAAACAAAAAATTCACAAACGTGTTTGTTAGAGCTTTCAGAAAATCAGATGCCACGAGGCTCCGCTTTTGTAAACCCAACTACGGACTGAAACTGTTACCCAACAGCGAGCCTGATTTTCTGCTCTTTGTGCTAGCACTTCAAATCGTTTCGGTTTAAAGTTCTATGACGTCATAAATTCCAGTGACGTCACATTCCTAACACACCCACACGAGTACACAAAAAAGGTGTGTTATACTGATGTATATATAAATAACAAAAATTTTGGTCTAATATATCGAGACTCAAAACGCCCCTCGTGTCCATTCCTTGCTTTGCCGCGGGGACTTGGTTTCTGTCGAGTACATTATAAGTTAACTTGGTCAGCGTCCCTTCAATCATCGTATGCCGTTCCAAAACAGTTTTCAGAGTCTTTACGAACTTTCCCAAACTAATTTGGGGTTGACTAAAAATGCCAGACAAAAATGAGAAGGACGTGAAATTGATGGACCAAGTGTTCAGGCATGAAATTGACGAACATGAAAAAAACGGACATGAAACTGGAGGACAAGATTATCGCTTAAAAATAAATTACATTACAATGCAGTGTACAAT
>Ga0209454_1003929_pt1 | contig 10890 bp, 4 predicted proteins | sample WorMetHERISLAND1_2_FD_187400 | JGI IMG/M metagenome (GOLD analysis project Ga0209454, IMG submission 187400) | Marine gutless worms symbiont microbial communities from Max Planck institute for Marine Microbiology, Germany - Olavius geniculatus... | ecosystem: Host-associated > Annelida >...
GATTATTTATTTACAAATAGAGCAAAAGTTATTGACATTTGGGCTTACTGCAGATTTGACCAACGTACACGGGGGGCCAAAAAGGAAGCCTCCGACTTTCACAAAGTAGTGTAGCAATCGACGCAATCAAGGTGTGGTACGATATTTAATAATCAAGTTATTGCAAATTTCTCACAGCATGTGCCAGTGAGATAATTTTGAAAATTGATCGACATTTGGCGAAGACAAAAGCTGGATGCTCAGTTTTTGGCCCACCTTGTATAAAACCTTCTCCATCTTTTTTTATAGGCGATGAACTTTCTTTTAATATATGGTCATTAGCTAACAAACTTATTACGATACTCGATTCGTTTGTCTGTTTTATTGTTTTTAGCCATAAACCCGCTTATTTGTTCTGTTTGTAACGATAGTTTTTAAAGTAAGTTTCGTTAAAATTGTTTATAGCTTTTGGACAAACTGTGAGATGTTTCCGTTTGCATGTTTTTTTAGATTTAGATTTATTATGTATCTTGTGGTTGCGTTGTTAAAAGTTGCGCTTGTCAACTTTACATTAAACGAATATATGATGATGATGATGATCGCCTAAAAATGCACTCATGTTACCTGCATGCCAAAAGTGAAAAACAGCCAGCGAACTAATGTAATGCAAAGTCATTAAGTAAACTTATACAGGGCGGGAGCTCACCGAATCTGTCTGAGAAAATCTACGAATTTTGTGTGCAATGGACGGTTGCTTATTTATGCATACCTACAAAGTTTTCCGCTCAGAAATGCGTTTCAGTTTTCTGACCAGCGCAAAAAGCTGACAAAAATCAGTCTTCTGACAGTGAGGGTAAAGCGACCATCGTATTGCTTCAGGGCTGCATGTAGGCTATTACGTGTTGCGCTATGACAGCATTTAGGCTTATTGTGAATGAATCGCACGGCAAGGTCGCCGTTAACATTTCGTTAACCCATCAGCACCTTTGCTGTTACGTATTCTTTCGCACGGATCAAAATGGGCGCAGCGCGAGACGGGGGGGGGTGCACGATGCACGGAGAGGGTCAAACGAAAAGAAGGGACATAAACTCCCCCACTTGTGGCGGACTATTGTCATCTGCTGAACGAACGATCACTTGGTTTTGACGTGAATGTTGACTGCTGTTGGCAAGCGGGCGGCTAAGGCCAGTCTGAGGTCATGGCGCCGGCGTTGAGTCAACCAACCGTATCATGCTGCATTTGACGCAATGCTGGCGTCACACCCGGGTACCTGACGCTGTTCTCTAGATTGCGACGACTGCGTTCTTAACCGAGAAAAAAGTCGCTGGTATATGAACTAAAAAATATGTCGACCCATCTAATGTCGACATGTGTGGCCGTCCGCCTAAGGTTGTCTAACCATGATATCTGAGTTTAAATTGAGCTGAAAGTTGGCATACTTTTTACTCTACTCTTACTCCTTGGGGAACGTTTATAACAATTGTTTTCTATTCTTTGTTGTTTTTGAGTTAAAAGCCATTATTCGATAAACAAGCGGATAAACTGGCAAGACCCGAAATGCTCAGCGGTATAAAAAATTTTCATGCATACATTCGCACTCAAAAATGGTAAGTAGCTGTTTAAAAGTGTCGAGGTGCATGACCATGTTTTAACGTACACATATAGCGATTATCCTAGCATTTTTTGTTAACTTTTAACTGCATCATTTGTAATTACTAAGTAATGGACAAAATATGTGGTTGATAATTTTAGTCACATAGTGGTAGACAAGTCTTTGTGTAAGAATTTAACAAAACTGCACAAAAATACAGATAAAAAGATAGTATTTTGTTATTTTATTTTTTGTTATTTACAATCTACTTACCGTTGTTCAAATCATTATCGTTTAAGGCTTAAAGAATATAGCTTTTCATGGAAAACCCATCTTAAAGTTACAGAGCGTCATCTGCCATATGGGATCGCACCCAACACAGGTGAATACGCCCCACCTTAACCTCCGCCAGACAGGCCGGTTTTCGATTCACCTAGCCCGGAGAGATTTTACGGCTGAGTAGACCATGATGTAACAACTTAAGGCCCACAGTTTTCCGCGGAAAATCCTGCCAAATTCCGCAGGCCAGTTTGCAAAATTCCGCGGCTTACCGCGGCCTTTTATTTGTAAGTAAAATAAGGTCTATCCTGTTCAAAAACTTTATTTTCTGGAGGGCCAGCTGGAATAATGACATTGTGCTGAGTTGTGCTAACAACATACAAAGAAAATTACCTATTTTTTGTTTTGAAGTGCAATCTGTCAGGTTGCGCTGCATTTATTTACGATTGTACGACAGCTAGTAGGGTCCACAGCTTTTAGCAGTTTAGTTTGATTTAGTTTGATTTTTTCCCGTGATAATAATTTTTATTATTATTATTACATCTAATGACAAAGGGCCGCAGCCACTAACATGCCACAATAAAATAACAGTATACATCAATGAATGTCACTGATAACACAAAACAACAATAGGTGTACCAGAAAAAATAAACTTTGCAATAACTAGCCAAGAATGTGGAAGTAATAGATCGTTTGAAGCTATTTGAATTAGAAAAGTCAGTATTGTCAGCTGGCAAGTTATTCCATATTTTTCTTGTACGGTTAGTGAAAAAAATTATATCTGGTGTTGGATCTGCAACCTGGTAGGAATAATTTATATATATCTCCACGATGTCTATAGTCAATACGTAGTTTAAAAAATTCACTTAAGTTAAGATCAGTCAATAATTCCTCATCAAGTTAAAAATCGTTATACTTATCGCCGTTTAGGTTTAAAGCTGCTTTGAAACGTACTGATTTGTCGAAGTTTTTAACCTATTGTACTGATTGGGATAGTTGTCAGTGCTTCGTATGGAGCCTTTCTGTCCTTGCCTGACATTGAAATCTTATTTGTACCGTGTTTTGCTTCTGTTCTTGAATGTAAGTGCTGAACTAACAAATAAATAAATAAAATTCCGCGGCAAAGGAAAAATTCCGCGGCTCGGCTCGAAATTCCGCCGCCCGCGGAAAACTGTGGGTTTATTGATGTTGGTTACATATACTGTACCAAGATGATTTAGACAATCAGACAATCACCAATCCAGGTACTATAACCTGGAATCGAACCAGCGACCTCGCGATGACAATCGTTGATCTCGTCTAACGTCCTAACCGTTACATTACTAAGCCACCTGTTATCACAGTAGCCTATCATTGTATTTTGTATTTTGTGAAAAGTGGTTACTTTTGCTTAAGTTAAAGCCGTCTGGTCTCATTTTATGGCGGATACAAAGCTCCATGGCGTCGACAAACGGTTTTGCATTAGCCGCTAGCCGCCTGCTGGCATTTAACTTTCCCCGGGTGGCGACTGCAGTGTGCCGCCGGTCATTGCTGCGACCGCACGACGTCGTCTCGATCTCGCTCTGCAACCGGCGATAGACTCATCGAGATAGGTACGCAGCAAGCCGGTTCATCGTCGAATTCAAGAGTAATTCGACTGATAGGCACACTCGCAGACCGGGCCGGCGGCGGCAGTTCACCGAGTTGTAAGTCGTAAGAGAGAACTAGAGTCAAGCGTGTCAAGATGCTGAAGCTACGACGCTGTTTTCTGACGATCGTCGCCTTTCTGATAATAACCATCCCAACTGGAAGTAAGTAACGTTTTTGATATCAGTTTATAACTTTACTGGCAATATTCGCAACACAAGTGACCGATTGAAGTGAGCTACAGTGATCAGTTTACGGTTAAACTATATACAGAACTAGAAAAGCACTCGGATAGCGCAGACCTCCGCCAAGCATATAAAGCAATGTTAACGAAAATTTCAAAGTAATCCAGAATCCAGGATTCCTTCCAGATCACTGCCAAAATTGAATTACTTGTAGTTTTTGCAATTTCCGATATTACCTGAAAATTTCTGAAAAATTCTTCCATAACTTTTTGAGTTATCTTGTTAACACACAGACAAACAAACTCTGGCAAAAACATAACCTCCTTGGCGGAGGTAACTATACGAAAAGTAGCCTCTCCCGTCCATCCGTTCGATTACCGAGAGTCTTAGGCAACGAGAATCTTACGCACCAACAGTAGATCATAGCTTGCAGTCGGGGCTGGAGCCGTCTGGAGCGCTTCAGCCGGTCGGTCGGCCAGCGCGTAATCCGCCAGCTGCAAGTAAACCTGCACGCTGGATAATTTTATGCGTCATTTTGTTGACGTTTTTGAAGTCTGTTGACCACTTTCGACTTTTTACACTGAACCGTAGATAAAGCGTAAAAAATCTTCGTGCTTCGGGCTGCAGCCGGCAAAAAATTAGGGACGAGAGGCGGCGGAATTTTTTATTATTTGTCTTTATATCGTGTTGCTTCTTGTAATATTACTCAACAACTTATAAAAAACAAACTGACACTCTAAAAAGTACTCATGAGAACTTGAGCAAAGATACTGCAACATTTATTTTCAGGCCAGATATAAACAGTATTGTTCGATAAAACTATGAAAGCATACTGAAAACTGCGTTGATATTTTAAGGTCTAATAAAAATTTTAAAGACGCTGGTTTTTAGGGACGAACGGCAACCATATAAGCGCGAAAATTTTTTGGACTTAACTGACACATCGGTTACCGCTGCTTTTGGAAAAGTTTGTACCAGTTTTGTTTTTGACCAACCGTTAGGTCGATCTTGGATACGATGTGTTGTATGTTTGACTGTTTGTCGTCTGTCGTCTGTAACGCATGTATTGTGGCTAAACGGAAAATTCTCTGACCGTGTTAATAAGGTTGCCCGATGTCTGCACTTTTGTATTAAGTTGGACCCCCACAACTTTCCTAATTCTCACAAACGGGCGCAATAACTATACACCCAAATAATTACATTAATTACATTGCAAACTGAAGCCAAACTGTTTTAGTTAGCCGCATGGTTACTACTGACAGCGTATAGGAATTTATCAATGCCCTCTCCGACTGTACTATCACCGACCACTTACAGACACCATTCTGTTCTCCCAAAATTTGGGTCTCGATGCCCAAAATTTGCATGGCGTATTACGGTCAAACTGTGTTAGCGCATCAGTTATTATTAAAAACATTTGCAAATGTTTTATTTAGTTCTCCTATAGCTGACCCTTCGCTTTACTCCAAACTAAACTGACCATTCACATCTGCTGGCCTTCGGACACCGGCGTACGGTCGGTCTTCTCTAGTGACAGCTGGGTTTTTTTGTTGTTTTTTAAGCGTCATTGTTTTCGAATAGAGACTGAGGGCAGACAATAAACGTAAATCGGTCTGCATAACACGGCAGCATAAAAAACACATTAAAACTATTATACTCGTGATGTGATAGCGTGATCAGTCGTAATAAATTTCACCCAGCAATCGTCTGAGCTAAATTCTATCACCGCAGAGACGTGACGTGCAGCGAACGTATAACTCAAAAACATCATAAATAGTTAACTTTTTACAATTGCCTCATCTCAGCGGTGTTCAGCTTTTTATTTAGTTGTAGAAATGTCGTCAAGATTGCAATTTTGTCGAAATGACATTTTAGGGGGGGGGGTTAGCAATATTGGTATCCCGCACGGAATTGGTTCAGACTGTGCTCTGAAGGGGGTTGTGCCTTTTCTCATATTTTTAATTTTCCTCCAGAGTGTATGCATTTCGGCTGTTGATACGTGAAACTGCAACCGTTTGAGTTTTGCATTTTAATATAAGTAAGGCTAAGTCAGTAAGATCATTCATATAGCTCAAATGACAGTCAAAGGTCACACTGCAGAGTAGTTTACGGTATTGTGGTAGTGGTAGTGGTCAGTAGCAACTTTCATCTGTAGTTTTAGGCATAGCGTTTTAGTAATCAAGATGCAGTAACTTAGAGGCCAAAATAGTCTCTACCCACTCTTCGTCTTACTTAACGCATATGACTCGGGTGCGAACCGATCTGAATTGCTGGATGATTTTGCAACAAAATAAGCCTATGTTCTGCTATTGTTTTCAGTCTTGAGTCTTGATCTTCGCACAGTGCGGTACGCATGCTGTCATTTTGTACTGCCGCGCTGTTTCTTTCGGTAATCCCCAAACTTCACTTTTTCGATAAATTGTAAACTTGGTTGCCAACAAGTTGTGCTACATTGTGGTCATCATGTCCTGTCAAGGTGTTGTAGATTTTTTGCAGGCTTTTAGTTTTATGTAAACATGTTATACAAGTCGTAAATTTGCTGTACAAAACTCATGCACAACAAATCAAATGTAGTGAAGATTAGGCTTGAAAAGCGTCTCGTGCACTTGCCAGACAAGTTGGTCAGCTGAGTGAGTGTGTTCAGTCGTGCGTGGCGACTCAAATGAGCACAACACGAATTGCGTGGAGTTGTTTACGGACGTAAAGACCTGCGCAATACAGCCGGTTATACCTTCGTCAGTAGGCTTATATCATTCGTTCTGTGACGAAGCCGCTGTGGCCGACATGTTGGCGCCCGGTCAGATCTGTGGTTTAACTAGATCGTGACATGCGTAGGTGTCACTGTCACTGATGTGCATTTTCTTTATTGTCTTTTCTCTATCTGCCCGCTTCTCATGTATGTTTCCTTCTTTTTCTTTAGTGTGTCTGTGTAGTCACGAACTCACGGCATAATACCGATAGATAGCGTGGGTGCAGTATTTAAATCAAGTTAGCTTACAATTACAATGCATCATCTCTTCATGCTTCTCTTTATAAGGCACTTAAGTCCGAAATGAATGTGCTAGTCGGTGCTCGATCACGTGACCATTAGACTCGGAATATACCAAGTTGTGTATAAAAATAAGCCCTTACCCTTTTATACGCTACGTTCGTAACATTATGAAATACCGTATTAGCAGCTGATTCTTAAAATTGTTTCACATAGCCAAATCAGTTGAAAGTTAAGTGAAAGAAGCATATCATAAAGGCGACGTAAAATATAATCAGCTGCTTAAGTATGGTGAACGTTGGCTTAAAACTCGCTTAGGTATTCTAAAACTAACTGTATTTTACAAGGTAGTGTAGCGACGCGTACTTTTGGGTGTGATAGGTGGACGTTAAAATGATCACTTAATTGCAAAGTTACTACAGAATATATTGGTGAAAGAGTTGTAAAATTCAGGTCATTGTCAGATGTAGTTTCGACAAAAACTCAGGGACTTACTTATTATCAAACCGCTCATCATGCTGGTGGCGAATTTGAACACAAACTTTGTCAGATACGTAGACTCAAAAAATTTTGGGACATGCCCTTTTGGGTGCATGGCTCATCCGTAGGTGACCAATGTCTTTTGCAATATAACGACAGACGGGCAGACAGACAGACAGACGCTATAGTGATAATTTTGTAGCATGTTATAACATGTCAGCATATCCAGACTTCTTCATCTTATGCTGCAGCAGTGGAACGGGACATGGCAGTTAATAAGACATGCAATCAAGCAGAAAGGAAAGACTTGCAAGTGCACGTTGATTGAATGCAGGCTGTGGGTGGTCGCGTGACGTCACGTTCGACTGACCACGAAGTCTAGGCCAGTATTTGCTGGGCCTAGGACTTAACGTTAGTTAGTTGGCGTCGAACCAAACTACCGGCGGTCTTTTAAAAACAACACGTCGTATAGGCCTACAGAGATTTCGTGACGCCTGATTACATTCATTGCTTGCTTGCCAACGACTAGCTACAGAGTTCAGTTTTACTCACCTTTCCCTTTTCCTCTCCAGTGATCGATGTTGTTTGGCGTCACAGAGCAATCGTCATGATGTAATCGATGCTTACAATGTGGTCGGGGCACTGGTCAATAGGATATTGACGATTTTACCCTGAGAACTGTCACTCGTCAGCAAACTTAATGTATTATTAGGCAGCGTCGCCTATTGCGACAAATGTTGTCATGGCGTGATCTCTCCGTCCATCATATAGCATACCTTTTGGCAGTGAAACTGATGTGGCCCTAGATAAGAGGGACCCGGTCTGGAAAGGAAAATTTTCGCGTCAAAATTTTTAGTCAAAATTAGCATCGCTTTGTAAAGGGAGAGGGTCTGTTGCTCGCAGTTATTTTTTCTTTACTCTGTTACTTGTGTTTGTTGCAGCTTAGACTGTTGTTTTACTAGGCTTGTCGTAAGTCGTCATATTTAGTGTTTTTGTCTCAAATCCTGATGTATTTTTAATGTTTTGTCTGAGCTTTTTCCGTTTTCGTAAAAAGGGAATGCATGAAGACGAGTAATCGGTTTGGTGCAGTGCTAATATGAAGACGTAGAGTCGGCGTATAACTCATGCAACACTCGGCCAGTCACCTATCCTATCGGTATAGAGCCCTACGTCTAATCATTTCTGTCAATAATCGCTGCCTTCGTTTTGCATTATCACCTTGCACTCACGTGAACCGCACGGTAACTTTTTTGCACTGAAAAAACGTCTTCCGCCCCGCCCAGGAGCGCTACATTGTAATGGTAATGTGATAGCTGTTGTTACAATCGTGCTGTGGTGTTCGAAACGCTGTATGGCAGAAAGTGGACATTTTGTGAAATTAACTTTTGACTTTTGCGTTTGTCTCAAGTTCTGATAAATCGTAACCATGCATTCATCATCATCAGGTCGAGTCTTCTCGGGCAATGGCACGCCACACGCACTTGTCCTTCATTAGTGTCTTCAACTCTGCTGTAGTCTAAAGTCCGGTATCCTTCCTGAGCCTGTCCACATACGTCACATACCATTGCTTAATTTCCGTGATTTTTTTATTCCTGAACACAACGATGACAGGACATCGTCATCGTTGTGTTTTACTAAGCTTGTCGTAAGTCGTCATACTTAGTCTTTCTATCCCGATGCTAAGCTTTTTTTATATCAAACGTTTTGACGTCACTTGACTTTGAGCTTCGATCTTTTATAACAAAACTGTATTGCAAATTAGGCTACGTGTGCGTCTATTAGAAACCTCTACAACGAATTTAAATGTTTAAAAACGTTTTTGTCATTTTTTCATTTTTAGGCCCTGTATGGACTGACGGACTGACGGACAGGCGAATAAATCCATGTGTAATGCGGCTTTGCATAACAAAAGCGCCGCAGCGGAATAAGCAATCGCCAGCAGCTGATTGCTCCAAAAATGCCTCACGTGCGTAAAAAAGTAAACCTAGGAAGGTGGCTGCAAGTGGCGGTTGCCATTTGTTTTTTTTAATTTATTGTTATTAAAAACGTAATATCAGACGGCGACACACATAACAGCTGCACAACCGAGTTCAACTTCTGATGCAAATATTTTGTACCAGTGTCATGCGTTTCTGCCACGGTGTTCACAAAGTTACTGACGTCGCAAACAACATTTTCAAATTTCTTATTATTTTTGACAGATTAAGTTGTCTACGAAATAGTTTAAACTCGTAGACTGAAGCAGGACTAATAAGGTAGTCTATCAAACTTTATCAAATTCATTTGCTGTGTTGTTTACGTTTCGACAGTTACTGTCTTGCGATGTAATTCAAGTGGGCAGCTACGTAATACAAAAAAATGTCCTTTTGGTCTAAGATGATTGTACGTGATGCACAACAGGCGTCGGTCGATGATTTCAATAAACACGGCTGTAGGTGATAAATCGATTCTGTCCCTATGAATGACAGAAGATACATCCCTGACATACAGTGTGCAAGTCGACACTCGTTCAAGTCTATCATTAAAGCCGAGCGTCAGTAGGCCAACTCGGTATATTTCAGTTAACCATTATTATTAGTCTACCGTGCTATTAATTATAGCAAAAAGCATTTCAGTGCCATGCCGGTGAGATGTGCAAGTCATATGTCATTTATTTCGAGATCTTCTCCGTCTAAGTTTTTCTTTTTTCACCGGTCGTCATTTTTTTGTTCTTTCTCTTGTGAAAGACGAACAAGCAAACTCGACTATAGACGCTGCCCTGTTAACAATAAATATAATTATTGTTATCTTGACAGGTCGTAGTTGAGAGGTTTGCGACTTGGTCTAAAAATGATCTATAACGCACCAACCTTGAAGAAACTGCATGCATGGGCGAATCTTTCATTGTGATATTTTTGTGATCATTAATTTTGGTGGTTAAGTATTTTTTAATGAAATATGACGTGAATTACGCTGAAATAGGTCGGAGAGTTATTAGAACTAGGTTGACGAATATTATGTGTCGGACGTGTTTTTGAACGTGACTAGAAAGTGATATTAATAACGTCAATAAACAAGCGATTAGTCACCGTTCACCGTAACAAACGATCGACGTGACTTACCTGCCGATGAGCGTATTTAGCCTACATACCTGCCTTACCCATTCAAATTGCGTTCATATTGTTACCTTCACGCTTTTTTTGTCTCTTTTCTCTACATCTCCGCTGTCGTACTTCGTATGGTAAGTTTACTGACCCAGTTTGAGGTCCGCTGCAATTACGATTGCTACATAATCGCGTTGAAACTCAGTGAGCGACAGCGAAACATATTTCGTTGGCAATCTGGACGATCAATGTGCAATTTTGTTTTAGTCAGCTGATTGCAACAAAGATCCCTGCACGGCTCAGCCGTTTAGCTGCGTTACTTTGTCAAAAAGTATAAATAGCGCTTATATACATACCCCTGCCGTCGCCAATTTCAAATAAAATTGGCTTGGAGTTTTTTGCAGTTTGTTAGGGCCGCTGCGGTTGACCACAGAAAGGAATGTTGTCGATTTCGGCTTCTATGGTGTGTAGAGTTGTGACTGTGTCGGAAATTGCGATCGATATCGTCTCGAATCGATGGTTTGATATTGGCGAGTACAATAACTGTTTGTTGTCTTGGTTGGCGCACAGCACAACCGGATCATCATCGACAACCGTGGGCTCAATGCCCGTTGGTGTCTGACGCCATTCTTACTATCGCTGCCCACCGCTGCCTATCTAGGGCAGCGTGGCTTAAC
>Ga0209454_1003933_pt1 | contig 10888 bp, 3 predicted proteins | sample WorMetHERISLAND1_2_FD_187400 | JGI IMG/M metagenome (GOLD analysis project Ga0209454, IMG submission 187400) | Marine gutless worms symbiont microbial communities from Max Planck institute for Marine Microbiology, Germany - Olavius geniculatus... | ecosystem: Host-associated > Annelida >...
GAGATACACTGCAAAATGTCATTAAATGACATTTTGCAGTGTATCTCAGCAACTTAAAATGCAAGAGTTAGGCTGCGTTCACATAAACACGAGTACGAGTCCGGCACTGTACGAGTTCCGGCAAACACGAGTTTGCGTGTATTTCAATGGCGGCCATTCACATACATGCAAGTATTGGTTACCTGTAAATTTCACTCGTACGAGTAGTTTCTGTGCAGGTCGTGTTTTTATCCAACACGTGCGAAGTAAACTGCCCGTAAATAACACTAATATAATTTATAAAAGCTGTAGTGCATATTTGACGTCAAAAATGACATCATCGTAAAACTGTTCATCGTTAGAGGTGCGCGCTTGGTAAAATTATTAGCAATGTGATGGAATATTGTTGTTTTAATGGCAAAGCATTTCCACGATTCGATTTCATTCAGTATGGCCAACACGCATTGAGTTATGTGCTTGTACAAGTGACCATGAATGTTCCGCTTGTACGAGTGAAGCTTCTGTGGGCCATAAATGGAAGCCCTGACCCATACTCATACTTGTTCTCATGTCTGTGTGAACGCGCAGCCCTAACGACGGTAATGTAGCGTACCGGTAATATCAATTCTACATTACAATTCTACATTACAAGTTACTATCTAAAATGGTGCAGCTGCTAAATGTGTAAAAGTGTATATGCCCTAAAGTAGCTTGTTTTTCAGTAGTTAACAATCAGTGCACTATTTTTATGTGATGTGGTTATTAATTTTTTCTTGTTTTTGGTTATTTTTGTGTAATATATATATTTATTGTCATTAATCACTGTGGTTGTTATTTGTTTTTAGTTTTTGTTATTTTATTTGTCTATTGTTTATTAATATACTGTTATTCTTATTTGATTTTTGCCTATGTATTTGTTATTTTGTTTATTGCATTTTTTATTGCATTGTCATTAATCAGTCTGTCTATTTATTGTTATCATTATTAATATTCTTACTACTGCTGCTATTTCATTATTACTACTACTACTGTTGTTAGACAGCATGTCTGTAAGCAGTTCTGCCTATTAGAGCAGTTGTTAATGTGATGTGATCTGTCTGTCTGTCCGTCTGACAATCTCCTGCATTGTACCAAGCTGTTGGACCAAACAAGCTGCCATTTGTCAGGGACGCTTGTGTGGTCCAAACCACCCAATGTAAGATTGTGTTAGATGCTGCCTTTGGGCGTTTGGGGTTGATAAACTGATCAGAGTTTTTACAGCAGGTTGGCATTGCAGACAAACCGCTGGAGCTGTAGTAATTTTGCATTGAGTGCATAGATAATAGCAGAGACTAACAGGTGATGGAGCAGTGTGAGCCAGAGTGAGATCCATCTCTGTTGTGTGAGTGAGATTTGTTTACATGTTGACGTGTTGCAGGTAACTAAGCAGTCTATCCGACATCTTGTCGCTGAGATATATTTAGAATGTTTAAATCAGTGATATTACGCAGTGTTCGTTACAGGAGCTCCCTTGGCAGGCAGTGCAACAGATAGTGTTCTCAGTGCATATGTGATGTTGTTGATCTCAGATATCAGGCTGCATGTAGGCTAGATTGCTGTCTGTGATAAAATCATTATCTGGGGAGAAATCACAGATGTCCAAAAATGCTGTATTATGTACAATACACGTACAAACACTGACAGTAGCTGTGATTATGCAAGCTTGTAGGTTCTACACAGCGGTAAGCTTCATCGATGTATCTGTGCAGTGTATTGTGAGCTGTGGAAAATAACAAAGTGGCAGATTATGAGTTTTAGCTTCCTAGCATTGAATGGGCCTTATGTCAGTTTATGTGGCTTATTTTTGCTAGCCGAAGCTTTCTTTCTGAGTTGAGTGTTTTTAAGCAGCAGTATGTGACGTGAGTGAAAAGCGTCGTTACATAGTAGTAATCTTAGTTGGCCGAGTGCATGTAGAGTATTGTGATTAGCAGTGCAGGAAGATGTTTAAACCGAGCGGACATCAGTTGTGGTAGTGATCGTATTTGGCGTGATGTATCAGGTGTAACGTTAGGTAGCTGTACATCACAACTGTTGAAAGCGTTGCAGATATTACTTAAGTGACTGTTTACAGCTTAAGCAGACTGAGTCTGTGTCATCTGTAGTACTTGGAGAAACTTCAGGTCATACAGTTTTTTAGTGTTTGAGGCTGAGTTAGGTCAGCTGCAAACATACATTCGTGCAGTGGGTGGGTTAATAGTACTGTTGGTGGCAGTTGAATTTTGAGTTGAGTTATTGTGAAGAATGTGGTCTTTCATGTTTGGTTTCAGTCCGAAGTCTGTAGCTGATTTTGGCGTTGCGGTACATCTCAGTCTAGGTTTAAAATCGAAGGTTGCTGGCTAAACTGATAATTAAGTCTACTGCTGTGCATCGGTTTTAATGGTGGCATTATTGGGTCTGGAATCGTTGGTTTTGGTCTCAAGTTTTTGCCTTTACTTTGGTCTCGGTGTGGTTTTGAGTTCTCGGTCTTGGGTCTTCATACTTGAGGTCTGTGGTCATGGTCTTAGCCTGAAATTGTGTGCTCTTGGTCTCCAGATTTCGACGTGATGTGCTTCACCAGCAGACTGAGTAGTTGAGTGAGCATGCGAATCTAAACCGACCTGAAATAACCATGCAATGGATTAATAATTGTTGTCGGTGGCAGATATATGAGTTAGTTGAGTTGAGTGATCACTAAGGAGTGACCATTGTGTGTTTGTGCTATACGCAGGTAGCAGACTAAGTAGTATAGGACTGAGCTCAAGGTCAGGCAGTCGGCAGTCGTAGAGTGGTCAGTGAGCAGCAGCGAATAAAGCATTCATTGAGAGCTGCAGATGTTCACATTTCAGCCATGCAGAACAGCTTCAGCAGTTGAGTGGTGTGCTGAACTCCGTTCAGTCAGCTGCAGCTGTAGTCAAGTTTTCTTCACTGAAGTGAGCAGGATATTCAGCCTCTGAGTAAGGGTAGCAGCTACTCGTAGAACAGTTTGATAGGTGATGTGCTAGTTAGTGAGAAAAAAAACAGAACTTGCATGTAGTTGTTAGTGATGTGGTCTGTGTATTTGGGACCAGATGTACTTAGTTCTGATACTGGTTAGATGTGAAAGGAACTAATTCTCTAACTTCGTATTTGTCTTGTGTACTTGTGGTTGTATTAACATTGTAGTTCATGTCCACGCACTCCATGGTGCACAATTTGCGTGTCAAAATAGCTAATGAGAAAGTCCCAGTGTGCCTCAGGAGTATGAGTGATAGGAAAAACCCAAGGTGTGAAGTTACAGTGAGAGAACCACAAAATTTGACAACCTCCAGACTACACAACCTGTGTGTGCTGGGGTTTGAATTATGGCAGAATAGGTGGGATTTTAGTTTTTGGCTTTTGTTACTTCACTCAAAATTGTGATATTAATCCTGTGTCTCCTGGGATCAGTTCAAACAGATTAACAGCCTCTCGACAATTCAGTCTGGTATTGTACATGGGATTCAGGATGCTAGTGTGGTATCATGATGTTACCATTTCAGATATGCATATTGTCGTGGCATGAGAGTGATTCTGCTTATGTTTTGAGCTGCGTTAGGCCTATTTTAATTAATTATTTTAACACTTCTTTCACCAATTATGAAGGCTTGTACAGTAATAAATTGTTTTCATTCTCCCAACGAAGACTTCCGGTGGAAGTCGAAACGTTGAGGTACAAACAATTGTTTGGTCGTAATTGATGATTTTAATACTGTAAACTTCTTTAGAGCTAATGAATCTATTTGCACGAAGGCTTGTACCTTGGAGAACCTGTGGGTTGTCTTATTAGACTTGTCATGGAAAGCACATGGGGTTGCAATTTGTCCGTGGACTACAAGTAAACAGTTGGCAAATGGTATTTGTATGATTAATGTCTTCTTGTGTATGCAGCAGTATTTGCTGAATAAAGTTTGCTGTTGTTTGTGAAGACTGCTTTGGGGTCCTGCTTTGATTACATTTCATTTCAGTTGGCATCTGAAATGTAGAAAAATTGTCTATATTTGCCACTAATAATACTATACGAGGTCCAACTGATGCTTGTGTCAGTCTATCCAGTTATGTATGGGCTTCTTATTTTAGCAGAGATAAAGGGTTCAGTGCAAATACCGTACATCTATGAAAATGTCATTTTTGAGGTCTGAAAAGTGGTCACCCTGTTTTCTAAAGGGAGTTAGACTTCAATCTTCGGTCACAAAGCGGCCCTCCAGTCAATTAATACTGTAACGCTGAGGGGTCTTGGGAGTGATGTAACTTCCTCATTAGGGTTTGGTGAATGCCGTGACAACAAACACATTTTAGGTGCATTTTTTGGATTGACGGCAGTGATAACATTATTAATTTTTTGACACTATTTTCTATGACTTAAGTAATTATCAGTCGAGGCTGTCTAAAAGCAAAACGGCAGCAGACCGTTGACAACTTTAATCAATCATGAGATACAATATCGGTACGACGAAAAGCCAACAGCGTGCATGGTACAGTAGCATATTATTATCTAACTGTTAACTACAGAGACAAGCACTTGAATTTCCCATCTTGGTCTGTTTTTATGCAGAACGAGCGCATGGACTTCTTCCAGCACATGGTATACACCACACTTCATGCACAACGACAATATACAATGGGAGGACTAACCAGAGGCTAGAAGGCTATCTTCATCCAGGGCACTGCAGTTACCGTACTGTATTTCATGGTCCCATGGTATAACCTCTTATGAAATATGCCATACTTTGGAAACTGGTCACAGATTTTATGCTAAATGTAAATGTTTCATGTAAATGCTATAATTTTCCAGCACACTCGGGATGCCATGACTTCAGGCAGGCAGTTACGCGCTCTTTGGATTCTGCTACAGCCCCCCAGACCACCCAAAACTGGCGTGCCTATAGTTGCTCCATTGGTTAGTCCGCCTATACTTGAGACAACACTGCCAGCATAGTATGTACGCAAACTGTCACAAAGCTACATCCTATAGACATGATTAGCGGCAACATTTTAGCCAGCAAACGTTAGCAGTGAGCGACAAAACCCAGCTATGCATATGCAATGCAGCAAGTCATGTGACATAACGACATGGGGCAGAGTAATACCATATACAGTTCATCAGAATTTAACATCAGTCATCATTCAGTAAAACTGTACTAACCACAGCTACGTTACAAATCATGAATCAAATATGGGCCAATGATTGGCCTATTTGGTCACTAAATATCCATTTGACTTTCATTCAATAGCACTTTGTGGACACAAAACAAGACTCAGCGGCTCTGGTATATGCCGGTGAATGGATGATGAAGCACAGTAGTCGAGGGCCAATGAAGACTTCGTGAGTGGGCAGCGGGGAACACCAAAAACTGATGTCCAGGGCCCCAAAGACCTTAGTCTAGTTCCTGTTGTTTTAAAAACGTAACAGGTCAGTTTCTTTAACTACACTGCACAATGTACATAATTACTCTCGTAAGCAATGAACAATAAAAAGGATGCACACTGGTTTACAAGCGTTACAATTACAACTACAGTGCTTAATATATTAATGTTGATAACAGTACAATATACATAATTAATATAGAGCCAGCTTCAAAGGTAACATGATTCAACACACAGCCTCCAGTCATCTTTAATGGCTATACAACATGTGATGAGAATTAAAGCCAAAAAATACTATCGGAAATTTGATACTTATCACAATAAATGCCTGCAGTGTAGTAGCCAGTACAAAGCACACAGCAATTACCCCAAAGAGCATTTACTAAATTTGTGCCAACAACTTTCCTTCTTTCCACAGTGAGTGTACCAGTCAGTTACTGTCCCAACAAAGATGTTTTCTTAATCCCAACCATGCACCAAATTGTTCCAACTGGGACACTCTCCAATTTTCTTAAATTTACCTTCCAACAACACTTGCTGCCCCCTCCTTTCCAGGTTATTTTTTCTGGCTACACCACTGCAGACTGGTGACAATATAGACAAACATGAACACAGCATATGTGGCTGTCATGGCTGAATGGAAATGGAAAACAATGCAACGTATTGAATTAGGCCTATTGATGTCTACAAAGAGCACAAAAAACTCTTATTCAAACTTACAAAAGACTTAAGAGACAATGCGACCATTCAGCTACAAATACTTCAGTAGAAACTAATAGAAAAAATAATGCATCAGCTATTCACTAGCTGGCCAAGTTGTTATATAAAAAGAAATATAACAAAAATATAAAAATACTCATGGCACATTAATGCATACAAAAGAGATGTTTACATACGCTAATACTTAAAATGTAAGTATCTTGGAAGAATTGCACTGTTCTAACTACAGTATCTCAGCACATGAAAGTATTGGACATGTGGACAACCACAGCTTTGCAGATAATCAAAAATGGTTAAGTGTGCTGTGCATTGCACAAACTCCAAGCAAGCATGCAGGCATGTGGTAAAGGCAGTTTGATAGACAGATGATATTTAGTCAGATGGAAGAAGTGCAACATGAAAAGCTGGTTTAAGGTGACACCTCCAAAAACATTTTAGACAACCAGCTGTGATTGCAGCGAAAATACCTATGAACGGCAAAACTGGAAGCACATGACAACGAGCAATGGATGGGGGAACTACACGGACAAAAATGAGAAAGATGACAGAACTGTTGGTACATCACATAAGCAAATGACCACAGGCTTTGGCCGACCCCCAAACAGGGTGGAATCATGCATAGTATCAGAAGGAATGTGTTAGCAACGTGGTCCATACTCGCCATCGTCTGATGAGGCACTGCATCATACGAATGTAGGTGCCATGATTATACGTACACCAGAAACAAAAACTTAACGCAGCTGAAAATACTGTGGGACAGGATGATGACCACAGTACATAGAGGCAACTGCTAACTACTTCAAAAATACATGACGACATTATGTCAACTATTTGTGACAGGGAAGAAAACAGGCATGTAAAACATGCTGCGGTAATGGCTAAAGATCCTACCTGAAAGACCTGACCTGCGGTGGAATAGTAGTCAAAAAAGGCCATTTAAAGAAACTGACATTACCCACACACAATGGACGCCTCTATCGCTAATGCACAAAAATAAATCTCCATGGTATGAAGGCAAGTGAATACAGGCGACAAAAACTACTTGCCAGTTTTGCAGACAGAACGTAATTACACTGTGAAATATACACAAAGTTCTTACGACACAATAGCAGGGCTCCTGTCACCGGTTGGTCATATGGGACTGGGGATCATCACGTAAAATGTTGAATTTCATGAAATATAGGACATCATCATCATTGTCCCTGATTCTTCGTAAGTACATGTATTTTAACAGTGGCTAATAATTTGTTCAACAGGCGGAAGACTTTGAAGCTTTCCTACCACAAACTTGGAGAATCCAAGAATCGTAGAAATGCTTACAAATTTTTGAGATTTTTGTAAGAAAATGAATCAGTTTAAAATCAAGTCATATCCAACTAAAATCCACAGCTACTAGTAAGTGTAGCAAAACCTGAGAAAACTAACCGGCAACCAACTTTAAACAAGAACCCTGTGTTAAAAATGTGTCGCGAAACGCATTTCTATCGAAAATTAAGTAACAAACTGGTCAGCACATGTTGATAACTGCTACATTAGAGTAGTTCCAGGAAAAATGCAATAAACATAGTGTATACAACCAAAATGAAATAAAAACTGAGCTAATTGCAAAAATATTTCAGCAGCAAATGTGAAATCAACAGACCAAGTGCTCGGTACAAATGCTAAAACACAGGCACATTCAGTACAAAATGGCACACCATACTGTAATATAGTTCATAATGTTGCTCTAGCAGACAAATCAGCACAGCAGCCAGCAAAGCAATCAGCTGATTAAATGGGACTTCAGACTGCTGAAACTTCACACCCGTTAGGGTTGAACCAACAGAATAAACAAATCAGGAGTGAACAGCACTGCACTATAAACAGAAATACAGCAGCAGAATGCATATATTAGACAGCAGACCTCCTGCAGCTGTTATTTGTACCCAACTGGCTCATTTACAATACCAGTAATGCAACCAAAGAACACATGCTTTTTGTCGCAGGAAGCATCTACTAACAAAATCTGCAGCCAATTATAGTACATTTCTTGCTAAAAACCATTACCAGAGGAAAGCCACCAACGTTAATGTACATAAGGACATGGTTGACAAAACACTGGAGACTGGAGGTTTGGTGGGTGCTATAAAATTTCATCTGCTGATTAATAATTGTCCACAAATCTAGTTCCAGTGAAGACGGATGAAGATTTGTAGACAATACGAATAACAATAAATGGGACTCAGAATGTGCACTGTAGGTGGGCCAATTCTGTTTTCTGTTAATATCACAATGCAACAATTAACTATTCCCATTTCCTAGCAGGCCTATTCTTTGTAAGCCTCCAACGCGCTGGTAAAACAAAGGGCATAATTCAACCCCCAAAATACTGCCACGAAATTACTGCAGGGGACTGCAGTGGCCTAACTGGGAGTAACTCTAGAAAGCAGGTCAGTTAAAAAGTGCATGTAATTGTCAGAGCACCTACTAACTAAACTCCAGCAAGCAGTCTTGCTAATCTGCATACTGGCACAGGGACGAGCAGCAAGCAGTGGCAGCCGAAGGATCAATCAATGACATCAGCACAGAACCCAAATATTAGGGGTGTGACAAAGTTTAAATCTTTATTAACTCACAGTTACATCCCTAGCAAATACTGAGCAGATTCAGCTAGAGATGTTGGTTATATGCGAATATTCGATTGCATATTTTGCCAAAACCTGCACATTGCATTATTTTTCCGCATATAATGGCATTTTCAGAATCGCATGTACGAAAATTATGCAGCATATGCAAAAATTCGCATATATGCCGCATATTTTTGCATATGCGATCACATTTTTTCAGGATTTTCCTTGTCCAACATTCTTTTAAGACTGCTAAATATTTGGGTGGCAAATGATTACCGGTATTTGCAATTAGACATTGAATAAATTGAAGTAGAAAATGTCAAAACTGTGCAGAAAAGGCCTATTAATAATCATGATTATGATTCTCGGTCACTTGAATTTGCATATGCCAGAAATATGCGGAAAAATATGCCGCATATATGTGGAATATGCAGCATATATGTCACATATATAGGCCGCATGTTTCGCCAAATTCTGCATATTTTTATCTCCAAAAGTTACGCATATTTGAAGAAAGTTCTCCACTATAAACCAACATCCCTATTCAGCTGCAGAACAGGTTGTCACCGCATAGCAATTAATTACAGTGGCAGATCCAGGAGGGGCCAGATCTTGTAGCCCCAAATTCACAATAAAAAAACAAAATTTCACATTGACAGATTTTGCAATGGTCAGGCCGAAAGGGTTTGTTAACGTCACATGCACGTAAATGTATTTCCATATCATTTCGGTATAGGCAAATTTTTAACTTAGCAGCCCAGAATGCACCAAAATATGCCCCTCCCAAAATCCTGGATCTGCCCAATCAATTACAACAAAACACAAGTCTTGCACCATAGAAAGCGGCAAACAACAAGCAGACAGAGAGACAGCAGACAGAGTGCCAATGCAGAAAACACGCATGTGCTTACTTAAGAGAGAATTATTACAATCAACACTTAACTGACAAATTCATCACGGCCCCAAACTGCACGCACACACACAACACATTTCTCTACCCCGCCGAGTATGCCACAGGCCAGTGAGGGTCAAGTTTCCAGAATGTTTTCAATGAGGAATTTTGCGGGAATCCCCAGACACAATGGAGCAAGTGAGCTGCGGTTGGGTTAGTTTGCATCGGGCTTGTCAGCAGCTTCAGGTTGTGTTTCTTCTTCTTTCTTGTCCTCGGTCTTAGGTTGTTCCTCATTCTCAGCTTTGTCACCTGCAGTCAACCAGTCACAATAACATTTTCCATAGCACCTCCTACACAGTTCTCAATGGCAGCACTTAACAACAAATAAAGACACTAAGGTCCTGTTTTTCCATGCACATTTAATGGCCCATCGAATTGATCTCCGATCAACTTTGATCGGAGATCATCTCAATGACTGTTTTTCCATCGCCAATTAGCGACTGATCGTCCATCAGATATCCCATCAAGTTGATGGCTGACTATTGGCCAATCAAGTCAGATAATTGACGATTAAATGTGGCGATCTGCAGTTTGTTGCTTATTCGCACCGGTCAGAATGGCAGTTCACGCATTAACATCAAGTTCCAGGCATGGCGATCAATCACTACTGGTCACTTCATACTGTGTATAGTGTTTTGTATAAAATGGATAGACGCTTCCATATTGATTTACGATAGAACGTATTTTTGACAGCAGATGATATCGTTGCTATGATGACGTTTACTGGCTCTGGCGTCCACTCGCAGCGCATGCTGGGTAAAGCCCAAAGTCCATTATGCTATCCTGTCCGCTAGCACGTGCTAGCGAACAGGTCTCGGACAAGTTCGCTGGTGTCTGCGACAGGCTGATGATGAATCGAGACTATCACGCACGTACGCAAGTCTGAGACTTGCTACCGAGCAGGTCTCCAGCAGGTTTCAAGCAGATCTCGGACCAGATAGCATAATGAACTTTGGGCTTAATTTAGCACAGCACTGCAAATCGAGGTCACTGTCAGCCTATCAGATTGGCATAAAATAGGCTCAGTTGATGGTGAATCAACAAATCACAAATCGTGGATCACATAATTGGAGATCAAAAATGTATGGAAAAACAAAACGTAGTTGATCGATTCAATTCAAGTCGATCAATTCTGAACATCAAGTTGATCAGAGATCAGCAAATCAGAGATCAAATTTGATTTGATTGGAGATGGAAAAACCGGACCTAAGCCTAAACAATATAATCC
>Ga0209454_1003934_pt1 | contig 10887 bp, 7 predicted proteins | sample WorMetHERISLAND1_2_FD_187400 | JGI IMG/M metagenome (GOLD analysis project Ga0209454, IMG submission 187400) | Marine gutless worms symbiont microbial communities from Max Planck institute for Marine Microbiology, Germany - Olavius geniculatus... | ecosystem: Host-associated > Annelida >...
CATCTGCTTCTACACTACCAGGGGAAAAGAAAACAAGCAAAATATTACATTTTTATTCAATGCAATATCATTATTATTTGATTAAAATAATGCACATTTGGCACATTTTTTTCCAAATTTCTAGCACTTTGGTTGAGAGTTTATTGAATTGTTTAGTTGTGCAACTGCTGTCAGTAAATATTCGAAACATCGGCCATTTGTTTAAACACAGGCAGGGAGATGCATTCTCTATTCGTGGATAGCAGTGTTGATAATGTTCTGCTTCAGACTTCAACTAGTCGCTTTTTGAGTTCATCGATATTTTTAAACAGTGTTCCATAAACTTGCTGTTGTATAACACTGCAAATACTGTCGAATGGACTGTGATCAGAGCTGTTACGTATCTGTAATGATTAAATTAACTGATGTTTTCTTTCTTTTTTTATCTCATGTTGCACCTGTTCTGTTTCCCCCGGTAATGCAGCAACAGACGTTAGGCGAGCTGGGCATTTGAACGGCCACTTAATGGCCAGTTATGTCAGAAATGTTCATACCAAAAACTAAAATATCTCGTTATCCTTCTCCAAGTTCTTATCAGTAATGTCACGGATGGTTCTGGCGTTTTTTGTTCATTTTAACGCTGATTTCATGTGTTTTAATTTCCTCAGGTACTGCAGAAGCATATGATAGTTAAGGTGGAAACTTGAATAACCCTGCATTTGATAGCAAGTTGTGTCAGGAATAGGTGTACCAAAAATTATTAAAATCCGATAATCTGCCTTCAAGTTATGATCGATAAATTTTTGATGTGTTTTTATGCCTAACAGTGTTGACGTGTATCCTAACGCTAAGAACAGATAGTATACCAAAACGACTGAAAAACTTTTTACAATTTCAATGTTTGTTTGTCTGAAATAAATTCACGAGAAATCCGCGTCCAACAGCAAAGTTAGTGGCTAATGGGTTGCAGCTTTTATTTACCACATAAAGAGTTAATAGGCTAATTCCGGAAGAGTTCGAATGGCCATCATTATCAGCGTGCGACTGTAGAGCGATTTTCGTTCTCAAACAAATTATATTTTTATTTTTTTATTCAAAATCAGTTAAATCAAAAGGCTTGTTTATTTATTTTTTAACAAAAAAATTTTTGGTTATTTTATATAGTCATAGTTTTAGTTTAGTTCCAGTACTACAAATCTAGAAAATATGTTACTTGACAATTAAACACAGTAGCCCAACGATAAATTAGAAACTTCACGAAGTATTATTATTTTGTCATTTTATAGTGATATGTACCAGGAACCGGGTACCCTGGTTACAAAATTCATCACCTGGTTCCAAATCCGGGTAATTGCTACCAGTTTTTACACTGATTATTGCAAAAACCGATGAAAATCTCGTTATTTGCAGTCTTTGTAGCGAAATTTAGTACTGCAAGGGAAATTCAACTTCAGCCATTTTCGTACACGGACTTTACATATTTCGTATCACATGGTGACCATGGGTCCATCTGGCACCGTTACGGAGATATGGCGCCTCAAAGATAATGAGGTCACGAGTCTGACTTTTCGGGGTCACGTGACGTCATCAGTCACGTGACCATTCGACTCCCGGGGGTCGACTTCCTATCCGTAATCCATAGTGACCATGAGTCCATCTGGCACTGTCACGGAGATATGGCACTTCAAAGATAATGGGGTCACGAGTTTGACTTTTGGTGGTCATGTGACGTCATGGTCACGTGACCATTCGACTTCCGGGACTCGACTTCCTATGGGTGGTCCATAGTGACCATGCGTCTATCTTGCACCGTTATGGAGATATGCCGCCTCAAATATTGGACGCACTAAAAGGGAAGGTGAAAGGAAGATAGCTTAAGAAGTGTAGGACGCACGGACGCACGGACACAAAGGTGATTTTATACTCTCATCTTTTATAATCTCATGTGACCTTGAGCTGTGACTATGGAATTGCATTGGACAGACAACAACCAATAATTTACGTTGCCGTTCTCGTTTTAGTTACTGAAATATTTCCGCCAGCAGCGTGGGGTCGAGGTTATTATTGAAAGACTATGGCGGCGTCGTGCACCTTTCTTTTCTTGGAGGAGTTAATTTTGTGCTTTCAAATCGTCAAAAGAATCTTTCTGTGAAGTGCCGCAACTCAAAGGCCCATAAGCTCATAAAATGCAATGATTTCGCGACGCTAATTCGCTAACAACAATTCGACAAAAATGCGATTCTATAAGTACAAAGCAGCAGGATAGTTTACTACGTAGGCTTTCGCAGAGCGCTAAAAAGCCAAGTTCTTAAGTGCAGCAATACTATGAGACACTAAACTGTCAAGCATCGCCCATGGCTAAAGCTGTCCGCGGTAGCCGCCGTGGCATGTTGCGATAATTACACCAATGATGTCAGCTGGCCTAGCCTAGCAGCACTAGTAGCAGCAAAGACATATGTCGCAATCGTGGTAAAAACTAGTAGGCCTATCCAAAAATCCGGTCATGTGACCTTGAGCTGTGACTTATGTCTATGGAATTCAGTCATCAGCGTTTTTGCAGATGTCGAGGTACACGTTTCTGCAAAACTTCATCAAACTGAGTGCAACCGTAGTAGTCAGAGAAAAAAACAAACAAAAAACTTAGCGATGATGCTGAAAAGCAATACTGTCATCACTACCGCGGACAGTAATTATGCAGGTAGCAAACGCCCTGTTTTTTATCGAGTGGCGTCCCGACCCCGTAGTTAGGACAGCAACTACTGCAGTCGCTGGCGTAGTTGTAGCCTTCGTGTCGCCGGCTGTGTGGGTGGCCGATAATGTGGCACCGGCAGCTTGATGGATCACACGTGGACAAAGACGCACGTAGGCAGATCTTGCACTGAGAAAATTATCGCTGAACGGAACCAAACAATGGCCGCTACTGACACATGAAAACGCGTGCGTTGACACTTCCGTCACGTTCTGTTCAGATTTTCTACACCGACAGTGACTGATGACTGCGTGAGGTCAACTTCCGCTGAGACGTTAGTCTTAGACCAACATTTGGTCTAAGACCGAAGTCATAGCCTAACCGAATTTTTGGCCAACCGTTACGTCGAGCCTTGGCTACGTTGTGTCATCCGTAAGTTGGTCTGGTATGGTTGTAGGTTTATAATAGGTCGATGCAAGTTCCTATAGGCTGTCGATACTAACCATGTTTCTATCGTTTCTACGCCCATCTGCAGCGATTTGGCCGCAATTGTAAATGCAAACATGCTGCCTGGTGTGCCGAATTACCATATTCCTGGTGTTGATTGTAGCGTTCGATATAAGCTAGTAGAGTCAGGGTGGTGTGTACGGGACTGTAGTGACTTTGGGAAATCGTTTTCTTTCCGTGACTGGAAATCGGACGCTGGACTTCGGATATGCGGTAAGGTCGGCCCATCGTAGCAACAGTTGGGCTTGTTGTTCGTATGAGCAGACGTTGTGGGGCGCTGCTTTCTCTCCAAGAATCTCACTTTCGTTGTCGGCCTTTGGTTTCGATTTTTTGGCCCTTCAGGCACAAAAGGCCCAAATCAAACCCGCAAGCTACATTATTCAAAAAACATTTCTGTTTATATATACTTTCATGTTCAGTTCATGAGGTTCTTTGATCGATCAACAATGAGAAAATTTCGTGCAACTTTTAATAGAAGTCACAGATACGATCACACCATAACGTAGCCCATTCTGTCAGACTGTCATTATCCTTCACATCGCAGCAATCTTACCCTAGGCCTACTGTGCATAGTATATATGCAACCAACAATGCGTGGACTAAAATCAAATCGACATAAAAACTAGCTACATGTGTACGTATATACAACAGTCTGTGCAATAGGCCTAAAGCCTATTTCAGCAAAAACACAACAATAATACCCGCGTACGCGTGCTCGACATATTACAAAATTACCACCGGCAAAAGAGGCCTAACAATTTATCTCAATACATATAACAAACAGCAGAAAAAATCTCACATAAAGCGACACAACGTAATAATGTAAAACTGTGAAAGTTGGCGTTATGCGTGAAAATCGTCCTTGTGCTCTGCAAAATAGACCTAAGCTTACTGTGAAAGACGCCAAACGTGTGTTTATGGGAACTTGCACTTGCATTAAAACTATTATTTTAAGAAAAACAATATAGGCCCGGTTTGACGTGAAAATAATTCTACTATAGCCTATGGGTACACCGAGGCCCACTTTCACATTTCTATAGCTAGCGGCGTATGTAGCCACGGCAGTACGTAATGAGTGATCACTCCCTAACTTCATTTTAGCTACGGTGCGGTACAGAAGGCAACTTTTCTAAATGCAACTAACGAATTTTATACACATTATGTGCACCCGTTACGTTTTTCATGGCAAAAAAATTTGCGGCCGCCCTCACTCCCCCCGCTGGGTGTTTACAGCACCCAAACAGTGGCGGAACCAGAAGTTTGGAATAGGGGGACGGAAAGGTAGGGGGTGGGGTCTTTATGCAAAAATCATGCATTTTGGTGCAAAATTTTCACTTGTTATAAGATGCATCCACTTAATAGGGGGAGGAGGACAGCTGTTTCCCTCAACCCCCACTTCCCCCTTGAATCCGCCACTTGCTCCCCAAACATCCTAGATTGCGGATAGGGGCGTGCTGTCCCACCTCCGCTGTTGGCCTTCGGCTTCGACTTCCGACAATTCGATGATTATTCACTAATGTGAATGATTTAACGTGCGTATAATAAAGAAATATGATAAGCCTAAGCTTATAGATAAAAAGCCGCCGACTAATGTCCAGTTTCTGGCTATACGCCTACCATGTCTGTTGCTAAACCTATAAATAATGCTTAACAAAAAAAACAGTTCGCTGATATAAACGACGTCAACGCATTGTAAAACTGTGAAAGTTGTCGTTTTTGTGAAATAAAGAGTCGTCCACATATCACACAATACATGTAAGCTTACTGTGAAAGCTGCCATGTGTGCAATAAACGCCAAATTACGAGCTAAGCTTACTGTAGCTAAATATAAATATGTGAAGATGCAACACAACAGCATAAAGTTGTCAAGCCGATTACTAGTTAAAATAACCGAAACAAATTACTATTTTAACACTATGCAGATTAAAACAATAAAAAGAGAAAATCGTAATGCCTGCAAACGCCAAAACTTATGCCTACTAAAATCGTGCAACCTAATAACGAAAGAAATACAAAATCGCATCGCAAAAAAACAAAAACTTAAATCAGAATCAAAACATCGCCACAGTGAGCAAATAAACTAGAATCACATAACACGCAAGTTGAAACAATAGTAAAACTTCAAGCACAGAGCCGCAGTGTTGAGATGTGTTTAAAGCGACATAAATCAAATGAATTGAAAAACGTCTTGTTGCTTTGTACGCGTACATCATAGCGACGTAACCAAACTGAACTAGACTTAACTGTCATGGCTTAGGTTTTGACGAACTGGCCAATGGGCAAACAATAATAGATTACAGTAGGCATCGTCTAACGCCGTTGGTGTCCACGTGACTATGGGCATCGGTCAGTGCGTCAAAAACTAAACCGTGTCTGTTGAGTTCAATTCAGTTCAGTTACGTCGCTGTGTACGCTGCTTTACAGTAAGCAGTTGGCTGCTGCAGACGCTAGACAACTCGAGTCCGACTGACCCATCTTATATCCGGTGATCAGAGGCAGTGGATAGTCGGGTGAAGCTATGTCCAGGCCGAGATCGTCGAGGGATGAACGCTGACGACGACACGAGCCCCAGACCGAGGTGCGATCGTCGCGAAGCAACTTTGAGATCCACGACAGTCGGCAGTCGCAGGTGACCGGGTTACCGACCAGTGATAGTACGGTAAGGCGTGAGCGTCGTGCGACGACACACTGGCGTAGCGTCGTCAGAGCGTTGCCGTCGAGGTTGAGACGGCGAAGTCGCGGCGAATGGCGCAGCACGCCGTCCGGCAGATCGGTCAGACAGTTGTCAGCCAAGTGTAGACGGACGAGCGAACGCAGGCCGGTGAACGTTCGCGGCCAGACATGGTCGAGTTGGTTTGAAGACAGATCAAGAGTTGTCAGGTTGCGCAGATCACCGAACGCGTGGTCCGGTATAAAACTGTTCAACAACACCCCTGAGTAAGTGGGTTGCTTTTAATTGACAAGTGACAATCTTATAAAATAAACAAACAATAATAAACAGACAACTCACGGCGCCAGTACGCAAGAAGGCACGACAAACTTAACAACACAACTTTGAAAACTAGAGAAAGCATTCGGAGAGCGCAGGTACCTCACCGCCTCGCCTCACCGTGCTATTCGCCAGGTGGCGTCACAATCTTCGCTTTGCCAGCGGTTCCCTTATGCCCTCTTTAACGCAATGGTAACGAAAATTTCAAAGTGATCCAGAATCCAGGATTCCTGCCGGATCACCCCGAAAATTTAATCACTGGTAGTTTATGCCATGCCCGACATTCGCTCAAAATTTCAGAAAGATCCGCCACTAACTTTTCGAGTTATCTTGCTCACACACGGACAGACAAACAAACAAAAACCGGCAAAAACATAACCTCCTTGGCGGAGTGAGCAAATAAACGTATGATCTCTTGTGCGCTATGAATTTTTAAACTGTAACGACGTGCACGGCATATGGGGCTCACGTCTGCCAACGCCGACGTACACTGTAGAGTGTAGACCGACGCTGTGGATAGACACGCGGACAGAGTCGGATACAAACACGCTGTCTGACAATAAGGGTCGCCTATAGTTCGAAGCTTTGCAAACCATATCTGGTGGCTTGGTTGTCATCGTTGGACTTGTCATCGCGAGGTCGTTGGATTTACTCTCGGTCGGGTCGCTATCAAGTGATTGCTTACTGGCCGAATACTGGTCTACGAACATCTAAACTATTACCTCAACTTTTCATCACTCCAGGGTTGATAAATCGAGTACCGACCTCTGTACGGAGTTTTAGCGGGGCGCGCTCACCTACGTCGGGTGGCAGGTAACGTTGTATGATCCCATATGGCAGGTGACGTTCCGTAGCTCTGATATGGTTTCCCATGAAGAGCTATACCATTTAATTATTTAACCATTATTGCCGGACTACCTGATGTTGTTGTGGTCGAGCGCAAGACTGAGTAGACTGTGCAGTCCATTGAATGCGCGCTCGTAGACAAAGCCCAAGCCATTGTTGTCGAGACTTAGTGCACGCAGACTGCGCATGTAGACAAACGTGTCTCCGAACAGCGCCTCGATACGATTCTCGCCCAGATTCAACACCTGCCAGTCCACAGATTACTCGTTATCTTTTACTTTTATCTTTTTATTGTTTATCTTTTTAATCTTTTAATACTATAATTTTTAATCTTTTTAATAATCTTTTTAATATAATCTTTTTATCTTTTTAATACGCATGTTATAAGCCTAAATCACGCTCAGCTCGGACTAGTATAATACTGTTTGCAAAACTTTCGGCTGCAGTCGTACGTCGTAAAGCAAACGACGGTGCAAATCTGTAAGCGGCCTGAGCGTGGCTTAGGTATCAGTATGTTACAGAACTGTCTGGTGTGGTACTTCAAGCTCGTACTGCGCACTCGTTTAGCAATGATATAACGAGTAGTTACACGTAACAGACATGCATGCTTACGCATAAATTCGAGGCATGATACCGTCATAATTATGTACTTTATTCTAGCAGCCGGGGATTAGGAAGCCGGAGCTTTTTCCAGAAAGTTTTACGCTAGGCTTAGTCGGAGGTGTCGCTGCAAGAAAAAGGTTTCTTTTAAAAATACCAAGCTTTGGGGCTAAAAACCCAGCATTATGGTAGGACTTTAAAGACAAAACTGAAATTCTGAGCACCCTCTCCTCTGGCGGAAATTTGCAACTTCCTATTTCTCAACATTTTAGCCCACCCCTGCGAAGCCGCTGGCATTAGCTTACTCGAAGTTCGGAAAGATGGCGAAACGTCTCCTTGTCCAGTGACGAAATCTCATTCCGGTCCAAGTCGAGTTTCCGCAGTTTCCAGAGTCCGGCGAACGTGTCTTTGTCGACATGCGATATCCGGTTGCCCCACAGCAACAGTTCTCGCAGCTGGGGAGCGGCACGGAAGAATGAGGTCGGGATACGGCTGATCCTGTTGGCCCAGAGATGCAGCGACACGAGTCGGTCCATGCCGGCGAGTAAACCGTCCGGAAGCGACTGTATCGCGCATGCGCCGACCTGTAGTTCGCGCAGGTGAAGTTCTAGACCGAGCAGCGCGCTGACACTCAGCTTGTCGCCGATCGGATTGAAATTCAGACTGATTTTTAACACCTAAATACGACAGCATCGGCCTATATACAGTCAAAAGAGGGCCGGATTTAAACCGACAAATAATTCTGCAAAGATGCGAAGAAGCTCACATAAAATGCCTGTTTAGGAAATCAAATAAGCAAGTAAAGTATTAAAATAATGACTGTAAAGCCTAATGAAGTTCAGACTTCGGAATCTCGCTGATCAATGTCGCCCTGTACCAAGTGAACCATGTTGCAACACGCCACAAAAAGACTCCACATGCCAAAAATGTCGCGCTGCTGTTCGACGTTCTCTGGCCCGTAAGGCCCCTTTTGTGGGGCCCTCGTTCGGTTGAATATACCTAAATGTCTCAATTGTGAAATATAAAATACATATACTAACGTTATTCAGTAGTAAGACTGACCCGTAGGTTTGCGAAGGAGCCCTGAATGACTTCGCTGATGTTTTGTCTGGACAGGTACAAGGCGTGAAACACGTGGTCGCTGGGCAGAAACTCCGGTACAGTGACAAGTCCTCCGCTGCATCTGATCTCGTTGATCGAGGACGTGTAGCAGGCGCACATTACGCCATCGGTAGCACCAGTGCTGATGTTTGTACGCAGTCGCACCGGACACACGTCGACGGTGGTCGTGGTCGTAGTTGACAGTCGTTTGGGTGTGACGTCCATCGTAGCGTGACATGCGCAGCAGACGAGAAGCGTGCAGCACAATGCTTGGACAAAGCTTCGTGATGACCGGCCACGATACTCCATCAAACCCAATGCCATCATCTCAAAGAACCCAGCCCCAGAAACAGTCCGCCGTGTGTCCGATGTCACGGCGACGTTATTTTACCGGCAAATAGATTGCGCTGTCGACCTGCAGACGATCGTCAGTCCTGTCCTGGACATTCCACTCGATCTGTTACCCTGCGGGGATTTCTTCGATCTCAAAGTCGTTGTACTGGCCGAAAGACAGCGATCGAACCAAAATTAGCAATACGATAGACAGGCAGGGGACGACGTAACTACGTTGTCCAGCACCCGAATCGTCACCGGCGGTTGTCAGATGAACATAGCAGTCGAATCCGCTTTACTCGTCTTCCTGGCTGAACTGTTAAAAATATCCCAAAACGTCACATTTGTAAAGTTCTGTGTTGTTGAGATAAAATCTTTAGATCTTTGTTTTCGTCTTGCCCTTGAGATAAAGTCTTGGTTTTTTTTTATTTTTGAGATATAATGTCATGATCTTTAGTGTTGAGATAAAACCATCGCTCTTTAAATGTCAAAGACAGTATTCGTTTTTGTCCTAAACTTGAAACAAAGTCATGTGTTTGGTTTTGACCTTTGAGCAAAACGTTTCACGCTGGAGGCCACTGACAGCACGAAGCAACGAATTCACTCTGGCGACTTTCCTAGAAATTTTGTTTCCAATCTCCCAACGTGTCGCAGAGGTTCATTTTTTCGTCCGGTAGACGTGTAGTACGGCGGCTGTGGCGTCGACGATTAATCGTTGAAGCCGAAGTATGAGTGTGCCACTCGGTCTTAGTCGGTTGTTCGTCGGAGCGTCACGTGACGAGCTCGGCCCGCCGTTCGCTCAATGTTCGCGTGTCACACGGTGCGATGGCTACGAAGACATCGATGTCGATACTCGCGGGTACTCGTTACTCATCGTCGTCGCTCGTCGTCGTTAATTGCGAAGCTCGACCCATCTCTAGTCAAGCTCAGCCGACGTCGCACTGATCTGAAGAAAAATATGACCACAGAAAAGCTCATCACAGAATTTCACTTTGAAACAGAATTACACACATGACATAACATAACGTAGGTCTAATCTCGTAGTGCAGTTTTGTCGTGTTTTGCTGGCTTCGGTAGTTGTTACAGCAATTCTTACACAGGACAGACTCGATCGTGCCAGAAACGCTTTATACTATCTCAGAAGTAGCATTTGATTGGCATACGCAAACTACTATCTGACATTTAGATTTTACAAGGTAGTGTAGCGACGCAGTTAATTCGTGGTGGGATGTTTAATAAGCATGTGATTGCAGGTTTGCTATAATATGTGAAAATGAAAAAATAAAAGTTGATTAATATTTGGAAACATGTGGACTAAAGTTTGATGTTAGCCTACGTTTTTATGGCCCACGGTTTATGAACAAGTATGTGTTTGACCAATGAGTGAAAGTGAAATTCGAACAGCGTTGACGAAAATCTCTTCACGTAACACTATCGCAGGTGTATATATGAACAAGACTATTATCGATAGGCTTAACACGACGAGGATTCACACCCGCAACATATTCGTGTATAGTTTGTCACCTTAACACAACATTCAATTGATCGACAGGGGCGACTGAAAATGCGAGACTGCAAAATGATGGACAAGGAATCCAGGGCTGGAAATAAATGCGCACCACTAATGTTATCTAAGTTTACATCAAACGTAAATTTTACCGGCTTTTTTAGCGTTTTCAACACTGTATTTTCTGCCCCATATTCAAATCTCGCATTTTCAGTGTTCCCGATCGATCCAACTCAGGTTAGCAAGTCTGTTATAGCAGCAAGTCTGTAGCGAGAACGTATCACAAGCACAGATAAGAAGCTCTGTACGCGGCTTGAATGCAGTGGGGTTGTGGCG
>Ga0209454_1003935_pt1 | contig 10886 bp, 4 predicted proteins | sample WorMetHERISLAND1_2_FD_187400 | JGI IMG/M metagenome (GOLD analysis project Ga0209454, IMG submission 187400) | Marine gutless worms symbiont microbial communities from Max Planck institute for Marine Microbiology, Germany - Olavius geniculatus... | ecosystem: Host-associated > Annelida >...
CTTTTCCGGAAACTTTTAAGTTTGGCACCATATCCAGAATAAATCTACATATCATTGTGAGCTTATTCTGAAAATTTCATGCTTTTATCCACAAAATGCACAATTTTGTGTTTTTTGGCAGCTAAGCTATAGATGGACTATAACCATCTAAAGCCTAATAAACGTCGAATTCGCTCATGGCGCGTTCGCTGCTGACGCCGGCAGTCGTTGCTGCATTGGTGCCTATCAGAAACGGCATGAGCTCATTAATCGACGTAACTTGTGGATAGTTACGTCGCGACGATTTCAGTAATGTGCCTGTCCGTCCGTCAGCGCTTTGCAGTAGGCCTAATTATGACTACTGCGTGTGCGTTGTCGAAACTACAGTAACCACGAGGCTTAAGTACTTACCATCTTTTTATGATGCACCAACTTCCTTGATGCCGCTGCACCGGATCAGGCATGCTCGTACATTGTAACATGCATAAATTCATTAAAGGCCGCATCGGTATGCGGTAGCTAGTAGCCTTTCTGTTTTGCTGCTATGATGTTTTTTTTTCTCTCGTTACTTTTCTCAGCGCGACATCTCCGAACTCCCTCGGCCGATCGTCGTGAAACTTTGCAAAATGGTCGGCAGTAGGTGTAACTTTAAGCCTATAGCTCGCAAAACTTTGGACCTCCCGATTTTTGCGTATAGTAAAAACAGCACACAGAAGAAGTTATTTATAGTGGCTTAATGTTTCGAAAAACTGCTAAATGCACTATCTTATTTACGCCGCGTGATATATTTTGTGTCATTAATAGCTTTTTGTCCGAATTTAGGCTATAGGCCGCATGTCGTAACGGCGCGATGCTGTTCTGCGTGTGTTACATAAGTTTTGAGCGGCGACTGGTCAACACGTTGCTGCTGCGCCGGTAAAGATCACGTGTGTCATGGCGCTACCGGCTAGTAGTACCAATGTAAACGCCGGTGCGCCGGCCCATCAATCGATAAAAGGCGGAGTCTGATCATCTACTATATACGACCGACCGACGACTTGGCTCGGTGCTTTCAGTGTGATCGGACAAGACGAGAAGTCAGCAACACACGGGTAGCTCTCTCTGATGATGTCCGCTCGACGCAAGACCAAGACGCCGCAGCGCAAACGCAGCCAACTCAACGAGCTCGCTAAACGTAAGCATCTGCATCTATAGATGTAAAACGTTCAAGAAAAAAGATTTAAAAACGTTCAAAAACGTAGATAAAAACGTTAGGCCCCTGATTTGTTCAAATTCTTGTCTAAAGTCTAATGCTGTACGTGCAGTAGCTAGAACTAGAAAAAGAGAAAAAATTGTATTCAGTATTTTAATTCAACCATGTGATCGTAAAACCAAGTATAAATAGACTAAGTAAGTAAACTACTACCACTATAGCTTATCAATTCGTTTCAGTGGCTTTATAAGTGCTTCTCGACGTTTTGGCGGATATTTCAAATTTCAATGAACGTGTTTTTAAATTAATAAAAACTTGAAAAAGTTAAAAAATGTTAAAAGCTTAGAAACGTGGCAAGAATAAAAACGTAAAAAACGATTACATCTATGAACGTCTGCGTCGTTTGACACGTCTGATACGATATGGATTTGCACTTGAAAACTCTCAGACAAGCTGTCAGTTTAATCTGGCACATAAACAAAAAAGAACTGAACTGTTATAAATGTAAGTGAAATGAGAGAAACTGAAATAAAAGTACAGTTACGGTATATTATAAAACTTAAAAATCAAGAAACTATTTGAAGTCAGAAAAAAAACGAAACACGAGTAGACTACTGATCTTTTCACTATGCGTATTTGTGTAAAATAACGACCAGTTGACTTCAAGTTTACTGCGTGAAATATTCTTACGACAAACGTCTGTCAGCATGCACTATGATTTGGAAATGGCTAAATGGCAGTGAATGATACTCTGTATAGGATTGATGGCATTGTATACGCAACTGTATTGTCCGGTTGTCACAATACTTAATTGTGGAGCATTTCTTCTACTTCGTATTTTCTTTTGGTTAACAACCGTTGCGGTCAAATGCAGTCTTGCTGTTGCTCCATGTTGCACGATCTTGTGACAGCCGAACAGCACAGCGACCACTGACAATTTAGTCCACTCCCACTTCGTGATGTTGTCAGTCAACTTCTTCGGAGGTTTTCCTCTCTGTTGTATGCCGTGATCCCATGCAGTGCCCATGTGCAACTTCCCATCTTGTCAAAAAGACGTGGGTAATATCTTCACCGTTAGGTATATAATAGCGTCACTCAGCGCACACGAAAAAAGAATTATATCACAGATTATTATACAGCGTCAGATTATCGTCTGCGGATATAGAGACACGTGCAACGTCGTGCATGACACACGTACCCGGTGGCTGTAATCTTGGAGCGGCAGAACGAAAATACAACACCCTTTTGCAGATTACATGTACGTTGCTCAAAAAGCTGACAGTGACATCGGAATAATTTGGCTACCGTATCATATTTTCAGCCCATCAGCCCTATAGTGGAAATTCTATATAACTATGTTTTTGAGTGATCTTCGCATGTAGTTATTCGATAATATTAGGGCCTATCCTATATAGCTGAAAGCATGGCTTAGTTTGCCCTATTAGCGCAACCAGCAAACAGCAATAGAAAAAAGTCGATTAGCCAGATATTCGGTGTGTGACCACGCAAGCGCGACCTTGCGTTGATGGGTTAAATTGCTAAAAAATCGACGCTCGTCCTTTAAGCGTGAAATTAGACTTTGCTCATCACACGTGATGTGTCGTGCGGTAGTAATCATGTCCATAGGCGAAATCTTCTTAAGTTTGCCGCACGCAGATTCCCGTCAACATGAGAGTTATGCAGACACCAGGTATAGTATTTTTGTATATAGACTGATCACGCCTGTGGACTGCATCGTATCACGTTACTGTGAAGTCTAATCGCCTTTGCAGTACAGAGAAAACTACAAATCGTCTGCAGACGAGCTTGTCTTTTTGTGACCACCCGCGCGTGGCATGCGGTATGCGTGCTTCCATCTGCAGGCCGGTAATTGCAAGATTGGAGGTCATTATGAGCAAGGGGTCGTATCGCTTTAGCTTGGGAGGTCTTGACGTAATGCGGTGTATGTCGAGTACGTTTCATCCCGTATCCATGTCTGACGGCAGCAGACAATGCATGATTGTAGCCGGTGCTAGGTAGGTGGCCAGGTGCATGGGTGGCCGAACGTATAATTGACAGCACTTGCGCCGTGCTGGTCTCTGCAGATTAGCAATAGCTACCACTAATTCACTAATTACCACTAAGTACCACTAATTCATAGGATGCCCAAATGATATAGCCTAGTTTGTAAACATGAGAGTTAAATACTTTTAGCTAATGAATAACATGCAGTGTTTATCCTCTTTGAATTGCTTTGAGAAAAGAACAGACGTGGCTATTATTTTGCAGGTTATCGTACTTTTATTATTGTAAAAATAGTTATCACTTTTTTGATTATTAACAGACAAAGTATCTGCTGTAATAATGGGTAATGATGTTGTTAAAACTTGTGCAAACTTCGTCTTATGATGTAATTTTGACGCCATAAGCTGACAGAATGACAAAACGTTTTTCTACGCCGCTAGTCAAAAAGGCGACACCATACTCTCTTCTGTATTTTCGTCTCTTTTTCTGAACTTACCTTAATTCTATAAGTAATTTGAGCAAAGCTCATAAGACCTGTTCCCAGGTTGTCCTATTCTGTCTCCATCCATTTCGTTGCAATTCACTGTTAAAGTGTGTGCAGCAGCCGAAAATTGCAGAACAATCACTAAAACCCCCTACTTTGGTGGTTCAAAGTCGTTCAAGGTCAATGATGTTGAACCATTAAAAGCTTGTCAGAAGTTATTGTTACGGTAAGCAACAAGCCTCATGTCTACCTGCAAGCGCTAGACGAGCCAACAGCGGCAAAAATAGCGACCTTCTATGGGGGTATATCTTTTTGACGCCCGCGTGCGGAGGCATCCTTGAACCTAGAGGTCGGGACTTGAACTGCTAAAATCTACGTTTAATGCTGAAAATTCCATATGCAGGTTGTCTTGGTCTATCTCAAGCCATTTCGGCGCAATTTACTCTTGAACTGTGTGTTGCAGCTCAAAATCGCGAAAAAAATCACTGAAAACCCCTATTTTGAGAGTTCAAGGTCGTTCAAGGTCGTCGATCTTGATGTCAATCGGAAGGGCGTATGAGATTTCCTATTAGTGATGAATAGGACTTATCTCGCACCGTTTCTGAGATACGGGGACTTATTGGCTCAAAATGATCATTTTTTGTACCCTCTGTCATTTAGCGTCGTCGATCGGGGTGACCCCTTTCGAATTTGGGGAAAAGCTTTACGGATCAATCAGTCAGTCAATCAGTCAATCAAAATTGCCTTAGTAGCAAAGCTGCTTTAAGGTTAGACAGATAACAGAAAAGTTTAGACGATGATGTCCGAATATGACTTTCTGAAGAGCCAGGTTTTAAGGCGACGACAATACATTGTGAATGACTGAGATGTTGTTATGTCCTCCGGTGAAGTGCTCCGGATACGAGGTCCAGCAACCGTGAAAGCCCGGTTACCGACAGGTGAGAGTCTGAAAGGTGGCACCAGCGGACGATTGGTGCCAGCAGAGTGCAATGAGCGACGGCCGGGCAGATCGGCAACAAGAACGAGTGGATCCAAGTATCGCGGCGCACTTCCTTGAAGAACTTTGTACGTCAGTATACAGTAACTTTGTACTCGATCCGCTCTGGAACGCGCAGCCAGTGAAGACTGGCAAGCGCGTCGGTGATGTGGTCTGCGAATCTCATGTGGTAGATGAGCCGTGCCGCCGCATTCAGTACTAACTGAAGACGACGTAACAGATAACGTAACGGAAGGCCGATCAGTACGGCGTTTCCGTAGTCCAGTCTGGACAGCACCAAGGTGACCACCAAAGACTGGAACGTGGATGGCGCTACTGAGCGGTGGATCTGACGTAATTGTCGGAGTGCTGCAAAGCAACGCGACATGGTTCTTTTAACGTGCGTCGTCATGATCAGGCCACTGAGTCTTCGTGGCAGTCCATGGTGAAGATTTTGTGATCCTAGTTTGCGTTGTGTTGAGTGTTGTTGACACAATATCGGAGTGTGACGGACGGACGGACGCCTCGACGATGACTAAGACGCGCGAAGCATTACATGCTGTCGCGCGTAAAAATGGCAAAGTCCGGTACTTGATATTTCTGCTGCTTTTAGGGAATAAAAGGTGCATATGCAGCGCTGCTGCAAGTCAGACTAGTGTCAGCTGAAGTGTCAGCTGATTGGCATGATCGCCCAATGTCACCACAGCGCATTATGCGGCCATCCATTTCCCGCGCCAGAAAACAACTGGACCCGCGGTGCAACCAGTAGACATACCACTGCTCCAATCAGCCACGTAGGCCTTCATTCCGTACACCGTTAGCCACTGCTCATTTCCCGTCCCGTCCCACTGAGGATAGGAGGCTGAGTTGATCCAAATATACAGTTGGTTATCAATTTGTTCAAGGCTGCTTTGCAAATGATCCGCGGTGAGATGCTGTTTTTGCTCAATTATTTGACGCCAATGTATTGGATTAATATGGATGGTGAGTCAAAAGTAAGTAAGTAAGACAGTAAAACGTGAATTTATAATTAGCGCATACGCCACATAGTATCAATACAGAAAACAGAACATCCTTGTGATCACAGCTTTTCACTAAATATAGTATTCATATTCATAAATTTTTAAAGACTAAAGTCCAGACTTCACTATTTCGATTTTTTGGTTAAAGACTTATAGAATAAATGGTTGAACGGCATATTGTACAACAAATCCTCGACAGATAAAGTAAGTGTAGTTCATATTGTATTGTATGGCGCTGCTCTGCGGCCGCTGACAATCGACTGAAACGCATGAAGTCAATTTTTACTCGGTTACTGCTGCTGCTGCAGCTAGTCAGGTGACTAGGACGAGGCAATAAACCTGGTGCAGTGTCACACCTGTAATCATTACACCTGCCCATGGCCCACCGGCAGCCGCCGCAGCGTACACTACGCGCGTGTGCCACTTGTTTGCTTCTTTTCTCATCAACCGACTGCCACTGCAGCCAGCCTTGGCCTTTCGTCGATAAGTGAAAAACTGCTTGACTGACTGGCTGACTAGGCGCACCACCCGGTGTACCGGGGTGAGGTCGCGTGGCGATCTGGCGTCGAACGCTGTTTTTGGACGTCTCGTCCATCTGTCGCTGCGCTGTGGGTGGCGGGCAAGACGCGTACCCGTACGTCTGCGTGCGTACGTGCGTGCGACGGCTGCACGCACAAGGCGACTGCGCAAGCACACCACGCTGCTACGTGCGGGCTACGTACGGGGCTGGTCGTCGATCGACAAGAAGGCGACGGAAGGAAGGCCAACGGTAAATTAATGCGTTTGTACCGCCGACGACGGCCGGAGGTCGACCGACCGGGCCGGGCGCTGTGCAGCCGTGGACCGGCGACGACAATCTCCCCAACCGACCAAGCAACCAGCGACTACTGACCGAGGCACCAACTCCACTAGTTTCGTTTTGTCGTGCCGTGCAACAACAACAACAAGCTGCACAACACATGTCCGTATCCGGTTGTAGGCTTACGCAGGGGCGGCGTCATTTGGGGGAGGGGGTAGCTGGCCTGGTATACGGATCCCCGTCCAAAGAATTTTTGATTTTATTTTTTTTCCTGTATATCGTACCTTTGAAACAGTGTTACTGCTGCAAGAACAATACTTACGTGGACTGAGACCTTCACCCAATGATTTACTGAAATGACGTCACTGCTTACGACAAATTTGCAGCATCGTGACATGTCAAGGCGTACGGCTTATCGTAAAGTGACTAGTCTCTCACTACTAGTCTGAATATGGCTATAACTCGGTCCGCTTTATAGCCAGGGGCCGCCATATCCATGGTTCGCCAAAGCCATATATGCAATATCTCTATTCCTAACTCGATCACTAACCTTAACCCGGTTAACCTTAACAGATGGTAACACCTTACCCAAACTTCAAACTAGTGGCCCTTCGTACTTGTGAACTGTCGCCTGTCGTACGACTTGTTGAGATCAACGACAAGTCGAGATGATGGAGTTTGGGGGCGAGGCACGGCGACGAAAACGTCAGCCTGTCAGATGTCTAACACCTGGGCACGGCGCCGCTGATTAACGGCTCTCGATTGGGTCGATGATGTCGTCCGCGTCATTTTCATCGTCATCGTCTAGATACGATCGATGTCGAACGGCTGTTGTTGTTGTTGTTGTTGCTGCTGCTGCTGCTTCAGTCGCCGATTGACTCACTGACTCAGCGGCCAGGAATTAATTCACACAATGCACGATCTTAAGTTCAAGCAACTTATCAAAAGTGTCAGGAAGACACATGAGAGATGGGATGCCACGTCGGTTAGACCACACGCACTCAGTGATCGTTATCAGTTGCATCCGCAGCAGCAGGGAGACGGGTAAAAATAAATGCGCTGAACCAAGACCAATGGTTTTCCTTTCTTAAAACTATAAAATAGCGCACTTGGGCCTATTTTACCGTCGCAAAAATAGTTTATCCGTCACCATACCTGCACGCACATTCCTGAATTTTCTTGAATTGTAAAACATAAGTTTTGACAAATTGACCGTGTGTAAAATCACTGACAGCATAAAATTTTTTCGTTCGATAGACTATTTTTTGTTTGTTATTAATTTGTTACGTACAACTTTCGTTAATTGTAGTTATTGTTGCCAAAACGTTTGCTAGCTAATGAGTTGGACTGGGAAAGAGAACGGAAGGGAAAGAAGGGGAGGAAAAGGAAGAAGGAAAAGTGATGAAAGGGACGGGAGAAGAAATGTTGGTGCGATTTGAGTGAAAGGTTGCTGCTTCCTGGCGCTGAAGGGGTGTGTCCGGTATTTTTGCATGTAGGGATACTATCTGATAATAGATAGGTTCGATAGTCCGAAACTCTAATAACCTATTTACACGATCAAGCTGGCTCGACGAGCTAGCTCGACGAGCTGCTATATGTTAACTGGACGAGCCAGCTCGATGTTTGCTCAATCGTGTAAACGGGGTATAACTTACATCTTACCCTAACTCTACTCTTAGTTGTGAGGAAATGTGAAGATTGAGTCAATTTCTGTAGAAGTGTACAGAAATGGACCCTAAAACTTTCGGATTATCGAGCTGCCTTCAATCTGGCAACCCTACGTGTGTATGTGTGCGTGTGTGCGGGCAGATGACGGTGGCGGCGAGGAGGCGAGCGTCGATCTCCTCACGTGCGGCAGCTGTCGTCACCAGTTTCCACTGGCGCACTTTCTCCAGTTCGTCTGGCACAAGGTGGTCGGCTGCCACAACCGACCATCGCCCGGTGACGTCACCGATGACGTCACGGAGGACCGAGCAGCCTACGATGACGTCACGCATTCGCCCCAGCCTCATGATGGTGACGTCAGCGGCGTGACGTCACGCGCCGGCGCCAGCGTCGCCGGTCGGTAAATTTCACGCCGCGTCGAATCGATAATTGAAACAGTAATGAGAATGTGTGCATGTTAAAGCCAGAACTCCATGCACTATACTTGAATTTGTGCTGGTCTTGCTCGGACAGCAGGTCATATATGGGTCAACAACAAGCTGTGCGACAAGTCGAAGTAAATGTATTGGGCTTAATGACACCGATTGAAATGAAACTGTATCTTTATAGCAACCAGGCAAATAACGGTTTGGGTCGGTCAAGGATATTGATCTATACATTGATACGTTAATGCCTACAGGTGGTATAATACATGCTACATACTGACCGATATCGAGTGTTGTACTATCTGGATTTCACCAGTTTGCCTGGCCAAGGCAGCTTGAATACGTTGCCAACGTTATAGCTTCGCTTTTCGCGTGCAAGAATGACGAACTTTGTGTCAGACACATGCTGGGGCCGCTTTGGGTGGGGACAGTTTACTAGTCTGAAGGGGCACTAGTCTAATCGGTCCCAAGGTTAGGGATAGTTGTAGGGTTAAATTTATCGATAGGGTTAGGAATATGGATAAATGGCGTCTTTGGCTAGTATGGCGGCTCCTGGCTTAGGCTGGCTATCGCGGTTCGGACCAAATTCGGACTAGTGTCCCTTCGAACTAGTGACCAGTAACCGATTTAGGTGGCTTACGTGCGTTAGCTGTTGAATGACCTTTACTCTGGAGATTTCGCCGACGGAGTGTGTATGTGCTTTCTCAGTTAGTTTGTATTAGTTTGACTTCTCAAAGCGCCGAAACGATTGAGTTTGCAAGATCTTTCGAGACGGATACCTTTCTTAGGCCTGTCTAAGAGATATCATGTTACTAATTGCGTCGCTTCGTAAACCTGAAATGCAATCATCTGAAATTGACTACAGCATCGTAATATTGCTTCATGCACATACAGTACACGATTAAACATATGTCTTTTTGTTCGTTCAAACTCTCTAAAATGATTGTGCGTGTGCTAACAGCGTGTGCAGAGAAAGAGTTTTGCGTGCGCTGCGGCATCTGCTTGTCCAAGTTTTCGTCGCCATGGCGACTGCTGCAGCACGTGCAGTCGGTGCATCGCATCAGCATGTACGAGACTGAGACGACACAGCCGAGCGTTGATAAACCCACCGGCGGCGGCGAGGGGTCCACAGCAACAGCAGCAACATCAGAGTCTGTGTCGACACCGGGCAGCGATCAGCTGTTATCTCCGGCGTCCACCGCGCGGCAGTACAACGCCATTGAGACCACGTCGAGACAGTCGCCAGCACCACAGAGTCAGTCAGTCCACCACGCCTTCACCAGGCCGCTGTCCGCCGCCTTCCCGTCGTACCTCGGGTGTAGGGACCTGCTGTCCATGTCGCCGCTACTGTCTGGTGCCGCAGCCGCCCCTGGTACGATGTGTCAGCCGCTCAGCTTTGCCGGTGCTGCCCCGCCGCCGCCGAGTGTGCCGCCGTGGTCAGTGATGAGTCGCGTAGCACTGCAGCCTCCACCACCGCCGCCACCGCCGCTGACGCCGGCAGCGTTCGACTTCTGCTCGACGAGGCTGCGTGAACTGGCTGAGCAGTGTCGAGCGACGTTGACATGCACCGGCCAGCACGACGACGCGCCAAGAACTTCGTTGTCATCGTCGCCGCCGCTAGGAAAGCCTCTGTCCACGTCCTCCTGGGCTTCAGTTCTTCACGGTGCCAACACATCGTCATCACCGCCGCCGCTGTCACTCGCTGACCGTCGTCATCGTTCAGCAACCGTCGGAGACTCGACGGCCCCTGGCGAAGCTTCGCCGCCGGTGACTCGGCGTGAACTCTGGACGCCACAGAAGTCGCCGCGATTCGTCGTCGACGCTGCGCAGCGTACGCACGTCAAACGCTTGTCGTGTGGGGATGAGACGGGCGTGGACGAGCTACCACTGCCGCCACAGAGTGACGACGAACGTCGACACAAGGCGGCACGCACCGACGCACATTCCCAGCCGCCAGCGTCCAGTCATCACTTAGTGGTCAACTGCACGACGTCGACGTGGAACTCAGATGGACCGACCGATCTGTCGCAGCGTCGCCGCCACAGCAGCAGCAGCAAGGTCGAGCGTCCGTGCGACGATGACGACGACGACGAAAACAAAAGTCCGACGACGTCTTCCAGTGACGCAACGACGCTGTCGTCAGCGGACTCGCGCCATCCAGACGAGGCAAACAATGAACTCGACGTGAAGCCGACTCCGGCAGAGATGTCGCTCTCATCGTCGTCGTCATCGTCGTCATCTGAGCTGGCCAGACTTCATCGCGCGGCGCTTTACCGTGCACTCGGCGCCACCAACCAGTCCCTGCTGCCGTTCCATTTCCGCCGCCAGCTCCAGCAGCTC
>Ga0209454_1003936_pt1 | contig 10884 bp, 10 predicted proteins | sample WorMetHERISLAND1_2_FD_187400 | JGI IMG/M metagenome (GOLD analysis project Ga0209454, IMG submission 187400) | Marine gutless worms symbiont microbial communities from Max Planck institute for Marine Microbiology, Germany - Olavius geniculatus... | ecosystem: Host-associated > Annelida >...
GTATTTACTATTCAGAAACTCATCGCTTTCAACAGCATACGATAATTCCGACTTCGCGACCTTGACCTTTGCAATGGCAGCTGCGGCAGATGAATTGTTTCGTTTGACCGTTATTTCGTGGCAAAAGATGGCTAAAACATTGCAAATGTTTTTGCTATATGCGTTATCTTCAACATGACTGCTGATTACCTGTATATTACTGACATTTCGCACATCGATAGGTGCATTCCGGTGGTTTTGGGTTTACTTTCAAGCGGAATATAGGTCAATATTACCGAATGCATCCTACTCGTACTTACCAGTTGCAAATTGATATATACCGTAATTACGAGCACTGCCAAATGCAGCATAAGAACAACTTATTACAACCAGACTTTCAGCACAATGTAAGTACTAAGTTCATAGTCATAAACGACAAATCACCGTTCATGTGTTGTGTACATGTACGAAGCACATTGTGCACAAAGCCAGAACAACGAACGTGTAAGTTGCGACTCAAACACTCCTCCACATGAAAATTCAGCTCCTGCAGTTTCAAACACATCAACTACACTTATCCCGTGCAGACCAAATTTCAAAAGACAAAAGAGAAACATAACTAACTTCCATACAATGCATAATAATGCTGACAACATGATCAGAGTTCTACAAAGTCTAAAATAATACATACAAAAATCTAAACAATGTCAGAGTGTGTATTCCAAAAATGGAAAAAATCAAAAATTTTGGAATGTATAAATCTCAAATTTCGTTCAAACCTGTAAAGTTCTGCTTAATCACAAGCCTGCCGATAGCAATAACACGGCACTAAGATAACTGTGCAATATGCACACACACACACACACAGACAGACAGAAAGACAGACAGACTTTCTTGTAAAGCTGGAGCGAGGCCGGATCAACATCAAAAGGTCGATCAAACTCCTCAAGAACTCTCGACAGTCTTCGAATCTCATCGTTCAGCACCGAAAACATCTAAGCATGTTAACACACGAAAACACGCACATGATCCAATTTCCAACTAGAAACGTGGGGCAAAGCCCAACGTGAAACATCTGCGGTCAAACTAAAAAGTTGTGCGAAATCGTGCCAAATTTTGAGGTTTTTGCCCTCCTGAACTTGTGGGGGTGCCCCCCCTCCGAAAATTTGTACATTAGTGATCATGCCGCCATACAGCACGTCATATGGCAAAGTTTCATGGTCTCACTCCCTCTACTTCTGAAGTTATAGGCGCAAATACACTAAATTTTGAGCCAATTTTTGACCCCCTTTTGAAAAAAATTGTAAGGAAAACCCCTGTCAGCAGTGGGGGGTGCACTAGTAAGACTTGGTCATTCTGTGGAGCGTGTAAAAATTTGGGAGCTCAGCACCCCTTAGGGACCAAAATATAGTCTTCCGAAAAAGTCGATTTAGGTGGGGACGATTTCACCACTTAATCTCCATGATTAGTAGACCAAAGTTCACCAAACTTTTTTCACTCAACGGTGCAGGAATTGCGATACAAAATGCACTTGTCCGATCTCGAATATCTTCATCTGTTCCTGAGATATTCGCCACCAAACTTTGCATTCGCCCAAAATTTGGCCAAATTTTGCATGTTTTTGGCCCCTAAAATTTTTTTGTGGAGGGCCCCAAAATTTTGGATCAGCACTACAAAACCTAGTCTAGGTCTGATCACTGCAAAATTTTGCGCAGATTGGCCGACACATCTCAGAGATCTCAAGACTGAAAGAAAAAAAATAAAATAAACATTTGGAGTAAAATATAAGTCTGCTCCGAAAGCTATCGCTTCCGGCCGAACTAATAAGAGGAGGCCAGCCTCCGAATGCTTAACGTGCAATGTGAGACCATCAGCCTTTCCAACAAGATACCAATTACTGCTGGGTACTCATGGAAATCTGTGAGATCTGTTGGTAAGCCTCACAATATCCTTACTGCTGCATCTGACTATCAGCTCAAGACAAACACTCGATGTAAGATGTGAGTGAATGCAGTAATTCTGCAAAACAAACCTTGTCATAAACGTCTTTGGTGGCCAAGTAGATGTCATCATTGACGTTGCACATGAGCGTCTTCTGTTGACTGTCAATACTCTTCAGTCTCAGCCGTAAATCCCTAAGGTCCGCCTGACAGCTGTCTCTGTACATTCCATACACACAACAAATGCTTCATTCACACAGTGGTGATTTACACAATAGGGCTGTACTGAACAGCAGATTTTACTATTCGGCCTAATAGAATATGAATAGAATATTCGGTACAGCCCTAATACATAATGGTATGAGAACGTGTCAGAAACACATATACTGCACACAAACAGTGCTTGTCATGCAATCAAATGAATAATGTACACATATCTAATGGCAACAAATTACATTATAGCAGTTCACAACTGCTGCTTTTAATACCACAGCTTCGTGACTCAAACAACATAAACATAACTAATGTGAAAACAAAATGTTATGAAATGATGTCTGCTGCAGGTCTACGATCACACATTTTGCAAAACAAGACAAAACCAGCGCAATTCCATCCAACAATCTGCTGAAGTAAGTAAGTAAGAGAGTGAACCTGAGTGTCTGACTGATCCGGTGCATTTCAGTCCAAAGCTTCACGACTTCGGACACAATGACTCCAGCATTAGCGACATGGTGAGCAAACTTTGTAACAAGAGCTGACTGGGATATGCATTCCTGTCAAACAAGCCATAACATCGATCACTTACCAACCACATTACACACAATACTTTGTATTATTATCATCATCATCATTATTATTTTTATACCCCCAATAGTAAAGATCCCAGGGTTTAAAAACTAAACGTTAAAAACTACTGAGATGACCAAAGGTCCGATGTGTCGCTTGTACAAAAACTGTCACGAACAAGAATGGCATTAAAGCACTGCATCAGGACCGACAACTGCTGAAACAAAAATACGACCTCACGCGCCTCACTGGAGACAGCTGAAATTCTGCGGCCCAAATCCTCCACAAATCAAATGGCTGACGCGTTGATAGGATTATCTGATATTATTATTTCTTTTTATACCCCCAATAGTAAAGGTTCGCAGGGGTTAAAAACAAAGCTGGAATGGCTATTGGTCTGGTGGATCCATAGAAAACGAGTCGTGCAAAAGCACCGAGTTAAAACGTTGGATCGTCATGGAGATACACTGGAATAAAAACTGGGTCTCTCTGTCGTCACCAGAAAGGTCACTAATTCTCTGACCCAATATATTTTTGACCCTAAGGGGTGCTGAGCCCCCAAATTTTTACACGCTCCACACAATGACCAAGTCTTACTAGTGCACCCTCACTGCTGACAGGCGTTCCCCTTACAATTTATTATTATTATTATTAATTAAGAACAGATTAAACCGACACTGTCGCATCAAATGATGTTGCAGAGGCACTGTACATAAATTATGCTAAGTATGTTGTGAGCACTAGGCTAATTAGTGCAAGACTGTCGGTAGCAGGTCACGAGTCAGTCCAAAAACAACTGGTAAAAGAGATGCACTTTTGTCTCTTGCCGAAACTGCAGCAGTGAGTTAGCGGCTCTCATTGTCAGTTTAATCTCGTTGCAGGTAGCAGACTGTTCCAGGCTCGAGCTGCCACCACTGGAAATGCCTGGTCCCGAATGGTACAGCGTCGGCAGACTGTTGTCAGATGGGTAACCATCTCCGTATATAAACAGTTAAACACCATCCAGATCAACTCCGCCTCTTTATGGATAGTGCAATGACTACCAGCATAGCTCGGACATAAAGAAGCAAACTGTATGATGCAATGGCCCCATATCCATAGTCTTGCAGTGTAAACTGGTGTCTGGTTCAAACACAGAGATCAGTGCTACTTTATGGCCTTTGTAGCTTGGGAAGAACTTTGTTCTACTTAATTACACTTAGAAGTTCCTCTGCGCCTGTCCTCCCAACAGTGCCACAATATCACCAATCACCATGAACTCATGCAATTAACAAAAGCTTATGGGCACAACTACAACTGCTCGCTACATCATGAAAATACTTATAACTGACAACTTTCTATTCATCAGTCCAAATCTGTGAGGCTAATTACAAGCTGGTGCAAAAGCATCGAACAAACCCTTTATCATCGGAACCTCTTTATCTACTATTTCTTGTCTCCTACTTCTATCACTTCTGTGATGTTGTCTCCATTAGCACTGTTTCACACTTACTGCACCCAGTTCGTTTTATGTTCACAATTACAATCTGTCTCGTGCTGTCTTCGAAGAATATATATCGTGACAAAAAGACTCTGACAAAAACTAGCTGTTGGCTCTGACCTCAAACTTGCGCTCAAAGTTGGCAAACTCGTGGACGCGAGCCTGCCATCCATCTCGTGGGGACCTGCCCGGTGACATGTTGGCCATATCACACTGATCAAGTGTCTCGCGAGCCGACACAAAGAATATATGTTGAGCCGCTTCCTCGGGGCACACAACACACAGCTCATTCGACAGAAATGACACACCGCGGTCTATGTGCTGTTGTCGAACCTGGACATGGTACACAGTAAAATGGTTAAGCCAAGAAACCAAGAACAGTAGTAATAGCAGCAGCAGCAGCAGTCTTATAAAAATTGTAGTAACTATAAATGAATGACTAAACAGAAGTTTAACCATCAATCTATTTACCTTGTTGTCAGGAGGAAACGCTCTTGCAGCACCAGCAATTCTGCCTACCCCTACACATTTCTCCGTAGTCTGTCTGTCTGCATCTGTATCTGTCTTTCGTCTGTCCAGTCATACATACTGCTCAAACCATTTGACGGATTTAAATGCCATTTAACAGGTAAGGTAGACATACGGGGTCCGATGACGAATCATGTTAGATGGGGGAACCAGGTTTAAATGGCTTTTACACCATCTGGCCAGGAAATTGATCGAATCTGTTCCTCATTTCGTAAGACCCACTATGAGGCAGAAATGCAAAGACCCACCCTACACAGAGTAAGATGCTTATGGATAACCATGAAACACCATCAAACACTAAAGTGTACGCAGTAAGATGACAGGAGATAGAAGACTGAAATCACAAAGCTGAATGACCTCTGCAATAGTTTCAGGCTCTGTAGCTGAAGCGTCCCATCGATTGTTGAGAATGAAAATATTAGGCTTTGACAGACGAACTGCCACACGATGGAAGAAATTCTTCTCCTGTTAAAAACAACGTGCAATGTATGTGATTACTAATGACACTAACAAAAAATCATTACTATGTTTTGCAGCCAATGGCTGGAGTGAAGAATACACAAAAATACTGAACGAAAACTATAAATTGCACACTGCAGTGGTGAAAATTAACTGATCTGTCTGATCAGAAGGATTTCACATAGCAAGCTATTTGCGTTACACTAGTTCATATAAACAAGCCCTTTGCAAACAGTTAGTGTTTTGGTGGCATCAGTTGGAATATGCAATAAACAATAGTTATATTTACGTCACTAAACAGACAATAACGTAATGGAAACGTAAAGTCCTGAACAATCTATAAGGCATATAGAGTTGGGGTGGCACAGTGACTGATCTCCGTTTCCTTTGCCCTCAGCCAGCTTACACTGCCAGACCTAGTGCATCGTGTGGTATGCCACTTTACATCTCAGCTTTCGCTGGTACTCACTGCATCTACCCAAAAAGTGAAGACCAACATGAGTTGACCTCAGGGGCAGTTTTGTTATACATAAAGAGGGTACACTTGCAAACAGTCACCCATCTCAGTACTAACCTGACTCGGTGTAGAGTAACTTCAATGACGTACCAACAATGTTAGCACTAGACCAAATTATCAACTCTGAGACATGCTTATTACTACCAGTATCATAAACGGTCGAACAATCAGACAATGAGTGTAAAAGCAGCGAGTCCTACCGTTTGCATCAGTGTAGACTCAGCATTAGCAACCAGCACAAAGACGTCTGCATCCAGACAGAACTTATCAATCCACTGATCCATGTCTGGTGACACGTCAATACCAGGACTACACAGCATGCAACAACATACAGCTTCCCAGATCACACTGTAACACTCATTCACTAGTTCTTCATATTCAAAAATTTTCATTTGCAAAATGCAGTATTTACGGTAAACATAATATCTCAATGAAACTGCAATATCAGTTGTGCAACTGTAAAGCCTCTGTTACCTGACATACAGTGGCTGTGAATACCAACCAGAAGAAACATCAACTTTTTTACAATCACACCATGTCTCAGAAACGTTTTAATTTTTGTAGACTGGCAGGTACCAAGTAACAAGAGAGAACCAGGTTGACCGAGAGGGAATCGGAGGAGCACAGTCAACAAAGACTTACAAAAGATGGGGTTCACCTCGGAAGAAGCAGAGGTGGCAGCTCTTGACGGACACACGGATGGTGTCAAAGTGTGGCCCAATGTGTCCTGTTGGATGTGGGATGAACCAAGGTCCAAGGTAACGATTAATCGAACAATTTGTCATTAATTTCCACAACTCTAGTAACAAAGACATAAACTGTGGCTACAACTGTGCGACTGAGTGTTGTGTGACCACCTGTCAACAAAGATGACATCCTCCTTCAGCAGTCGACATCGCTCGCTCGGCCAACAGATGCGGATCAAGCTGTTTGAATCCAACCGTAGGTTACTAAGTGCATGTGCCAAGTGACTGATAGACTGCACAGCACACATGCACAACATAAAGCCTAATATAATAACTGCTGCCATTGCAATTCTATCTGATCTCATATAAGACAAGCAAGCAAAAACATTCTGCACTGCATATGCATGAACATATCTGGTAATACGCAGAGTAGTAACATGCAGAGCATTTTACATCCCGATATAAGAAGTGTGACTTACCACAAAATCTGGATAAGTGCATAAATATTATATTATCAGAAATTAGAATTCTGGACCAAACTGTAGGCCAAACTCAAATTCAGATAATTGGCTCTAAACACACTTGAGACAGCCTCTCAGTAATTAAATGTAACATATGTGAGACACAGTGACACAAAAGCTGCAAACTGTCACTTTTCCCTACATAATGTCTCATTTAATCAAATGCATTTGCTCTGAATTCTGAGACCATATTCATATCTCACATACTGAAATTTAGAAACTGTCCATCGCTCAAGGCTTTATGATCCTTTGTGACGAGTCACTTTAAACATCACCAGTGTGCGACAGTGAGTAGTGACAAGATACAACTAATACAGCACTCTCCATACGCTGATGCGCTGCAAAACTATCTCACCAAACACTTTCCTTTATCATACAAATAAAACTGCTTGATATATCGAGTGAAACCTGAATGTTTTTCTTGACATCCGGTGCATCATCGGTGACAATGAATGCGTCAGGAAGATCGGTGCCTTCGACCTGTACGAAGCAGTTGGTCGTATGGCCGATGCCGCTGGGTAGTAGCTTGCTCTTAAGCATAGCATTCACTACTGTACTCTTACCACTCGATGTCCTGACAATCAACACAACAGCCATCACAACAAACCAATCACTAATGCTCTTGTTAAAATGATTTGAGAATGCCATTCTGAAGGACCGCCATTCCGAGGGCCACTAAAAACCTGTTTTACATGATGATGGAACTGTACTTATTGAATGCTGCACTAACACTGACCTCAGCCCTACCCTAACACTATTCCTAACCGTAATGGCCCTTCAAAATGGCAGGCCAACACTGTCTGAATTGGAAATGCTGGGCTAGGGACTTGTTTTGTTCACCATTTTCACACGCACACACAAGGATCACGATGTTTACATCCACAAAAAAGTTATATTTTTGGGAGCGTACGTTTGTCGATCATTATTATGATGGGATTCATTATCATTAGGAGAAAAGCATAAAATAACACTTTTCGATCTACCGAAGCTATTTATGAATAGATAATATGAATGACGAACATGCTATTCAGTGTTCACATTCAACTTGTAGTTTTTCTCACATGACCACCTTCAATGACTTATAAATAAATTCAGAAATTACACTACAAGCAAATATCATTCCCAAAATTTGTCAACAGCAGTTCACAAAGTATACAGCAGTTAAATTCACAAATGCCAAAAAATGTGAGAAATACTAAAATGGCAAAACGCTGTTTTTACCTTCCAAAGAAAGCAACTTTCATGCAGTTCCGATAAATCATGTCTAAAATGCCGGAGACTTTTATACCATAACCCTGCACCTTTTCAATATGATCTGGCAATGCAATATTCTTCCAATCTGCACCTAAAAGCACACTATGACATTTATTATAATAAGTCCATTATATACAATATTAGTTTCAACATTTCTAATATTATAAAACAAAAGTTAATTTACTTCAAAAATACTACTCTGCATGTAAATGTTCATATATGCATACACACAGCATTTTCATACACAATTAAATTTAAAGTATGGTAAAAATATTACACAAAATCCAACAAACAAAAATGCACCAAGATGCACCAAATAGGCTTTCAACAATGAACAAACAATTATACATAAAATATCATGTAATATAACACAAGGCTGTTGTAGAAATTAATACATGATTATGCCTAATGGTGCTGCTCAAATTAATTGATGCTTGGCTTATGGCTATTCACAGCAGTAAGTACAGTCACAAAGACAGAAGTATAAAAACAAACCACTAAGCAGACTGACGCTATCATCGATACAGTCATTTATTTCTGAGAAAATCTCTCCAATTTCTGACTTAGCATGACCAAATATTTTGATTGGTGACATATAATCTGAGATGACAGATTCAGACGATGGCGAAGACTTCTGAGCACTGGCAGACATCTTCTTGTGCTTCTGAACACAAAAAATGTTTTTTACACCAAATGCTAAAAGCATGCAAACTAAGCAGACTAATACAACATTATAAGTGCATCAGAGAGCTAACATACAATAGCCCAGTTGTTGCTATAAAAACAGTTGATGATAATGCCAAGCACACTCTGAGCCTGCATCTATAACTGTCCAATTTATATTTTTTTAACATTTTGTTGCCTGTGCCTGAAAGCAAAGTTTATCATCAGTCCAGACAAGGCTGCAATGGCCAATAGCATTAATATGATACTTATGACGAATACTTTCACCCAGCCAGTTCAAGTGAAGTGATTAGGATCACCGATCGGTGGTTTTAACCTTCTAAACTAAAATCACCAATCGGTGATACTAGCCGTGCGAACTATGATCACCGACGAGACGAAACCGTGATATTTACACATACCTGGCTCTATGTACTTTTGTGATATATGTGTGTTATATGTGTGGAATACAATTTATTAAGAATAAAAATTTGCATGAAGTTAGGTTACTGCTTTAATAAAGGCCTAACACAAACCAACATGCAATCGAAAATAAAAAATAGGACTACATAAGCTGCATTGAATAACAATGTTTATAAATAACTTTTGAGAGAATAATGTTCTTAATTATGACTTCAAGGCATTGGTGACGACATTTGACAGAAGGTCCCACAACGACGGAAGAGAGGTAGTTAGCATCCTCACTGCTCAGCCATTTATAATTCCAGTTAGCGAGTAGTTCTGCACCAGTTCAAAAGTGACGCCAAATATAGGTTCTGCAGTATAAAATAATGTACCTAATTTGCATCTTGGCATCTTACTTAGATGCCCAAAATTAACGGTATTATAAATAGTAGGATTATGGATCTTTTAAAACCTATGCAAATGCCAATTTTTGCCAAGTCAAGTCTTACTTACTTTATCTACTTACTATTTAGTTAACCACAAGCGGAAACAACATGAAGTTATTTTAGCGTACATGTATGAGGCAATAAAAGTATGGCTGATCGCTGGTCATTTATTTTAGCAGATCGGTAATTTTGGCGTTGGTAATTAGCTTTACCAATCAATAATTTTAGCTTTATTTCTTATTTCCACCGATCGGTGATGGCAACAAAGGTTAAAATCACCGACTGGTGATACTAACCTTCTTACTTATTTTCACCAATCGGTGATCGTAACCGACCCCGTCTTCGTCAGCCACACTTAATGTCTCAAATGGCTGGCCACATTTCACAAACATATGTTCCATGACCATTGACCACTTGTGGTTAGGGTTAGGGTTAGAAGATGTTTAAACGAATAAATTGCACCTTAATTACAGCGTCAGCTGTTGCAACATCCGCAATCCGTTTTTTACCCGTAGCCAAAATCGAAAAATAATCTAGGCACACATGATGATGCAACAGTGTGGGATTAGGTAGAAAAATAGATCACAGGTAGTTGCTGACTTGGAGCGTCTTATTCTTTGGCATGTCTCACGCCTACGAGCCTAAAACGAACGGTAACAAATGCTCATGCTCATTAAATATGCTAGCAATATAAACATGACTCATACATACATGTAATTAACTAAATTAAGATCAGAAATTTAACGAAAACTATGACAAATCTGAAAACTGCAAGAAAAGATACATTTATTTCCACATATCGCGCATATTTCAATGTTTACAACAAATAAACGACCTTGACCCATAGAATAAATAATCACAGTACACCATTTAGGGCTGTGCGAGTCCAGAATTTAGCAGCAGCAAACGGAATAGATTAAAAAAGCTACGCAATGGTTTTTATTTTTGCGATTTTGTCTGTGCGTTGTTTGCGTCACTTGCGACTGTTACACATTTTTGTGTTTAATTCGCGTGCGTTGCATGACTTGCGTTGCATGGAAACGAACGTTACTTATTTATTTTTTGGAGGCTGATATTATTATTGTTGACATTCGTGGGCAGGGTCGTTAATTATTATTTTGTCTTGGCGAAATTTCAATATTGTGTGCGATAAAGTCATGTAAGTGACAGTCATTCTACTGTTTTCTCACTTGCTCGTTGGACTGTGCAGATTTATTGTG
>Ga0209454_1003938_pt1 | contig 10883 bp, 11 predicted proteins | sample WorMetHERISLAND1_2_FD_187400 | JGI IMG/M metagenome (GOLD analysis project Ga0209454, IMG submission 187400) | Marine gutless worms symbiont microbial communities from Max Planck institute for Marine Microbiology, Germany - Olavius geniculatus... | ecosystem: Host-associated > Annelida >...
ACTAGTCCACTCTGGCCTGTGAATCCGGTTGATCCGCCACTGCCCGGCGCACCCGCGGGGCCCCGGTCACCCTTACGACCCTGTGCACCGGTGAAACCGATCGCACCGACTGCACCCGACGGACCGGTGTTGCCAGCATCACCTTTTGGTCCTGTAGCGCAGACACAAATAGACTGATGTCTTAAAAACTGTGCAACATTTGTTTTAGAGAAAAAAACCTTAGTGCAAACTTTGGCCGACCTTAATAATGCTGGCACCCAACATCGCAAAGAAACTAACGTGAATGGCTGTATTTGTGCCGCTTTCACTCTAATAGTGGTGTTACACTACCTTGTGAAATGCAGAAGTCGTAATTTGGGCAGAACAAGTAAAAAAATAATGAAACATATCTGAAATCAGCTAAAGATCAATCTATCAAGCAATCAATCAATCAAAATATAAAAAAAAATTCCAGAAAATGCAAACGCAGAAGTAACACTGCAATGCACTCAATTACTAATCAACTAATCAGTAATAGAATCGGAGTAAACAAAGTTTGGATATTTTATCCGCTGACAGCAAATGAAAGAAAAACAGTTCAGTCATCAATAATATAATCAGTACTGCCAGCAAACCTTGCTGGCCGGTAGGTCCAGGCTGTCCGGCAACTCCAGTCGTCCCCGGCTGTCCGGCAAATCCGGCTAATCCAGCTAATCCGGTGAATCCAACCGGACCCGTGTCACCCATTGGACCCTGAGCACCTCTTGGACCAGACGCTCCAGATGGACCGATCGGACCTAGCAACAGACGTCAACATTCCACTCACATCAGCACCTAACACTGCTTGCAATATCTTGTTGCATCTAACAAAGTCACTGCTAAACCTACTCTACGCTGAAGCTATCAATCAGTTCTCAATCAGTTAAGTCCAAATTCCATTACGCCAACTTTTACCAAAACTACCCCGTGGAGAACGTCGCAAACCCAAGTCATGAATGTCGCCGACAAAAACGCTGACAAATCACGAAATCATGAAGTTCCGGTGAAAGTCACGGACACAAATAAGGAAAGTCAATGATTCGTGTTGCGGACTCTCATGATTTGTTGCAAAGTCGACGTAATGGAATTTGGTCTTTACTGAACCGTTAAAAAATAAGGCATAGATGCTACAGTCTGACAGTGATGGAGAACAGACAGACAGACACAGAGACGTGCGCACAAACAGAAAATTACAAAAGTTTTAACAGAAACACAGAGAACAATGCCAGATATAGGCCTACTTCAAATGTTTAAAATGCCTTGAGCAAAAAACATTACAAATGATCTGTAATAGAGTTACAAATACCTTCAGATCCTGTAGCGCCCAGTGGGCCCGGTAATCCCACGGCTCCGGTAAAGCCCACGGATCCAGTGTCACCAACGTCGCCCTTCCTTCCAGGCGGTCCGGCCGCTCCAATCATTCCGGTATCACCAGTCCTACCAGTCGGACCCTCAGCGCCGCTAGCTCCCTGGGCTCCTACCAGTCCAGGCAGACCGCTGGCTCCGGCCGGTCCCTGCATTCCCGCGCTACCCGTGTCACCTACGGATCCAGATGCACCGGTATCACCTTGCGGGCCGGCGGTACCTGTGATGCCTTTGAGACCAGTGATACCCGTGGAACCCTGGACGCCTTCAGGACCACTCATACCCGTCCAGCCAGACGGACCTGTGGCACCCGTAGCACCACTGGGACCAGGCATACCAGTAGCACCTAAGCACACACACACACAGATACAGATACAGACAGACAGACATTCAAACCTGTCCTGCCAGAAAGGATGGATACTCACTTTTGCTGTCACGCCATACATAATGAGTCATTACAGAGCGCTATTGACGGCATACATTTAATGAATACGAACAAACTGCATACTAAAGCAATGGACTTAACATCAAGTAACAAGAAGCCCAGCTGTCGCTCGAGCGTTAGAGAATGCCGACCGTACCGCTTACGTCCGAAACCCAGCGTCCGACTTCCAATCACGGAGAGAAAGCGATTTCTCAGAGGCGGCACAGTTCCATGCACGCTATATTAACAAAACGCTGCTTCAAAAGCTACAAGCGACGCTAGTATAACAGACGCCGCACGTAGTCATCTTGCCAGGCGATAGCTACAGTCGTAAATAACCAACGCAAATATCGGACGCAGGTTTCGCCAATTTTACTCAAAATAAAAAAAGCCTTGCTAGGAAAGACGCGCTACAGCCTATACAGTTCCTGTTGCAGTATTAAGCTTCAAGGTCATCCAAGATCAATGATTTTTACGTCATTTAAAAGCCAATATGCGACTTCCTATTAGTGATCAATAACAACCTAAGCTCTATCTCTCACCGTTTCCGAGATACGACTACTTATGACTTGAAACTTTCCATCGAAAATTGCAGCCAAACCGCTGCAGATGGAGTTACTATTGACAGCCTATAGAAGGTCGCCAGCGCTTTATCCGACGGTACCATCGCCGACTCCCCAAGACTTACCGTTTAGCCACAATACCGCACGATTGGCATATCGCAGTGCGTTATGGCCCTTCAAGGTCATTTAAGGCCATTTAAAAGCCAGTATGCGACTTCCTATTAGTGACCAATAGCAACCTAGGCCGTATCTCGCACCGTTTGGCCACAATACATCCGTGACAGGACGACAAACCGACAGACAACGATGGACGGACGACAAGCATACTATTAGCTTAACCGTTACTTTAAATTACGGCCGGCTAAAAACGGCAAAGTTGTTCTGTTTAGGATTTACCAACATTTAAAAATACGTATTTTCACAAAGACGCGTTTTTGACGTTTTAAAATTTGTTTTCGCAAGTAGCCAGCTAGTCAGCTATTCACCTGTATATCCTGTGGCGCCTTTCCCGCCAATATTTCCAGCTGGTCCAGCTGATCCTGTGGGACCAATAGGGCCCTTTTGTCCGGTGTCACCTGGGCTACCGGTGGGTCCAGTCTGTCCGGCAACACCACTGGGTCCGGTAAATCCGCTTGATCCGGTGGCACCTGGAAAACCAGTGGGTCCGGTAGCACCGGCAGGACCTGCAGCACCGATTCCTCCTGTATGCAAAACCACCAACTCCAGTATCACCAACAATGGAATAATAACCAGTACAACAACAAGCGATCAGAGATCTCACTTCTGCTGCGAACAGTGCTGCCACCTTGCAAAAATATATTATTGACTTTTTTACGATATATCACACTAACCTGTAACCATCAATCCGAGTGTCATCAGCATCAGAGTAATTTGAACTACACCGTGTTTCAAAAACAAGCCAAATTTTACTTTTTAATAGATCCGTGAAACACTGGCCGACTGAAATATTTTCTGGCACGCAACATCGCAAAACAGCAATGAATTCATACTGGTTAGCGCGTGCGACGGCTCAGAAATGATTAACTAAATAGCGGCAAACAGTTATTATCCCTCAACAAGTCACGCATGTTACATCACATCATCTTTATTACAGCATGTGCTCAAAATGTCTTTCTCCACTCCAGCACGAACGCAAGCGGTAGACGTTTACGCAACTCGCCAACAGCCCGTTCAATAACTGCGTGACTCAGAGCGGCCCACTCGCTGTTGATGCGCCATTTCAGTTGTCGACGTACAATCTTAACATGACTACAATTAGTGTTAAGTAAGGAACAGATTTTCAATAATTTTTCGATCTAAGCGATTTTTTGAGTTTACGCATGCGCTACCCAAAAATTCATTGTTGTCAATGGCAAAACTACGATTTATGCATTTCACAAAGTAGTGTAGCAACAGTATTAAGGCGAAATGGGCAAAATTAGTTGTTAACGTCACGTTTTTTCTTGAAGTTGCATGCCAAAATTTATTCAAATAGGCCAAGTAGCTATTCAGAAAATAAAAGCGGCTTGTTTTTTGAGACACGGCGTACAATAATGACAACGTGCGCGTATTTTTTGACGTCAGCTAAAACATTTCTAGCTTTCGTTCGACTAACGCACCGAGCATGTTTGAAGATTTAGTGCGCTACATGAATTATTTATTTAGTTAATTACTTACTTAATTAATTGCTAGCAACCAGAAAACAGACACCTCTTTGCCGTTTACACACTTTTCTTAAGATTTTAAGCCCGATTTGCCTTACGTTTGTTTCTGCAAGTTCAATTTCCGAAGTTTTGATATTTAGGCCCTATATATTTTTACTTATAATGTTATCTCCGCAGCAAGGTTGAGAACAACTAGATAAAATCTATACTAAATTTTAACGTGTAATCAAATATGTGACTGCTCAGCATTCTGACAGTATGTGGCCTTTAATAAACAATTATTGTATTGTATTGTATCGCCAAGCGATCTACTCACCAGCTTCTCCAGTGAATCCAATAGCGCCAGGCGCACCAATTGACCCGGCGGATCCAGGCTGTCCTGTAGGTCCAACGCCGCCAGTGTATCCGGTGTATCCCACCGGTCCGGTAAATCCGGTGTTACCACTGGCACCCGGACTACCAGCAGGACCGGTAGCACCTTGGGGTCCTTGGGGACCAGTCTCACCGATCTCACCCGGTAAACCGACTGATCCAGCCGGTCCCGTGGGTCCAATTGGACCCGCAACACCGGGCTCTCCAATACCACCAGTCCACCCTGTGTTGCCCGGTGACCCTTTTGTTCCCGCAGCACCCGGTGACCCTTGACCTCCTTGCTGACCTACGACCCCGGTAACTCCGCGAGGTCCGACCTCTCCGACTGTGCCAGTGGCGCCGACCGGACCCGGTAGTCCGGTACCGCCAGTTATACCGGGTCGACCCGTCGCTCCGGTAGCGCCCAAAGGACCCGTGGGTCCGGTGGAGCCGGTTGTACCGATGACACCTGCGGAACCCGGACTACCGGCTGGACCGACAAGACCGCTCTCACCTACGCAGACACGCACCATCAAATTAGAAGTCCTATAAAGTCAGCCAGTCAGTGTGTGCTCAACTGCAAAAGATCTAGACCTAATAAGTGTCGTTTGACTGAGGCTATGGCTTAAGCCCAAATTCCATTACGCCGACTTTGTGACAAAGTCCGGACAAGTTCCCGACAAAGTTGCGGAGTTGTCGCGAACACAAATCATGAAAGTCCGCGATACAAATCACGTCGCCGACTTTCACGATTTGTGTCCGCAACAAGTCCACGACTTTGTCGTGAACTTGTCCCGGACTTTGTTGCAAACATCTCGACATGTCGAAATGGTTTGTGTCCGCAACTTTCGTGATTTGTGTCCACGACTTTCCCCACGGGAAGTTTCGGTGAAAGTCGGCGTAATGGAATTTGGGCTTTACGAGAAGTACTGATGATATCGTTTAAAAAACTGTTCCAGATATCAGTCACACAGTGAACAACAGTAAATTTACCTGGGCGTCTACAGTTAAAACATGTAACTATAGACAGATAGAATTGATGCACTGCGTCAAGTGAGCTCTCTATGTATGAGCCCATTTAACCTATCAAACCTGATTAAAACCTAATAAACTCATTTTCTTTCTTAAGGCGTCGCATACACAGCAACGTAATTAAACTAAATTGAACTAAAACTTTTAGACGTTATGTCGTTTAAGTTCAGCTAGTTCACTTTAGTTAGCTTACGTTGCTCTGCACGCGCCTTAAAACACACTAACGACAAAAAATCTGTTGGTAAAAATAGGCCTATATCAGTGCATGCCGTCGTCGTCGCTGAAACAAACACTGTCTACTGTAGGTTTTGTATTGTCCTTTGTCGCAAACCAGCCTGTCAAAGCTGCAATACTGCAATAAACGTTCATTTATTCGTTTACTTAAAACTCTATAATACATAGTCAGTACCTGTATATCCAGTGCTGCCAGTGCCACCAGTAGCTCCGGCTATACCTTGCAGACCAGTGAATCCCGTAGCACCGCCTGTACCACTCAATCCTGGCAGCCCAGTCGCACCAATAGAACCCTGGTCTCCACGCAATCCGATTGCCCCAACCGGACCTGCCACGCCAGGCTGTCCGGTAGCCCCACGAATCCCTGGACTGCCGGATGATCCGGCTGGACCTTGGCGTCCGGTGGCGCCAGCTGATCCGGAGAACCCGGTATCACCAGCCGGACCAGTCGCTCCGGTGTCTCCAGTCAAACCTTTGAATCCACTGGCTCCCTGCACACACAGTGGCTTGGTGGCTCAGCGGTTACAGCACTGGATTTGGGACCGAGTGGATGGAAAATCGAGTAGTAGCTTACAGGTTACGGGGTGAAGGCCTAGTGTGGCCGATTGAGGCGGCGGTTATGTCTGCTTGCTGCAAACCGCGAGTCCGATTGTTCGCTGACGCGGGCATTGGGTGGCCGTATAGTGCGCTGCGGTATCATTAGCTCATACCAATCGGCTAGTATTTTCAGGATTGTGAAGCGCTTCTGTCCATCAGTCCGTCTCATGTAAAAAGCGCTTAGCAAGTACCGGATTTTACTTTACTTTACCTTTACAGCCGTCTGACACCCGGTAACGAACCCAAACACTCTCTTGACTATAAAGGTACAAAGTAAAGGTTTGGTACTTGCTAAAGCACTTCTTACACAAGTCAGACTTGTAACCAGAAGCGCTTTACAATCTCGGAAGTAGCAGCTGATCTGTATGAGCTAATGATATGCCACAGTGCACTATGCAGCCATCTTGTGTACATGATATAGCACGAATGTGTTTTAGTCAACACCGAATAAATGGCACAAAGTCCTAGTTAATTTGTCGCTTTGGGCGAAATGCTACAAAAAAGGGTGCAGCTCAGTTTGAGATTAACATCAGAAATAAGATATCTAAAATTAATCAACGCACAGCCCACGTGGAATAGTTTCAGGTTTTTACCACTCGCCACGCCATGAAAGCTTCACAACCAGTGGGCTGAAAACCGTCCATTTAACACAGAATGTATATGGTATATACAAGCGTAAAAAACCGCATAATGTATAACTCCCGACTGTCTTACCTGCACACCTATTCTGCCAGGCACTCCAGATGCGCCCGTGCTACCATACACACCACGTGCTCCCTCGGCGCCCGTTGGACCCCGAGGACCCACGGATCCGGTGTTTCCAGGTGATCCGGTAGATCCGGCGATGCCGGTAGCGCCGGTTGGACCGCGTGGTCCGGCTAATCCCGGATCACCGGCGGATCCCTGTGGTCCGGTGTCACCTACAGGGCCGGTGTCACCAGCTAATCCGGCTGATCCTGACGCTCCAATTTCACCAGGCAAACCTATACCATAACAACACTGGTCACGCTATGTGTCTATTACACACTGATGCACAGTAAAATAATTCATCACAAAACAAATCTTAGAAATCGTTGCATCTGTTGTTCTCGTTACCGGTAATTCACTTCTTAATGCTCGACTGAAATGAACAACACACGACTGGCCTCAGAAAAAAAATGGGCGGCGCAAGACAGGAAGGAAGCAGCTGTCCCCGTGCCCTTGCCCATGAGGTTGCCCTTACCCTTCCCAAAAAAAGTGATGGTGATAAAGTGCCCTCTGGTAACCATACACATGCCAAGGTGTGACCTATTAAACATTAAACATCATTTTTGCAAGGCAACACAAAATTTTCAGCGTTTCCAAATACATAAAGGCAAATTTGCGGCTTCCATTGAACATCAAAAAGCTATAATTGTTTCAGCTTCAGGGAGGGCCTTGCCCCTGATCCTCTGACCAGCTCTGCCTTATTGATGCACACAACAACGGAATAACGATGACATTTGGCACACACCAAAAATGTTTGCCCCCTGTGATCTAGCCCTTGCCCCACGTTGCCCCCAAGCTTCAGATTCCTAGCGCCGCCCATGCAGAAAAACCAGTATATTCCCTGCATCTTTGCTGCTATTTCTGATAAATAGGGTTAGCGTTGGAGTTAAGTCCAGCCGAGAGGGTCTAGCGCTAGCCGTTATTACTTATAAGTATGGCAAAAATTGAAATTATTCAGCAATCAACTTTACAAAAAATTAACGCTTAGTCAACTGTTAATTAATTTTCATTAAAAGCTAACCAAGCTAATTGCCAAAAATACGTTTCTGTTTAGCAACTTTAACAGTCTGACTATTTAGCTAACAGCTCTCACAAAAAAATGCACACATACAAGAAGCTCCAGGCTTGCAGACAGACTAAATGTTGATGTAAGCCCTACTCATGAGAAAGAGATGACTGACATGATAGCAGATGCTACTCAATAGCTAGTCATCGTTGTCTACTCTGTAACGTTTTAGTAATGCGCTTTTAATACAAAGTTTAACACGCCAGTATCAGATGGACTGACCTATGTCTCCCTTGCGGCCCGACATTCCGTCCTGTCCGGGCAGCCCAGCGGGTCCTTGCATTCCAGTGTTTCCAGTGCTACCGGTGGCACCGGTGAACCCGGGCGAACCGGTCTGACCCAGCGGCCCAGTCGCACCGGCCTCGCCCGTGAACCCTGTGTCACCCACTGTGCCGGCAGGGCCGCGGATTCCCTTAGCCCCCACTGCTCCTTGCACTCCAGTTGCTCCGGCGCTGCCTCGAATGCCTGGGGCACCGACAACGCCAGTCTGTCCGCGAGGACCTCCGGTTCCTACGAGTCCGGTAGCCCCGGTGGATCCGGTCGCTCCGGTTCCTCCGACCAGTCCGGACGGACCGGTGTCACCTATGGTGCCGGGCAAGCCGCGCTGGCCTGCCGCTCCAGCCTCGCCTAGGCGCAGACACAGACACACAGACAGACATATAAACACTAACACAGAAAAACAGACAGATATTACTAGACACACCATCATCATCATCATCATCACAAAGACAGGCACACATTCGGACAAACGTCGCCTATGCTACCGGTGAGGCTATGCCAGTTATTATCTGTCGCTACTTAACAAAGACACAAGTTATTACTAGGCCCTATAAGCTACGTATATTCATCGAATAACAACACCTGTAGTACTATTAATGTTTCGGCGAAAATTTGATGACTTCACACTAGTCTCAGTGGTCTGCGTCGTTATAAAAACGTAAAATTAATTTCACTGCACAGTACAGTTAAACGCTGCTAAGCCCATTCTTTGAGTATGTGCTATACAAATTTAGACTTTACATGCTTACTAACTCACTGTAGTATACGGAAATAGATTACCAGGTATTCCGGTGGCGCCAGTGTTTCCAACAGGTCCTTCTGGTCCAGTTGCCCCAGTGTACCCCAGGGATCCATCCAGTCCCGAAGCACCAACCACTCCAGTGGACCCACGAGGTCCAGACTCACCGGTCCATCCAGTGTTTCCGGATGATCCGGTCCATCCCATCTCTCCGGTGAAGCCAGGACTCCCAGTATCGCCGACCGGACCCCTGGATCCGGCCAGTCCCGTGAATCCGGTGCCACCAAGCAATCCCTCAGCACCAGTTGGACCCTTCGGTCCTTGGACGCCTGCGAATCCGGTGTTACCGGTCGGACCAACTGATCCGGTAGCTCCCATAATCCCGTCCGGACCAGCGACTCCAGGGCTGCCTCGGTCTCCCGGAAGTCCGGTCTCACCGATGGGACCGGTGGCTCCTGTGATTCCAGTCTCACCTGCACACGTCGGCCGCAATCCGCTACTGTAATGGCGCGTACACAGCGACTGAAATGAACTGAAGTAAGATTTCAGTTCAGATGAGTTCAGTTCTGTTTCGTCGTTCTGTGCGCGCTTTAACGCACTACAGGCTGCATCACCTCTTACTAGAATTCCACTCAGCGACGCAAACTAATAAACATCAGAGAAAGATTTAAACAACCACTACACATGTAAAAATAAAGGACGCATGTAAACGTCAAATAAAAAGTGTGGACTTCTCTTCCACGTATTGACAAAATCCATTCCTTCGAAGCAGTGGCGTCGTGCGCTACAAAAACGTTAGAAAACAACAATGTTACTTACTTACTTAAACGTGTTTTAATAAAAACGTTTATATAATGTTCATTACAACTAGTGGCCAAGACTGTCTGCCTGCATAGCACAAGTTGTGTGCTTTTCATTAGTGCCTTGACACTATTCATTGATATTTTCGCCAGTTAAAACCAAGAGCACACCGCTCTAACTTAATGAGTAAACATCTATATCTGCTAGCTCGTACTGACAAATCAAACATATAAGACAATATGTTAGTTTACGTTTGTAGTTTATGCTTTTTACGACTTTATATCAGCACGTATACAACATTAAATAAATTGCTGCCACTATTTTCATATCATCTTACCGATAGGTCCGATTGGTCCGGCTGGTCCCGGTAATCCGGGTGTTCCAGTATCTCCGGATTCTCCAGTGTTTCCCGGCTGTCCGGCCGGTCCACTGGGTCCGGTGTCTCCTTGATTCCCAGTCTCTCCAGGCAGTCCGATCTGGCCAGTAAATCCGGTAGCCCCAGCCGGTCCCTGGAGTCCAGTGTTTCCAATGACACCCATCACTCCGGTCTGACCGACCACTCCGTCAGCGCCAGGCACGCCAGTCCGGCCAGCTGGACCCTGTTCACCCTGCGGACCCTCAGGACCAGTTGGTCCGGTAGCACCAGACGCCCCGGTTCTACCAAGTCTACCAGCGGGTCCTGTGGCCCCAGGAGGTCCCCTCATTCCGGTGCTGCCAGTGGACCCAACAGCTCCGGTCGGACCAATGACCCCAGTGAATCCCATTGAACCAGGGCTTCCTACAACCAGCAGTAATAACTAACAGCTGTCTTATCCTTCTTCTAATAATAACATGTAATTCAGTAAGAATCTATACTCTGCAGATCCGTCGATGCAGAGATTAATGTTAAAGTGGTAGTATGTTAGAGCCGCAGGTCCAGACAATATCACACCAGAGCTTTTGAAAACAGCAGAGATACCGATTAGTATGGCTCTGCATCAACTGTTCCTGCTCATATGGAAGT
>Ga0209454_1003940_pt1 | contig 10881 bp, 7 predicted proteins | sample WorMetHERISLAND1_2_FD_187400 | JGI IMG/M metagenome (GOLD analysis project Ga0209454, IMG submission 187400) | Marine gutless worms symbiont microbial communities from Max Planck institute for Marine Microbiology, Germany - Olavius geniculatus... | ecosystem: Host-associated > Annelida >...
CGAGGAAGCAGCTGGCAACGAAGGCTGCCCGCAAGAGCGCTCCAGCGACCGGCGGAGTGAAGAAGCCGCATCGTTACAGGCCAGGAACGGTGGCACTTCGTGAGATCCGTCGCTACCAGAAGTCGACCGAGTTGCTGATCCGCAAGCTCGTTTGCGGCGAATTCATCAAACAACTTGTACAACGAAGACACATTAAAAACCGATGGCCCACAACAAATCGACGTAGTGCAGTATTCAACAGTAACTCTGAAGCCACACTGCGTTTGGTAAAGGCGACGCGTTGAACCTGACGCAGTTAAGCCTTCACTGCTTGGATTTCATCCAAGCAGTGAAGCTGCCTCAGCAGCAGAGGCGTCGTGGGTGAGAAAACAGGAGGCGGCACAAAGTTGCAATTTTCTAACATTTAATGCTAAATTGCTAATTTCCGGCTGAATTCCAACAGACAGTCGCAAATTGGCGACAGATGAGATCATGGACGCTCGAAAGTTTAATTTTGCCCGAAACTTCCCTAGAATAGAAGTTTCCCTCCAGATTTGGCATTTTTGAAGGAAAATTCTCGGACAAGAAAATTTTTGGAGAATTTCCGACAGCCAAAAAATTATGATGAGAGCAGTTGCACCTATACCCTGTGCCTCCGCCTGCCACGTACGACGCGACTGCTGAGCGGTGACGATGTGGCTGAGGCTGAGACGTTGCGGCTACACTCGGCCACTCGCCGTGTTGGCTTCGTCTTCGGCCTCTTCCTCGGCCTCGTCTAAATTGTCCTCGACGACGGCCGAGGCCTCGTCGTGCGGAGTCAGTGAATTGCGGTAACGCCGACTGGCGCTCTCCAACTCGGACCGGTAGTCAAACAGTTCCTGCCAGCTGGGCCGCCGACGCAGCAGCTCGTTGTGACGACGAACCTCTTTGTGAAAGCCCGACGAACGCATCTCGTACCTCTCAGCGCACAAACAGAGAAAGGTGATGGAAAAGGTTGCTACGTATTGCTGCTGATTGCAACTTTGTGCGAACCCATCCCGTAGCTATGGTGCGTCACCTGCTGTGTGGGATCATACAAACCATTACCTTTCTTTCTTAAGTTTCTTTCTTGCTTTCTTTCTTTGGAAGTATGGTCAAATTTTAACTAGTTAAAGACCCCCGATCAGGGCCGTCGACCTACATGACACCCGACAAATCTGGACGCGCCCCACCTTAACCCAGCCAGAGAGACCGGTAGGATATTCAATTACCTATTCAGTAAGCAATGTTCGACTTGTCATAAAAAGCAGTGGGGTTTACCGGCTTCTGCGATGGGTTTCAGATAGACAGCTATATGAAATATAATGCAAACTGGATAGGTCGTCCTCACCCAATGAGGGGATTAAACCCTAAACCTTCCCCCTTTCTCCAGCAAATCGAACATTGCCCGTAGGGACTAGCGATTTGTACCAAGAACCGGGTACCCGGACTCGGTTCCGAAATTTATTACCAGGTTCTAAATCCGGGTACCCGTTTTTTGCACTGATTGCTGATGTAATCAATAAAAATCTCGCTACCTGCAGCCATTGTGGCGAATTTCAGTACTGCAAGGAAAATTCAACTGCAGCCATTTTCGTTGACGGGCTATCACTAATCACTATACACATTTGGTATACAGACACATTATAGGTCTAGACGTTTTACATGAAATACCTAACTTTGTGGAAAAATATTCCGTGATTAGACGTGTACGTGTGACTTCGTTGTTGTGTTTCCTTTAGTTGCCTTATAAGCCTTAAAGTTAAAACCAGGTTTGGGTAACCGGGTAATTGCAACCGGGTATCCGGTTCATAAAACGGGTAATGTGAAGCGTTCGTTCAAAGCGGAGTTTCCCCCCAACGCAACGCACGCAACATACGCAACGCAACGGACGTAACGCACAGACTTGTGGCCGTTGCGTGAGCTACGTCAGCTGCGTTTATTCATTGCGTATTTTCTTGCGTTCATTGCGTTTGTTACGTACTTCCTTGCGTGCGCTGCGTACGTTGCGTTGGGTGGAAACCCCGCTTAACACGTTAATTAACCAGCTGAATTTATCGGATTTTTTTACATGTATATCGCAACGTTTACTTGGTTTAACATTTTTTCAGTCGACCTGATGGATCATCATCATGCAAAAGAGTAACGGCATGGGGGAGGGCCTGTCCACTGACCATTTCGGCTGCGGTCCTCGAATGCGTTCGAGCTCGTTCTGTCGTTTGCGTTCAAGCAAATGTTCCTCGTCAACCCTGAGCTGTTCCAGTCTCAGACGCGACAGCTCGACCTCGTACGGCGACGACGCCAGACACGTCGAGGCAACGCCTGCAGTCATCAATCACATGATTAAACACTTCAGACTAAAACTCCGTTTACACGACAGAGCGAACGTCCAGCAAACGTCGAGCAAATGTATTCAAAATACACGTGCTAATTGCTCGACGTCTGCTCGACGTTTGCTCGATGTTTGCTAGCATTCATCCAGCTAGCTCGACGAGCTATGGTAATTAGCATGCTAATTAGGAAGGCGAACGGGATGTAATTGAAAGGCCTATATAACACGTGATCAGCTGTGTGCTAAGCCTAGGCCTACATTTGAGCCAGGGGGCGGGATTCCATCAGGCCTGCTTGATGTTTGCTCGATGTTTGCTCGATCGTGTAAACGGGGTATTACTGACCAAAGTGATATTATTTCTTTACCTATACTTCGTCATCCTGTCTCTCACCATAGGGTCGGCAGTGTTACCAAAAACAATTAAGGGTCGCGTATCGCTCATTTCGGAAGCGCATCGCAGAGTACGGAGCGTTACGTGCCATATGGGATCACACACACGCACCTGCCACCTGACAAAGGTGACCGAGCCCCGCCTTAACCCCAGCCAGACAAACACGCCGGTACTCATTTACCTACCGCGGAAGGATGAAAGGCTGAGTTGGGCTTGGTTATGACCGCCCATAATCTCACTACAGTCAAGAGTGACAACTGAAACGCGTCTTGAGTCTGTTTATCAGACGCACGACCACGTCAAACACACGATATTGATAAGTCACGAAATGAGTAGGCCTACGTTTCAGCACGGTCTAGAGATTATTCTGCCTCTTAAACTCGCATAATTTAGACCAGACCGTGACGAAACATACACACAACTATACTGCCAACTTCAGGTAAAATTATTTTGACAGTTTAGTGCTCGAATTCTACAAAGTTAGCCTGTTCGATTTCTGATGCACTTAAATAGACGTGGACCATTAGCGCAGGTATGATTTTGCAAAATTTAAACATTTAAACAGCCTACTTGACGTTAACCGCCGGTAGGTTACAACTAGCATTCGCTCTGACACTGAGAGCCGGAGAAGTAGCCGCTCTATAAAATGCACGCCGAATGAAAAAGAGCCCTCAAGCAAACTTGCACTGCAAAGTGCACTAGTCGACGTTGAGCGAATAACGCTCATACTGTAATTACTAGATACCGCACTGCTGGAGCGGGTATGCGAAAACACAGTCCGAGCTTATACCACTCCAGACAGTGCGGTATCGTAATTAAACCACGCTTAGATTGCCCAGGCTACACCGTCGTTTGCTTTACGACGCACGACTGCAGCCGAAAACTGTGAAAACGGTAGCAGTGCAAGCTAAGTGTGGTTTAAACGAGCTGAATTTAAAAAGCGAGTTTTTTCGTTCAACAGAAGGTTGCTATTTGCATCCGATTAACATGCATTAAAAAAGTACAACGCCTCTCTCCTCTCCAGCCCTGGCCATGTGTGCTGCACATTCGCCGACTTTACTTTTTTTCGCCGGATACAAACTGGTAAAGTTTATTTGTTCACAAGCACCTTAAAACTGCAATTTTAGCAGACTGTACTTAAGTAACGGTCGAGCTATTGGCATGGTTGTCGTCCGTCCGTCCGTCCGTGTGTGAGTCTGTAACGGATGTATACTGGCTAATGTGTGGGTCATAGGGAGACATTTTTACACGAGTAGTTAGCCATGTGTCCTGAACTCGGGCGTGCACAATTTCAGCGATCTAATGCAAGAGGAACATGTTGAGACTTGAGAATCGCCGGCGCTTTGGGCAAATATGCATTAGGCAATAGGCATAATAATCGGAAGAAAACCGAAACGATGTTCGAGACAACATCTAAGACACATCACAAAATAAAATCAACAACATTCCACTTTTCCGGATGCAGAAGCCTTCTTTTACGCCTTGACATCGTGTTGGCTGCTCCATACGTAGGCCCCGTTAAAACTGCATTGAATTCGATTTACGCGTAAACTTCCGAAAGCTCAGTGTGCATTTCCTAACTAACCAAATGAGCAATATGTATGACCTTTTCATCAGAATCTTTAACATTTGACAGCAATACTGTCACCAATCTCTGTAGGCTACCACGTAAGAACTTTCTCAATCCCTCCATTTTCGAGCAAAAGCGCACAAGTAAATTGTGACCTTTTTATCGTCAGTGATCACCACTGAAGCAATTTTCTATAAGTGATTCTTTGCAGTGGTATACCAAATGATAAGACAGTACATTCACAACCTATGAAAAACTTCGTATATAAAGTCGGGAGAGAAAAAACAAGAGTGATGCAGTGCACTGCGTATGGCCACTATTGGGTATGTCCAAAGTCCAAGCTTTGTGGTCCAATATTCTTCGCCGTTTGTAGACCATAGTTACGTCATCAAATACAGAAATTGCAGCGCAGTTTTTCGACTGTCGATATCACGATCATGTTCAATTCCAGTGATATTCGTGGTCGAGATCTCATCAGATCGAGATCGGTTGCAGGTGAAACAAAAACAAGTGAGCGAAGAAATCCGGCATGACGACAAATCTCTTGATCGATGCTGCCCCTTGGTAGACAACACAAATTTCGGCTGGGGAGTTTAATCCCCATTCCCCAAATCTCCTCTTCTTGTCGGGTTCAGGACCCCTCCATCTGATAATGTGTCATTGACCCCGCAAATGTACCTGCCAAATGATATGTAAATCCGTCGAACGGTTTAAGTAAGCACTATGTGACAGACAACAGACATAGGCAGACCACGCAACGGAGCAATGAGTATACTATAGCTATATATACTCGTATACCTCGGTTACACGATGAAGCTAACTTAATGAGCTGGCTCGTCGAGCTGTCTCGACAAGCGCTCGTCAAGCATCATCCGATTCAGGTGTATAGATCGCAATGACGCAGCTCGTCGATCATTCATCAACTACACATCAAGCACACAGCCAGCTGGCTTGACGAGTGCTTGACGTGTGCTTGATAAATGTCAGAGTTATCAAACATGTTTGGTATTGCAAACATTTATCGAGATGGCTCGACGAGCTAGATGATAATGAGCATGCTAATTAGAAGGCCGGTAATATCATAGACACGTGATCAACCGTGGGCAAAGCCAATACACTTGTACCAGTGGATTTCGTCAGGTCTGCTTGATGAGAGCTTTACGTTTGCGTGATGTGTGCTCGTCGAGTGAGAATCGCTTGCGCAGAGCGATTCCGCCTAAAAAACAGTATATAATACCGAGTATGTCGGCGGAGACGTTGTTGCTAGTGAGATAAATACGGTCCAGTAACCCGTTGGAAGTCGCTGAACTGGACGACGAGCGCGTGCTGCCAGGACGACTGCGACGTTGCCCTCCTCCTCCGGCACTCGTCCTCGACCTCCGACGACCAGAGGTACTCCGACTACCGGAAGAAGTCGTGCCATTGCCACCGGAAGTGCTGAGGTCTGCAGGGGGAAGGGAGGTCGCGGCTGAAGGTCCAGCGTCGTCGGATATCATAAGCGTCAACGGGAAGTAGGTAAGCAGCAGTTCGTCGATGTCGTGGTCCGTGTCCGCAGGGTGATGTGATCCAGTCGTCGGTGTCGAGGACGGTGGCGGGAAGAAGGCGCCGAGCAGGCCATTGACCGACGACAGAGGCCGGGGCCGCGGTACGGCCGCCGAGAGTCCAGCCAGAGACGCCGCATCCTCGCCAGCGCTCCTGACGTCGTGTGGAACGCCGCCGAGGTGAAGCGGTCGCGTGAACCACTGGCCCTTGATGCCGTGGCGTCGACGTGCTGCCGGCGCGCCGGTGTTCGAGCTGCCGGCCGACGGCGGATCATCGAGACAGCGGCCGTCGAGGATGATCGGCGGCTTGCGGATCACGTTTGCACGATCCATGCGAATACCGCACTCACCGCTGATCCGCGGCCGGCGATGGGCTTCTAACCGGGTCGTCGCGAGGGACCTAGAGATGACGATGAACACGCCGGACGCATTCCGCGCTTCATGCTGCACTCACTTCGCGGACTGCCGAACACTGCAAGACACAGCAGAACGATGTCCACCAGCGAAATACAGTAATATTGCAGTATATTAAAACTTGATAAACAAGGCCTTACTCCGTGCCGGTACTATACGTGCAGCGTACCGCCACTTATTTTTGGAGGCAGTACGTCGTACCGGCAGTTCTTGATGTCACAATGAAGGTACATGTTTGCTGTGCAGACTGCGCGGTTGATTTTGTGATCTGCTACGCACCAGATGCGTTTCTCAAGCTCAAAATGTGCATCAGAACTTGTTTTCCGTCGCGATTTAGTTTTGAACCTCGACGAGGGAGCTTACGACAAGCTCCCACAAACACTGGCTGGAGAAAAAGATACCGTCTCTTTACTGCCTCCCGGCCGGACGCCCAAGAACCAGCTGGTTGAGAAACGCTGATGAGGACGTCCAGCCCCAGAATTTCGCAGCTCACACTGCATGGAGGAAGGCCAAAGATAGGGACACTTGGCAGCAAGTCATCAGTATGGCAACGCTCTGGCAGGAGTAAATCTGTACTAGGCCTATATTTGAGAGTTACCGTCGCCAATAAGGCAATAGCTTTGTAATGGCACGACGTACGGCAGCGAAATTTTGCACGCAGATCGATCTGTGGCTTGAACATGGCCTCTACTTCGTGATAGTCCACCAAATATGAGCGTCCGGGACCTCCCCAACTGCACGTTGAAAGGCGGCGGCATCACGATGGAATCAATAAGTAACACAAACACATAGACTCAATAGCCCATAGGGCCTAAGTGATACCATACACAAGTGGACATGTACCGTCATGTCTATATGTTAAATGCATAACAATCATACGACGGCGTAACTGAGTGCAGTATTTTGGCTGCCCACTCAAGGGCTCGACGATTAAACACAGATGCTAAAAACTATACCTACACCCAGCCAAGAAAAAATATTCTAGACTATGGCAATTTAAATATTTCATTGATAGCCAATTTGTGCAATTGTCAAAGGTTGTTGATGATGCAGTATTTGGGTGCAGGGCAAAAGACTTTATGTGGGCTCGATCCTCATTATTTGGTCAATGCTCTGTGCAACTTAATCATGATATGTAACTTTATCTGAAAAAAATAACACGAAAAAAAAACAAATAATTTCTAAAACAAAGCACGATGTAGCCATGTGATCGATCACATTCTAAATTTATCTGTATTCAAAATGCTGTAAAATGTTTTACCGAACTTGCAAAAATGTTTTGCAACATTTTTACAAGGTGGGCCAAAAAACGTGCCACTTTACTTTTGCCCACATCTTTGCCAATTATTGATCGATTTTCAATATTCTTTTACTGGCACACTCTGCCGACAAATTTGCAATAACGTGATTATTACATGTCCTACCTCGCCGCAAATGCGTCTTCACACTACCTTGTGAAATATCAATGAAACATGCATATATTACAATAACAGCAAACAAGCATTTTGGTAAAATTGAAAAAAAAACTTCAGACCAACATTGCAGTAAATGGTCTGTATGACACTAAACTGTGCGGGTCTATCACAGTCTAGTGTCATGTGGATCATTCATTGCGATGTTGGTCTGAAGTGTTTTTCCATTTACCTAAATTTTTGTTATTATCGTTAGTTTTTGCTTACATTAATATTTCAGAAAGTAGTGTAGAGACGCATTTATTGTGTAGTAAAATGTATAACAACCACATTATTGCAAATTGTCTGCAGAGTGTGCCAGTGAAAGAATTGTGAAAATCGGTCGATAATTGGCGAAGACATGGATAAATGTAAAGTGGCATGTTTTTTTATGCCCCATGGTGTACTTAACACATAATAGCAATAATTTGTAAATTCAAAAGTCCTAAAATGGTGATCAACATTTTATGCACACTAAATGGCCTACTTCAATCACTGAGCATTATTACTTGGCCATATTTTTTGTAAACTTCAAGTAAGTAGGTCTATTTTCTTAGTTTTAACCAAAACTTGCTGCTGCTTTGGAGATACTGTCAGGTTCAAACAATCAGGAACAAGGTCATAGCTTTCCGCTACTTAATTTGTAAGAAAGGAATACCTCTTAGGCATCAACATCCATAGTAGGCCTAACTGTATCAAATTAAAGTTTATATACATGGACTCCTGCATTATGAAGGCAGCCGCCCCCTGTCCTTGTTGTACTGAGGCAGATGAAGGCAGAAAAATGCCCTTTTGTGATGTAACTAGACTCAGACTTAAGAGCGCAGTCAATTTGCATAACATGATTTATTGATTAACCGTTTATTTGTTAATGTTATAACATACTTGCTGATGCAAACTAAAGTGACCAAAAATGTCACATCACAATTATTAAAGTTAACAAACTGTTGAGATGTGAGAACTTCTGCCATCGCCATAGTGCATATGTCCCCACGTCTTAGATAGGGAATTTTTATTACCCGCCTGGGAACTCTGTCGGTCTGCCCGCAGACCTCAACAGGGGACTTCATCCATAGATTCCATGTTTTGCCCCTGCTTATATTGCTGGCCACGTCCCGACCCTGGCCTCCCTTATACTTTCGTCAGTGCAGGTAATATTCAGCTGCCGACCGTGAGCCCAATAGCGGACGGGCATGGGGCATTGCACTTGATAGGGCTTATAATAACACTGCGTGACATGCCACGATTGACGTCAAAGTCACGTCAATCACTTCAGTCAACCTGCTGTCGTCAGTAATTTATTTACTGTAACCGCAGCCTATAGATATTTACTCAGTCCGGTAGCGACAAGTTCAGCGGTCTAACCGACGACCACCCACGAACTAGCACTTGCTCCCACGGACGCCAGAGTTGCTACCATAGAATAGTGAACGATTGCTATAAATGTGGCACAACGTAACGTAACGATGGACATAACAAACAACAGACAGTGAGTGACAGTAAATTTGACTTGCGAAATAAGTTCTCTATCTTACTTCTCCGTTCGTACATTTATATGAACTATAAGCCTATTTACTGTAAGTAACATCGTATTATTAACACCGTCATTTTACATCGCTATGCAGCAAGGGCGCTGATGGAAAAAGCAGTGACAAAAATAAACGAACCACATTAGAGTGCATGGTTGTACACTCAGACCCAAAACAAGATAAGCTATACAAAATAGATGTATTCTACAAAATGACTAGTTTAGTATTTTTTACCATTGGCGCTTCTGCCTCTTTCTAAAAGTTTCTGAATTTCTAGCCACACAGCGCTATAGAAAATGCCGTTGCAATAAGACGGGAGAGACGACGACGGCCAGGCAGCCGACCGGACGGACGGACAGCCCGGATAAACAAAACCCGCAATGCATGCCGAATACTCGAGCAGTTGATTACTTCTTTACGAAATTGGACTCGAGTATTTTAGGAAATATGGTAAACTGGTTAAAAAATAACTAGACGTGTGCGTGGGCTTGACTCTTTTCAAGAACGGTGCATTGTGTTTAGAAGCCTATTTAAAAACTATCATCATAATAACGCTGTGCCTGCTACTGTAATTAGGCCTAATTGGCGTAATAATAGGTTTGGAAAAGGGAATTTTCGGGAATTCTTTTTCTACAAAACGCGGAGTAGAATTTCCCACTTTAAAAAAGAAATTCCCGGTGCCCTTGGCCCAGATGCTGTGATCACGACGAAACCCGGTCGCGTGCTGCTGCAGGAAGCATTGCTCTGCTAGCTGCCGGGATGAGTCAATGGGACACCTTGATACAGACGCTGCACTGCAGCCGGCGCATCATTAGCATCAGTGGCTGGCGGTGGTCAGCGGGCAGCAGCGCGAGCGTTCTCTGAGAGGTGAGCAATCGGCCGTGCGTTGACGTCGGTCGCTGCAACGCCGGTCGGCTCTTCACTCGCTCGTTCGACGCAATTCGGCAACGCCGTCACGCCGAACCGTCGAAAATCACTTCAGGTAAGTCCGATCTGTCGTTCTCGCCCGACCGGGCGCGTTTTCCTGCGTGCTCGAAGCGCCCGAGGCGACATTTTTCGTACCATATTGTCTGTCGCTCTGTGGCAAGTGCGTGGTGCTATGACGTCACAGGGCCTACACCTGGGCGCAGCGGGCGGGGAGCGGAGGGGCGGTCCGTTTGTCTCAGCAGCCAGGCAGGCTGTGTGTCAGTCTCCTGGGCCGTTTGCGCCGCTCGTAATGATAATTTATGTCGCGAAACAGATGTCGCACGGTGCCTTTGATTTTTGCCAGCTTATTATGTGTCTAATTGTTGCACTGAATGTCCCTTTAATCGCCGCTGTATACCCTACTGTATACACGCTGTCATAGTTTTCGCCTGTCATAATATATCTAAACTTGCATAGAAATGATTACGATGACGATGATGTTGTCATGTTGATGACGATAATGATAATGATGAAATAATAGTAATAATAATAATATAAGAATAACGACAGATTTATCTGGTACATGATGCAGTGGTGTCGCCAGGGTTTGGTGCGAGGCGGGCACGAAATTAAGGGAAAATAATCTAGGCCTTTAATTACGAGTGACGGACGAAATATTATGAAGTTCATGCAAAAACAGCGACACAACTAGGTCTGTATATTCGTAACCACACGGAGTCGAATGCCAGA
>Ga0209454_1003941_pt1 | contig 10880 bp, 3 predicted proteins | sample WorMetHERISLAND1_2_FD_187400 | JGI IMG/M metagenome (GOLD analysis project Ga0209454, IMG submission 187400) | Marine gutless worms symbiont microbial communities from Max Planck institute for Marine Microbiology, Germany - Olavius geniculatus... | ecosystem: Host-associated > Annelida >...
ATGTGTGCTGGTGCACTGTCATGCTGGAAGGTCTAAAAGTCAAGCTATCCTTACGAATGTGTGAAAGTGATCGTTTTAGGCGTTTTTGTGGCTGCAATGGTAAAACTTCAACAGTTTAATGAAGATGAAGTTCACCATCGATGCAGGGCAGCTATTCAGCAACTTACAGCACCGGTTGTGACAAACCAGTCTGTACTCGCGCCACACTATGACGTCAGCATTACATCACAACTAGCAAAGAATATTTAACTAACAGCCATATTTTGTTCATATATTTTGAATTAGCATTTCTTCAGCTACATCTGGTAAAAATTTCGTGTAAATTGATCATCATTTGAGTGAATTATGAAAGAAATAAAAAGAGTGCCATTTTTTATGAAACACCGTGTATATATGTCATTAGGCCTACCGTTACAATTTTTTTGTGTTCAGTGTGCGCTTGACACGCTATCCAATAAACACATGTTATTTGCTTACTCCGTTACTTTGTAACATGTCGTTCTAGGAATAGAGGCGGCACGTTTTAAAAAGTAAATACAGCTAAGTACTTTATGTATTCATTATTTATATTCATATTTATGGTCATGCATTAAGTAAACAAAGGGGTCTGCTTACACTCTTCCCTTTTGTGGAGTTTGAAAGATAATCCGCGGAGGATATTTACTGCAATAAAAGTTGTTCCCTTTACAAATTAACTGATGTCTAAGTTGGCTTTCTAGCTGCAAAAAGTTACTGATAAATATAGGTCAAAACTGTTAATGATCACAGCACAAACCAACAGACCAAAGTCGTAATCGATCTGTATTGTCTGATGGCGTACGTTAGTCGATCGGTGCATACATTCAACGTGACGTAAACCACGAGGACGACTTCTTCTAAAACTTATGGGAAAGCCATTTTAGAACTATGTAGCGTTATCTCGCATATGAAATCACACAGTGTTACCTGCCACCCACACAGGTAAACATGCTTCGCTTTAACCCTAGCCAGACAGGCCGGTCGGTAGTCGATTTACCCACCTCGGAGGACTTGCGGCTCGACTTGGTGAACTTGGAGAATGGAGCGGAGTGGAGAAAGAGAAGTCATGTGGCTGACCCCTCACCCGAGGGATCCACGTACAGCCTGAAGCAGAGAGAGAGAGAAAGGGATAGAAGGCTGAGTTGCCCTTGATGTTGTTATATACCAAGATGGTTTACCTCTCCGCCGATAACCGGTAACCAGTTGATAGCGACCCGAACGGAAAGCGAACCAACGACATCGCGATCGTCAGTCCTACGTCCTAATCGTCACACTACCAAGCCTTGTCGAGCGGAAGAAATAATATTATTGCATCTGGGACGTCTCAGTTTCATCGAACAGCATTGCAAATATTAATATCTGACGACTGTTTTGTTGTTTGTGGTCGTTTTACTGCGCGTGCGTAAAAACGGCAATTTACGAGCTTCCTGTTAGCCCGACTGTCTAGGCCTAACTAATATTAGACACACAGCACCAATACGTATAGGTTATTTCATTACTTAGTTTGGAGTAGACAGTGCCACAGTGCACAAGACGTTGACGTTTCAAAAGCCAATGTAGCCAAGCGTTTGGGATCTAATAGTTCTTTTTTGTTAAGATGCAATAATTCTATTTCGAATTTGCCGCTGAGTATGCGTGGTGGAAGAATTTTGACATCAGTAAATGTTTGATGAAGGTATCACCGGCGGTATATAGATTAATGCGAAGCTCGCTGTGGAACTAACCAACAAACATAGCAGGACGGCCAGATAACGTCGTAATCCTCTAAGAAAAATCGGAACAGCAGAAGCCCCGTGCAGCCATATTTCATTCACGTGTTCGTGCTGATGACGATGACACGCTGACCATTAATCAGTTTCGGATCGTACGAGAGACTAACAAGACAGCCTATATAGTGCGAAAGCATCCTTTCTGTACTGCGGTAGAGAATGTCATTGATCAAGAGATGGCTGCTGCATCGCAGAAAAGCGCACTTCTAGTTTGGCAATATCAATTTTTCCCAAATTTTTGCACTTTTTGAAAGAATCATACCTTATAATATTATTATGATAAGCCTCATTGTGCGTCTTGTCCCTCTGACCATCTGTCTGCCAGTCCGTCTGTCTGTTTGTCTGTGACTTACGTATCTGAGCTTTTATCAGCACGGCGCAAATTAGTTTTCATTGCCATTTAGTGCATTGTGGTCCAACAGTAAAAAATTAAAAGGTTAGCTAGTTCCAGTTACCTCAGGTACTGACATAGTCCGAGAAGTAGGCCTAATGCAGATTATTTAGACTAGATTACTCTTCTATGACGATGGTGATGATGATGACGATGATGTTAAAGCGCCTAATTGTGATAGTACTTATCTTATAATTTTGAATTTAGCGGACAGCCAGCACCATTTTTGCTGTAATCAATTTTGCTGACGATTGCGTTAAGACATTTTTAGTAACAGATATGCAAGATATACAAAACACGTATTAAATCCCAAAATTGACCAAATTTGCACGACCGTATTTAGTATTATTTAATAACAATAACCAAAAAATCTGTTTCAGTGGTATACGCTGTATCCTGAGAACTTTGGCTGTTAAACGTCGATGTTCAACAAACTGTCGTCAATTTTTTTACGTTACCAAGTTAACTTCTGCACTAGCCTACAGTTAAGAATACACTAACGCCAGAAATTACCACGTTTCTCTTTAGTTGACCATCTTTTGAAAATCGCCCACTTTTAAACGTCCTCAATTAATTTACTGCATGCTGCCTAATTATGGCTGCTGTTCGTTTTTATGTTTTTCCCCATGGGACAGACGGACAGACGAACAGGCAAAGGGCGCAATACAGCCTATAAGACGGCCTCATAGTAAACTATACCGGAAGGGTATCGTAAAGCAGCGAGTCATTGCTGTGGGCACTGGACATGCATCAGCGACCCCCGTGAGTACACACTGTTACTACGACGCCTAGTACGTATCGATTTAATGCCACCCCGTGACCCTTCACCCATCTACGAGTACAGTCTGTCTGCATGTTTAATGTGCCTCCGGGCGAAGGTTTAAAGATGATCATGGTGTATGATTATTATCCTTTCCACCGCAGATTACTGGCACCCGCCGAACTGGCTCGTCGGACTCCTCCTGAGACCTCACGCTAATCGGTTTTATTGTTAGTTTATTTTCCTCGTTCATCCATTTTGTTCTTTCGCTGCCGCTGCGCATGACGGTGCCAGACTATAGGTTGGTTAAGCGTCAGTTTTCAATGCATTTCATCGTAGCAGTGTATATTACGTCATTGTATCGGCGACAAAAGTGATGAATTTTATTTAAATGTATTGTATTGACCTCAATCGGCAAAACGAGCTGTGAAGCAGCGTGCCTGATCAGGCTGAAGACGGATTGGGAAGATCAGCTGGCAGATTGGACTTCCCGCTCGACGTGATCTGGATATGCAACACTCGGGTTAACTACTTTCGTGGCAAGCTATACAGAAAACATTGGATTTCGCACGAACGTGCAGAAAAAAAATTCAGACACATTGCTGTTATAGCCTTGCGCGAGTAAACGTACATTCTGGCTTTTAAGAATAAGTGAACAGGAAGTTTCATACCAAACTAAACTGAACAGATGACAATTGAAATTTAGAGACAAAATCAAAACAATGTTATATCTCCAGCAGCATAGCAGATATTTTTTTTACCAAATTTACAATATTTACAGACAAGCTGATAATCTATTTTCTCAGCCAACTTTGTTACAATAAAATTGGCTTTAGTGTAGGCCTAACAATTTAATACACTTAAACATAAAAGTGCACATTTTAAAGTAATTTGTAATTTTTGCACTTACAGTGTATCTAAGCTAGTATTTTAAGTAGGCGTAAAACAAGTAATCAAATAATTGTGATTTTAACCTCAAAATAGCATTGCTGATATTCAAGTCTTACACGTGTCTGTTCTTTGTTTACATGCTAATATTCTTTCCAACATGATGCAATTTTAGACTTCGTTTTCATTTTCTGTGATAATGCTGGAATTTTTGTCAGTTGTCTGTTGTTAATGTTTTACGCTGCGTTGTGAATTGGATTAAAAAAAATTTGGCTCCGCAGTTTCAGCGTTAGAGATTTTTCTTGGAAGATTTTTATTGGCGCTGTTTTCCACTTTCATGGCAGATGAACATTATAATTTTCATATGCAGTGCACTAGTCCAATTGTTGATCAGATGACTGTTGATAGGCTACAAAACGTAACGACACACTTTACAGTTGGTTTCTGCGCCTGTTTGCATCTTCGATGTCTGCGGACTAAACTTCTAGAGGCCCGCCTGTACATCGAACATTCTCAGTGCATGGTACCGCACTGCAGCATCGCTGTAGCGGTGCAGTTCGGGATTAAGATCACATTAATCTCACTGTAGCCCAATGCAAAAAGTTACCTAATACTAGCAGACTGATCGCCTGGAAAAACATTTCTTAGACTATAGTGCACGGTGCATCCGTCCCTCCGCCGACGCAGTAAGCCACCGTAGGCCACATAATAGATTTCCATCATGTAGGTCTAAAAATGGAAGCCGCTTCCAGCTAGTGCTGTTTCGACTAGCGTGGCAGAATGTAATTTATGCAACAATGGGAGATCTGCGCGCAGAACGAAGCACGTAAAAAGTTTACAAGCTGACGCAACAGTCATCATAATTGCAGCCCAACTTTCAATCATTATCAATATGACATTTCTGCAATGACAATGTGACAAAACGCCACAAGCAAACAAGCAGACAGCATGAAAAGTGGCTTTTTGTGTTCAAAAATAATCGGACTGAACAGACATTTTTACTGCGTCCAAGACAATGCATTGGTGCAATAACCTGTCAGACTGGTTATCAGCAGCAGCTGCAGCGCTTATAAGGTTTGTTATTTATGATGGAGCGCTCCCATAGGAAACCACGCACTGTCTGTGTCCCTCCGTCTGCTTTATGTCTGACTTTGGCTCTACAATAAAACGTTTTTTCTTAATATTAACGCACGTAACTACAGATAAAATTTTAGTGCAAAAATTAAAAGTATAATTCACAAAATCGCACGCAAAGCGGTTTAACTTAGGTTAAAATAGTGCATATACTACTAAATCTAACGGTCACAAATCAAAGTCGTAATCATGGAAACATAAACCACCACAACTAAAAAAGAGAACTGATACTAGAGTACTGTAATTTTATTTATGGGCAAGTGTTATTTTTGACATAGGACTAAGCGCACACATATTAAAAATAAGAAATAAACAACTGTACGTCTTCAGTGATAACGACAATTTTTGATTTGTGTAAAAACGCAGAAACTCAAAGGGTATATGAGTAGGCCTAGTTGATTGTAAAAGAAACTTCGCAACTGAACATGTATTTACAAACAACATGAATTTGTTCAGGGACATACAAAAAAAACATTTATTTATACAGTTTCGATTAGAACGTTTTTCTTTCAAGTCATAGCACGTTTGGTCAATCATAATCATGGGTGTTCAGGTCAAGTTTTTATGAAACATTAGTATTTTGTATCAAAAGAAAAATCTATGTGCGCTTTGTATATAATTTTATCGTACGTTTCACCTAGCACACTGTTTGCGCGCTCGTAACTTCGTACAGCGTTTGCGTATTTCTGCACTTGTGATAACAGCTTAAAGCGCGAATCGCATGATCCGCTAGAGTTAATTTTTATAATGTGCCATCTCTTTTATTCTTATTGTTATCAAGTGACAAAAAGTTCATGAAAAAGACAGCAGGTTGCAATTTTTTGTTGCGTTTCGTGAAATATAAATGTTATTGCGGCTGTAGGTCGTATTGTGGATTTTCTCTCGTTGTTAATGCAGCAGACAATCGCCATCTTGATGTATCCCTCGCGGTAGGCATAATGTATAGGCTTGTGCCAGTTTCAGTTGTTTAAATCTGGCCGACCTCTGTCGATTTTACATGTTACAGACATTATGATCAACATCAATAAGATTTCGCGCAATGTAGACTGAGTGCAAACCATACCATAGCCAAAGTACGAATCTATATATGCTAAAGTCGGAGAATAAAAAACCAGAAATAAAGGATCATCAAGACATACAGATTGTCTGCGATGTTACACGAGGCGCCGGCAACATTGTCAGAAGCAGAATCGTGATCGTGGGCGAAAAGGTTCTTAGTCTATGAGACGATGGCGCAACGACACAAGCGAGCGACGTCGCAGACATGAGACTCCTGACTCGTGACTGATGACGTCGCTTAGCACAGGGTTCCAGAAGAGGGCGGCCATGACAGGAAAAACCCGGTCGCCAAAATGTAAAATATTGTGCAGAAAAAAGGCTGCTGCAGACGCCGTAGTATAGGCCTGTATTCCATCTATTTTGATTTGTTGACGCTACGTTGTACAACGTGTTGTAAACGATTAAGTTGTACGTCAAATTACGAACAAATCGAAAGTCTGCGGACAATCCATACAAGTTGTACAGCACAAGTTTGTATCAAACGGAACGCCTGCAAGAAAACCACAACAAATCCAAGTAATAAAGTTTTGGCCGGAGATGATCTCTGTCGCAGAATGCTGAGACTACTGTAACTAACTGGCGCGCTGTTGCAGATGAATCAAGTACGGCGGGTAGACTAGGAGGAGGGAGGTACATAACGTCGTTGCCATTCCGAGCCGTTGACTCGCCGAGGTACAGCGAGCCAGCGAACGACGTCTCAGCCATCGGTCGGCGTGCTAAACGTCTTTCACGGTTTTTATGCGTTGTCGTCGTGACCGGGCCGCCTAACGACCTAATCACTGCACGCTGGCTGACTTCACCCACCGCTCATTACAACACGCCTTGCTGACCTACGCCGTCGCCGTTGACGAGTCGGAGACAGTGACTGAGTATGTAAAAGTTTTACGTCCCGCTCGACACATTGTAAGTCATTTCGGTAGGAAGTCTTTCCGCGCAGTCACTTGCACTGGTGACGACAGCATGAAAACAGCAGCAATAACAATTCAAGAAAAAATACATTAACATGTTGTTTACTGTATATTATTCGTGTTTACTGTGTTTCATTTAAAAATATTTTCACATTTTATGTTTCATGTTGCATTTACGTTTGACATGTGCATTAAACTATTACTTACTTAATCACTTCTACGCGCACGTGCACAAACAAAATTGCAATGCTAGAACTAGAAACATAAGCTCATCATTTGTGTAATTAGCCTACTTTTCGAGTAACCTACCCTAGGCCTGTATATGGCCACATACATCACGTTACGGACAACTTATAGCGGCAATAGACCTGCAGTCGCAATTCCATTAAGTGCGTCTGGCGATTAAGCATGAATTATATACTATTTTTTTAAATAATTCCGAAAAATTCGACTAAGTGATATTAACTTGTAATAGAGTTTTTGTTTATCCTTCACTCATGTTTATGCTTTGTGTGACGGAAAAATGCAATGTAACTAGCTAAGGTTATTTTTTATGGTAACCATATAAAGGGGACTAGTAGCAGAGGTTGGCGTAAACCCGTCATAAAATGGTCCGTGGGCTAATCGGCGGAAATAAAGTTAACAAACGTTAACCGTGAAAAATTTAGCCAGCAAGCTCTTAAAGTACTAAAACCCAAAATCTTCATCATGCGTCAGTGTTCAAATCTGTACTCTGTCCGGAAGAGCCGCCTTTGAAAACATGTCAAGACGACTTTGTAAGTAAACTAAATTTATAATAGAGGCAGATAAGGGTCTACACATTGTTTTCTTTGTATCATTAACACCTAACTAACGTAACTAAAAGTATCTGACCCTGATCGTTGCTAGTGGTATTTATTTTTTACGCGCGACATCATGTAATGCTTCGAGCGTTTTAGCTATCGTCGAGACGTCTGTCTGTGTGTTACAATCTGTTGCCGTATCAAAACGGTGCAAGTAAAAGGTCACACACGAAATCTTTACTGTGGGCTGCCACAAAGACTCTAGTTTATATGGCAAAATTTTGTGCCGCTGGGTGAGAGCATTCCCATCAAACGAGGGCGTCAAAGAAGAGTGCCTCCTAAAAAGTCATTATTTTACTGCTATTTGCTCGTCTAGCGCAAAAAAACGGTTGCAGGTAAGCACAGACATGCTGCTTATCAACAATGGTGATGAGCTTTTGGGGGCATTAACATCGATAACCTTAAACGATCTAGAAATTTAAAAAAACGGGTTTTAATATTGTTGGCGATTTTAAGTTGTGACGCATATTTCAACGGGGTGAATTGCACCGAAATTACCAGGATCTGCATTTAAAATTTTTGGCATATAACTTGGACTTTACCTTCTGACTTTCGACTTTCTAGGTTCAAAAAGTCTTATGTACGGACTACAAAATCATCGAATGTAAGTACTTTTTCAAAAATGCACTATTACTCTGTTGCACATTGTATACACTGATTTCCAAGGTAGCAGCACTGATGTTGGCACATGAGCTACGCTCAAATTACTTGTTATAAAAAGATTATCGAACATTGCCGTTTACAACATTTCAGACGTTTGCTTTTTTCGGGTGTTAGTGTGAAAGATAAAAATATCACGTCACAATACAGAAAACTTGCCAACACACTGCACTGCGGCACAGTTGAAGTTAGTAAGTAACAGTAAGTAAGCTTCATTGTTTCAACTACTGTAGAATACGGTTAGACTGCACCGAATTAAAAACATTCAATTCACATTATACACAAAATACAAAATAAGCAAGCACAAATCATTAAAGCACACTTATGCTGAAACAAAACCAAAAATATATTTTCAAGCTGTGAAGTCCTGTTTAGATAGAAATTTTTCATAGCATCCTGCGAGGTTTTTTGGAGCCGTCCTACGCCTGCTGGTGTCCTACGTATACCAATAATGGCACGCTACAGCTAAACAAAGTGAGCCAAATTATGATAAAGCTGCACAACGACATCTTCCCACAAGGACCTGGTAAGACGTCTTCTAACGCAAATCCCGCAGGCTACATCAATTTCTATCTCACTGGAACTTCGCAGCTTGAAAATATGTTGGTCGGCAGTCGACACATAATGTGGAAATCGCCACAACCGTCGATGATAGCTATTTGAAGCACTGACTGACCGACGGTGGCTGCGTGGGTCTGAGCTGATAATAACAAAGGTAATTTTCGCCACCAAAGTTTGGTTCGCGCAGCGTACGCTCGTAAACGAACATGTAAACTTTCGTGCTGAGGGTCAGAAGAAGTATTGCTAATTTTGATAAGACATTGCTGATAGCCTACCTCAACGCAAAATATCTGCACGCGATTGGTCCAAGCCACGTCACGTGACGTTAAAAATACGTCATAGTCACCAGCCAGTCAGATAATCACTTTCGCAATGCCCTCCAGGGACTATATAAAGTCACGTGACTCACGTCCATAGTCAACGGAGGGCACTATGTGATTGGGGTCGTCATCTCGTCTCATTAATATTCAAAACGTCTGTGACCCTGTGACCATACCGATGCCGAATTTATGTATTGTGGCTAAACTGTACGTTATACGTTATCAACAGCCCACCATGTTGTTTGTTTACTTTATTTGAAAACAACGTAAAATACCACATTTTGCTTTGATGTCTAACAAAACAAATAACAACTGGCGTCATCGATCATTATTAAATTTTTTTCCTCAGTTAATAAAATATTGCTTTCAGTTTTCGACCTCGGGGAATATTTTACCAACTTTGGGGGGAAAATTTCCGATAATGACCTCGACGCTAGACACTAGTTGTATATAATTGTTTCATCAGAAATGCATAAAAATATTACACCGCATAGCAACAATCGTTAGCGCGCCAGCCGACAAGTTCTGCTTCACTTTCACGAACTGAACATCGAGATAATTAGTCTGTTTTCCAACGGCAGTTTCTTCGCTTATTAGTTTTTCCTGATTTCTCCAATATCAAAAACATGTGTCTCTCATGGCGGCTAAAGAAAAGTGCCCACCGAAAGGAAGAAGTCTTCTAATTAACTTGGAGAGAGTTGTTTTCACCGAAATCTTCGTTAGAATGAACGTCTAAGTGCAATACATACATTGGCAACGTGAAGTCTAAGTGCAATACATACATTGGCAACGTGACAATTATTATGTAACTTTTGTAGATTTTACGAATATCAATAAGTCTAACTACTATAAACTTCGTGTACTGACGGTACTGACGGCAGCAGGGGCGTCTATTCACTCTTCAGCGTTTACAGCAACTTTCGCCACCTTTTCTCTTTCCCTCTTTTTCTTTATATTTTTCTATTTTAGTCGTTGTGGGGGCTTTCCTTAAATCATAGCGAGCTAGGGGGTTTGCGGAGCGTTGAAAGCTTGTGCGGTGTGGTCTGGGTAAAATTTAATTTTGCATGGTCTGGAAAAAAATTAAAAACAACGTAGAAAAAATATTAATATTATTTAGGCTTTATGTTATTCCAACTACCCTGAAGGGGTGGAAAACCTTTACACAATAAAACATTTTGCTGCCAGATTTAGACGCCTCTGAACAGAAGTAGTGCTGCAGATCGGTGGTCGTGTGGCAGCGAACGACGTGCACTGCTCGAAAGTCGAAACACGAGTAATATGCAAGACGTTGCTTGTAGAGAATGAAATTACGTGCACGAATTACTTGCATGCGCCTGGCTGTGAAAGTAATACCAACATCAGATGACGCCGTATCATCGCCGAACATCGTCCCTCTCGGCTCTTAGCTCTCAGCTGAGCGTCAGATGAAGTATTGCTAATTTTGATAAACTCAAACCATGCGCACATATGCTAACAGTTGGAACATGGAATGTGTGCACCATGTGGGCACCAGGCAAACTTGAACTGCTGGAGAATGAGATGGAAAGATATCGCTTCGATATACTAGGAT
>Ga0209454_1003942_pt1 | contig 10880 bp, 9 predicted proteins | sample WorMetHERISLAND1_2_FD_187400 | JGI IMG/M metagenome (GOLD analysis project Ga0209454, IMG submission 187400) | Marine gutless worms symbiont microbial communities from Max Planck institute for Marine Microbiology, Germany - Olavius geniculatus... | ecosystem: Host-associated > Annelida >...
CAAGTATATTCGCCCTCATAGTTATGCAAATTTCTGGACGTTTTTTTAGCGCCACCCAGTATAACAGACATGAAAATGTCAGACCTTCGAAAGCGGGCATGAAATAGCCGGACATAAAACCGACTGAAAATGCTGGAAATGATATAGATGGACCAAAAAATGACGTACATGCAATTGGAGGACAATAACCATATTGTTTGAAAATTGATTACATTACAATGCAGTGTGCAATTTTTTCAAAGAAAATCAGAAAAATCTAAATCTACTCGATCTATCCAGCCGCTTAATACCTGTCTCCATTTTCATGTCCGTCACTTTCATGTAACTTTTTGATAACTTATTCGGGATTGTATAGTAACTACTCACAGCATGTCTGTCCATCTGAAAAGATTAATTAGTATCTTAATTTTACCAGTCTCATTCAACGTAGTTGGCCATCCTAATGTCCTCCATTAATTTTCAGTTATTGGCTCAGCAGTATGTGCTGCTAGTTCAAGAACAAAAGGAGCAATAAAACTAACATTGGTACGAACGTTCGCAGTGATGGGCGTGCCAATTTTCTGCTCAAAAAGTGAGACTAATGTTTTGCAGTTCTATAGTTGTATGGTCACATAATGAGTTGGCATCGGGCTGACATTTTTCTAATTAGGTTTTAACTTATCTGAAAACTCGGACAGTGTTGTTAAGTATTGTTATCAAGATGAATTGTTGATAAACGGTTCAGAATAACAGCGTCTAGTTTCAACTGTTGCGATGCTGTCTCGTGGAAGGACGAGCCTGCAGCCCTAATTTTAACTTGATTAAGTTTCATGCTGTTATAAACATTTAACCAAAAAATGAAAAATTTGGGGCTGAGCAACTGTCTTGTCTTTTGCTGTCGCACATTTGCAGCTGTCTGTTGGGAAATTGCTATCAAATACTCTGGAATATGGCTGCAAATATTTCTTTTTTCAGCAGTACATTATGCATCATCATTTTGCTCAGTATAACATATACAGGACGTAATGGCAAAACATTGTATCTGTTGTTTTCGACATTTCGAGCAAATCAAAACAAACTTTCTACACAATGTATCTTCCCAGAGTTTGTTAACAAATAACCTGCACATTTACATGCTTTATTTCACTTAGTGATGAGATAAATATTTAACACCTTTGTAGTCGAGATGTTTTGCAAGACATTGACACCTTTACAGATACAATGTTTTGCCAATAATCTGCACTTGATGTTTGAAATTCGATATGTATGCATGTAATGCAAACTTGCAGAAAATACTGTACTGAAAAAAAAACTATTACACTACAGTCATTACATGTACTGTCTAATGTACTTCGTATGTATCCAATGCATGTATTCTCTGTCCATTATATACAGTGCAAATGAAATGTATGTAGAAATAAACATTGTTGCATACATGTTTATATCTAATTTACGTAACTACATATTATAGCATTATTCATCATTGTATGATTTTTAGCCAACACCCAATACTGCAGTGCACCACCGAACATAATATGATGCTTGCACTACAGCGCAAAAGAAATTAAGAATAAAAAACTACAGAATAAAAAAAGATCAGATCTGAACCACACGATATCATCTTAAACTAAGTCTGCTGTCTCTGCTTGCAGCTAGGCCCCATCTCCACTAAATGTGATGCTACTCAAACAGTTGCAAATTGTACACAAAAAAAATTAAGAATACATTCACCGAATTGTACAGGGGCCACAATGCATATTCAACTACCACTCTTGCAGCATTGAAGTCTACATGCCAAGAAATAAGTGCTATTTAACGTTCAAAATTAGGTAAAAAAGCATATGGGAGACCCTGGAAAAGGAGCAGAAATTTGAACCATCAATCACTGCAGGATCCAGCAAGCGCTACTGAACACTAATAGACTAATATATGAGTAGGGCCCACAGTTTTCCGCGGGCTGCGGAATTTCAAGACGAGCTGCAGAATTTTGCCTTTTCCGCAGAATTTTCATACTGCTGCAGAAGTTAAGAAATGACCGATGATTAGTCTGATCGTTGGCTTTAAACTAACTATATCACAGAGAAAAATAAAACTGAGTTGCCTAAAACTGCGTCCCTACTAATAATTACCATTATATACAGCACCGCACAATCGTAAATTAGTACAATGCGACTGACAAACTGTGCTTTTCAAAAGAAAAAAAGATCAACAATTTCCTTTGTTGCGAGCATAACTGAGCGCTATGCCAGCATCCAAAAACTGAAGTTTTTTTTTATACAGAATAAAGCTTATGCACAAATGTAATGCCGCGGTAAGCCACAGAATTTGGACAATTTTGCCACTGTGAGCCGTGGAATTTTGCGAACTGGTCCGCAGAATTTGGCAAAATTTACACTGGTAAACTGTGGACCCTACATATGAGGTTACGGATGCATCAGTTCTTAAGACACATCTGAGTTGCAACTGTGTACAAAGAAATACAATTAAGTATTCAGAGCAATATTTAGAGCAATACCGGTAACTCGCTAGAACAGTGATGCACAAACTCTGGACCATTAACCCTTCGACGGGAAGACAGGGTAAAATTGACCCCAGACCCTATAAAATGTTTAATATTAAAAAACGCTTTAAACTCGTATAGACAAGACTCTGTGACTTTTAATATTTTTTCATTGCCTTCAACCTAGTTTATGTTTTTGCCGATAGGGGGCGCTACTATTGAGACTTTCTCGACACTCCCTCCATGCAATTGTGCGTTTTGGCACGCCTAGCAAAATAGCTCCCATCAAATTTGCTTGCTAAAATTGATTTTTTCGCACATTCAGTTACATTTTGTGATATAATATCGAAAAATGATGAAATACACATTTTCTACCCTTCAGTGACTTTCTGTTGCTATAGTAGCAAAAGGCCCTTAGCAACAACCATAGTGTGCTATAACGCAATTACTGTTTCAATGGTTTAGGAATCATGGCTATGGTAACCGATTCGTATGCAATTCACTACATTAAATCGAACGGCGTTTGCTTCACATATTACCGGTTGCTATGGGCAATGATTCCAGCAAATACATTGATATGGAACCATTACCAAACCTTAGTTGCCATATAAAGTAAGTTCAGTGTTTATAGTTTTGCATAACGTCCGTTGCGGTGGACACCACAATATGTAAATATTGTGCATGTTGTTTAAATTTTGTTACCATGGCAATGAGGACTGGTTGTAAAAAAATTTTTTTAAATGGCATTCAACTGTCCAACTCTGAAAACACTCTGTTTGATACAAAGATCTTGAAGATATCTCTTATAAAAGCTTCAGTTACTTTCTGTTGCTATGGCAACAAAAACTCCTTAGCAACAAAATTAGTGTGGCTATAACACAAATATTACATGCCTTAATGTGCTCACAATTTTGGCTGTAATGACCTATTCGTATGCTATTGACTACAGTGAATTTAGTGGTGTATGTTTCACATAGCAACGGTTGCTATGGTGATGATATTGCATAACAACAGCTTATCCAGCAGATATGTTGACATGAAACCTTTACCAAACCTTAGTTACCACACAAAGCAAGAGTGGCTATAGTTATGCATAGCATCTGTTGCTATGGACACCACATTGTTTAAATTTTCTGCATGTTGTCTAAATTTCATTACCATGGCAACGAAGGTTGGTCGCAATGAAATTTAAATAATGCCATTTAATCGTCTGACCCTGAAAACTTTCCAGTTCATGCAATGATTTTGGAGATATTTCGTATAAAAGCCTTGATATAGCATATTTTCTATTAAATTCTCCAAAACCCGTTACCATGGCAATACGATCGATATTAGATAACAAAAATAATACTAACATTTTTTTCTGAGTGAGAGCAACTGGTTGACATTCAATAGTCCATTTAAACTGACAGAATCCACGATAGCATTCGTGGGGTCAAACTGACCCTAGCTTCCCATCGGCGTTATAAAATTGGGTTTCCCGACGAAGGGTTAAGCATAGAACTCTTGAAGGGTTGTTGGTCAGATAACCATGCTTATCACAAAAATAGTTTATAATATCTCCAGTAAACAGCTTCGTTTTTTATGAAACAAATATGCAGCTAAGTAAATGATGCATCGATATAAGAATCTAGTGATTGAAATCCTGAATTCCAGATGTTTTCACCAATGCAGAATCCCGGTATTGGTGGCATCCAAATCCTGGGATTTTAGGATTACAAAATTCCTTACAACAGTACGGTTTTGAGTGTTGAATGATACAAATAGCCGTTTGATGAATAAAATATTCCATGTGCCCTAGAGTCCTGCTTCTTATTGTGTGCTGTAAGTTGTATTTTGACAGTTACAGTAATCCAGAAAACGCGATCCCAGGAATACAAAATTGTAAACCTGAATCCCGGGATTGCAATCACTAGAGCAGACTATGATCAATCAGTTAAGTCGATAATCTGACCACTGGATCTGGCCTTTGGAACATGTCGCATCACCGAGCCAACTGTAAAAGAACTACTCGGTCGAACCATGGCATCCGAACTCCGACTAAAAGTGCGTCCAGAATTTACACCGGTGGAACTTTCACCACCATCGTCATCGGGATTTCCACTGCGGAACTGGACGTTCTCGATGTCTTGGATGGACTGGCGGTACGACTGGTAGGCAACGGACAACCGGTGTGTGATGTTACGTCGCTGGGTGAGCTGCACAGAAGTCCAATTTGATCCGTCGCTGCACAGACCCCCAGCACGTCGGAGTTCCTCGCGCATGGAGCACAGGAGGATCCGCATGGACTGGGTAGCACGGTGGGCCTCCTCCACCACCGATGCAACGTTCGACCGGTTGATCGGATAACCCTCCGGCATCTCGCGGCCTGCTGCCGGATGGCTAGCCACAGCCTTCGTGGTGGGGTTTTTTGGTGGAGAATCGACCGGGACTTTGCGGACTTTGGTTTGTGGGGAATCAGTCGGGGCCTCGCGAACGATGCTTGCGACGACCTCTCCCGTCGGCAGTCGGTCGTAGCGCACTTTGCCCTTGGTCCGGCTGCTGACCGTAACCACGGGTGCAGTCGACGGATGATTTGGAGCACTGGCGACGGAGCGGACATTACTAGCTCTAGTTGTAGGGGGCATAGTCAGCAAATGATTTGGAGGTCGGGTGGTTTGCCTGCTTCCGGGCAACCTGGCCGAAGCCTCAATGGAAGGGGTTGGCTCCTTTGCTGTGACAGCATTATCGGTGCTGGCGCTCATCGATGTTCCTACAACAAAATGACAATTTCCTTTGACTAATCCGCAGTCTGGTGCGGTATAAGTGAGTGTTAAACAAACTCATACTCCAATATGTTGTTTAAGTTATACCACCCTGGCCTAGGCTGTCGTTCGTTTGGTCGCACATGACTGCACAAGTGAGTTATCAACACGTTATCCCAAGTGCTGCAGACACAGGCAGTACAAGTGCCAATGTGGAATAAGCTGTAAGAACTAAAGGCCAAGTCACATCGATTTATGTAACTGTTATAAAGCGCTAATTGGGCTTTATCAGATGCTAATTTGTCAACATTCATTAATCTTTTGCTTCCTAATACATCTTAATACCCTTAAAAAATAAGATCTAAAGCGCTCACTATTCCGTTTTCACGGCTTGGCCATTTTCTGAAATGTCATGTCATGTACAGGAGGGTTGCTAAGTTAACACTATTGCCTTGAGGTTAAATGCAGCTTAATGTACGGCCAAATAGCCTCAATAAAGGCCAAATTTTTCATCAACATTTAGCCCACTGAAAACCACAATATTCCAGCACTTCATTAATTTTACTAAAAGCTCAACTATAATACTGAACAAATAAACAACATGACTGCATATGACTGACTGTACATTTGACATAATTTCTGATGTCAAGTGGACTCGATAAATTTCTTCATCATCACGGCAACATCTTTTTTGCATCAATGTCAACTTAACAGATAAAGGCTTGGGCTGCAATTTAATGAACCGGTACAGTGTACACCTTATTAAAGATAAAATGTCTTTCAGTGTTGTGACTCACTGCGATCAAATAAATACCTCATCCAACAATTCCAACAATTTGATAAGTTACCTAAAAATTCTTTCACCAAGAAAATGACCACAGGGTGGCAAAAACAAAATGATGAAACAAACTCATGTGAAGGGAGCTTAACATAATTCAAAAGTAAGAATAAAAATTTACAATTTAAATAGTGCACGACTACTCACTCTTCGATCTGTTGCCATCCTCCGAGCTAAGTCTTTGCATTGTTGGTTCATTCCGTTTAACATCAGGTGGAGTATTAGTGGTCAAAATTACTCCATCACCTTTGTCTGGTTTAGATATGTTCGACTGCATTTGACTACTGATAATTCTGCCATTGCTGTCCACCATGCGCACTATCGGTCTGGAATCGGCAGGCCTCTGCGATGGGCACGGGAACTGTGACAGTACCCTGCCATTCTCATCAATGTAAGTCACAGCCTGCAAACCACCCTGTTCACCGATTTCCGCATTTCCAACCAGGCCGGGAATGGCTGGTAAACTCGGTAGAATTTTGCCGTCTTTATCAACCAAGTTCACAGCAGAGGGAGTGCCGGAGACAAGGTTACTGTAATCGCTACCAACAGCTGCACACGATGAGGATAATTCGGAATTGCTTCTACTGAGAAGTGGTAGAGGCACATTTCCAATGTTGCTACTTAGAAGTTGAATCAAACTGACTGGCACCACTGATGCAGAAGCAATAATACTCGCAGTCGACTGTTCAGTCACTGCAGCCGATACACTGTCCGGGATTTCCAGATGTTCGTCCGGGATTTTTGTGTCATCGTCGTTCGGATTTTCAGCATCCATCAGTTCCCCGGACAAAGACTCGGCAAAATCAAGACCCTGTAGTAGTGCGTCGGGAATCCCTGCATTAACGTACTCGTCATAAGTGATCGTCTTAATTTCTTCATCTTCAGCAGCACGATCTTTTGGTGGTCTTCCCCTACAAGCAAAGAAACAGCTTAACTACTGGACCAGTGAAGCATCATAAAAGATCCAAACTGTCACATATGTTTGATGCATATTGGCGCTACATAAATATGATTAGTATTATTATTAGTATAACAAAGCAAAAACTACCAATATTTATGGTTGCATTTTATCTGTAAAATAGACGACTTACAAAGTATTTTTACTACTGTTTAAAAACAGTGAGCCTATGCAACAGTGTAAGCCTATAGAGACTTTGCTAGAGATCAACTGCCAAATCACATGGCTGTAAACAATGTCAGTGCAGACAGTCTGAGGGCTGCGGGTAAAAAGCGGATTGCGGATGTGCAGATTTTCAACAGGTAATGCTGTAATTAAGCTGTGATTTATTATTTCAACTACCTTCTGACCCTATTTCTAACCCTAACCCAGTCCATAACCCTAATCTTAACCCTAGCCCTACCACTGTTCTGGAGATCAGGGGGTTGGGTAAAGTGCAAGGTGCAAAGACGGTATAGTGCATAGGAGCGTGCAAGGCGGCACGCGATTGGTCGGCTATAAATAGATTCCTCGCAGTTCACCCACCATTCTGAACGCACAAGAACAAGTCAATAGATTATGGCAATACAGCCCTGCGGCCACCAGCGTGCGATTTGCGAGCAAAAAAAGATGAAAGGCACAGCATACAGGATGCATGCTGGGGGAGCAGTCAACAGTGCCATCAGCCAGGACTGCGGATTACGTAATGTGAGTGGCCATTCAACTGGGAGCGTAATTGTCCACGGCTAATTGACTTTGATTGACAGGTGGTGGACAACAGAAATGATACTACATGGCATCAACAAGGAGACTCACAACAGCATCTGCTCCTGCATATACTGATATTCAGTCGATCAAAGCAGATTAGGCCTACTAAAAATTATGCTTCATGCGAATGCTAGATCGCAGTGTCCATGCCAGAGTCTGAACGTGGGTCTATCCTCCTTTGTGACCCTACACATCACAGCATTATCCTACAGATGACAACAATTTCCTGCTGCACAAGTTCTACTCCTCCACGCTGAGTTACATCAGCTATCAATGTCAATTAACAGTCGTTGCCACTACAGATTAGATCAAAGCACGTCGCCGCCTGCAGCCATTGTGCACCGCTGTCCTACACAGTGTGAGTGGCCTCGCACACCGCCTCGCTAATTACCCCTCCTGGCACGAATTCTTGGCATGCTCCTTCGCACTACACCCTCCTCGCACCTCGGATGCAAACTAAAAATTCAACGATCTGCACTTCTCAGATAGAGATCTAAATCATACCTGGTCCTGCCCATCCCAGAAGACTGTTGCATTCTTCTCTACAACACAGCAGATATTACACACTAAAACATCAAACTCCCCAGGCCAATTCGTTACCATAATCACTGTCATCAATCACAGCTCTAGAATTTAACGTGCACTAAATCAGTGATTTTCAACCGGGCTTCCACGGAACCCAAGGGTTCCGCGAGCATCTGCCAAGGATTCTGCAGATAGCCAGTAAGAATAACTTAGCAAGCGAAGTCAGGCCAGACAAAGTCATAGAAAATCAGCACATAAGTTTCTGCACATCTATTTTTGCATAGATCCAACCTGTTGAATCATTTTTGTTGTTATAATTTTGGCATATTTGCACTGTAGACCTATATTTAACGTAGTCCCACTATATGCACAACATTACTCAACTCCAAGGATTAGTGCATTATCGGAAATGATTAGTTATGGTAACGAAATCGTCTGACGATTTTACTTAGTTAATTCAAATCTTTGAACACTCTGCTAAGGAAAATAAAAAGACGCGTGTCCGAGGGCATCCACGTGATAAATTTTCTGGGTTGGTGGCGAGGGCTAAGCGGCTGTCGACGACCGCCTCTCCCGCCGTGTTAGGTTAAATACAATAACTTAGGCCTACTGCTGCCTAGGCTACTAATGGTTAAAATGCTATATAGCTCTTCATGGGAAACGCATCTCGAAGCTACGGAGCGGCCAAGTTTTAGATTTTAATAGGTCATCTTTGCCTGCTTTGCCATCCCTATGGGGGCTCTGCACTGCTAGGGAAATGTGTCTGTAGTTTCTACCTTGCGTACAACGATGGACGCAAGCGGTTCCGTGAGTGACCTTCACGCTTGTTTAAAGTTCCGCTGCAGCAAAATGGTTGAAAAACATTGAGCTAAATAATAAGCATAATCGCCAGTACGAATTGTCACTGTTCATTGGCCACCAAGATATGCTTTGAATACAAACATGTTGACATGCTTTTGGCAATAAACATAAGATAAAAGTGACAATATTCGTGCTCTTAAAATGCTGAACTAGACGTGATGTTGCATCATCAGACGTCATAATGGCATCGCAAAAACACGGGTCGCCCACTATCCAAAGAACAATGGGGGCCGTCCATCCTCCACACTTTACTTTCTCAACTTTCACGACAATTCAGTAATCACTTTACAACAAAAAAGCACAAACTTTGGTGATGTCAGTCATCTGCAATTATCTCCACTTGCACCATGTAACATATAATTTTAACAAAATAACCATTATTTTTCTTTCGGCGTCAAACCGGAAATACAATACACCAAAATACACCATAGAATATCTACAAAAATTTAACGTCGTGTATAGCGTGCCGGCAGCCGGCAACCTAAATGCACAACTAGCCTGCCGGCAGTCAGTGACCTAGAGCGTCGATCTAATTCTGTCATGGCGGACACTAGTCGTTAAGAATTTAGCGTAAAAATAAGTCACTTACGCAGGCAGATGTGCATTTGCAGCAGCTGATAAATTTTTTCTTGTAAAAGCTATCATGCATAGCAAATACAGTGGCATCGGAGCAAGGGAGGGACATTCCAAACTTGCCAATGCCAACCAACCAGCTGAGATTCACGCGATCACCCGCCGCCATGACTGCATGACGTCCAGCAATGAGTGAAGGTGAGTGAGTGAGTAAGCTTAGGGTTTAACATCCCGCCCGGCAGTTTTTTTGACGGCTTGTTGAAGAACAGTTTTCTAGTTAGATATGTTTATTCCGAAAGTACAGCCTGTACAAAGTTTTTGGCTGAAAAAATTCTGTTTCGAGATCGTCAACACGAACTATGCAAAGTTATGTTACAAGTTAGCAGTGGCGTATTTAGGATTTGGCAAAGGGGAGCCATGGCGAGCGCGCGGAGCGCGAGCCTATAACGGGGGTCTGGGGGCGGAGCAAAGCCCCCCTAAAGCTGAAACACTTTTTGCTTCTGAATGTTCAATGAAAACCGCAAATTCGCCCATTTTTCAGAAATTTGGAAACGCAAAAGACCATCAAACATTGTTGAATTTTGCAATTCTTGCTGGAAAATGGTAAAAAACGCACCTTTTCATATAAAGTCGCCTGTAAAAAATTTTCATGGTTGGGCCAAAGGGGGGGGCATCGCACCATGGCCCCCCTAAATACGCCACTGTATTACTGTAAGCTGATAAGGTTGAATCACAGAACAAAATGCATGATACTGCAATCAACTTAGCCTAGATAAGTGCATTTGCGTGAATATAGGCCTATACAGTCCAGTTACACACTGTAACCTATAGACCTACAGCATGACATGGTAATAATTCACTTTAGCGTGAATGTACCATGGTATTGAGAGACGGCAAAACTTCAGGCCATTATTTGGAGTACTTTGTAGATATGGCACTTTTCCACCAATAAAAATTGTCAACTCTAGCTCTGTGAACCAATTCGCATTTGCTTCCACCAATAAAAATTGTCAACTCTAGCTCTGTGAACCAATTCGCATTTGCTTATAGACTAAATCGCAATAGATTTTTTTTAGATTTAGATTTATTATGCATATCTTGTGGTTGCGTTGTTAAAAGTTGCGCTTGTCAACTTTACATTAAACGAATATATGA
>Ga0209454_1003943_pt1 | contig 10878 bp, 6 predicted proteins | sample WorMetHERISLAND1_2_FD_187400 | JGI IMG/M metagenome (GOLD analysis project Ga0209454, IMG submission 187400) | Marine gutless worms symbiont microbial communities from Max Planck institute for Marine Microbiology, Germany - Olavius geniculatus... | ecosystem: Host-associated > Annelida >...
GTCTTATTATACCGTGCTACTTTTTGTTATATGGGCAGTTGTAAGTGCCGTTGCGGTCTTTCTGACCCTTGGAACACATGTTTTATTGTTCTGTTCTGTATTTTCTGACATTGTCCTGTTTTGTGTTTCCAAAATAAACTGATGATGATGATGATAAACGATGAGTGTATTAAGAAAAGCCGTTAAGAAAGAAAATCAGAATTAAATGAGAAATGTCTTTTTGACTTGCATGCATAGGCCCCTGTTGCATATGGCCCACATTTGGCGTAATACAGGGCATTGCATTTAAACCTATAAGCTTATTCTATACGACGTTGCTCACTCGACTCGGTTCAGCATCTTGATGCTAAAAATGTCAACGCATACGTGTTACGGGTGTGAGAAAAAACTATTTCCTGCATAACGAAAACGCATTAATCTCCTAGTCCTCGCAATCGTTCTCTTCGGCCCAGGCAGGTGTGCCTTTGACGAGCGAGACTCCATGGCTTAGTGCGTGCTATTCACATGGGCACCATCAGTGGCGTATTTAGGATTTGGCAAAGGGGGGCATGGCGAGCGCGCAGAGCGCGAGCCTATAACGGGGTCTGGCGGCGGAGCCCCCAGCGGGGTCAAGGGGCAGAGCCCCTGGTCAGGGGTCAGGGGGCGCCCCCTGAAGCTGAAACGCTTTTTGCTTTTGAACGTTCAATGGAAACCGCAAATTCGCCCATTTTTTCTGAAATTCGGAAACGCAGAAAATCACAGCGTCATATCAGATGCAATCTCACATGGCGATTTTAATCGCAAATTGTATCGGTATGAAAAAAGACCATCAAACATTGTTGAATTTTGCAATTCTTGCTGGAAAACGGCAAAAAACGCATTTTTTTCATATAAAGTCGCCTTAAAAAATTTTCATGGTCGGGCCAAAAGGGGGGCATCGCACCGTGGCCCTCCCCCTATATACGCCACTGGGCACCATTCATTGCATACGACGAAAAAAATGACAAACTGCATTTAGCAAACTGGCGTGGAGTAACAAGCAGCTTAGTTTGAAATTTACACCACACTCCTCTGGCACTGGTACCGTTTTCGTAAATTTCGGCTGCAGTCGTGTGTCATCGAGCAAACGGAGTATGTGTAGTTTATGCGATTTGAGCTTGGTTTAAGTACGATACCACACTGTCTGGAGTGGCATAGGTTAAATAACGGATTTTCGTTTAAATATATGTCGAAAAATACTACTGTCGCCTAAACACAGTTTCGCTTTAGATACTCATACTTAATCGACACGTATTATAGATATAGATGCTAAGTTAACTAGAAGCCGGTTAAAATGCATTATCTACATCCGACATTTTAAAATTACTTTTAGTATAAACTTCGCATACAGGGTGCGGCAGAAAAAGTGGACCCCTATAGTTTTACGCTGTTTTCTCAGCAACCGTTTGGAATTTTAATTTGAAATTTTACAGTTTTATTTACTGAAACCTTCTACATTTAACTGCCAAGAAAAATTTGATTCTGTTGAAAAACGACGAAGTTATAGACTTTTTTATGCGAAGTTGTTACTAAAAGTAATTTCAAAATGTCGGATTTAGGACAAAAACTTGCAGTGAAAGCTGTTAAATTGTTAACTTCGTGTCTGGGGGCAACAACAACAGTATTAAATTTATTAGCATAGCGTTAGCATAATGTCTTTGACGGTGCATTTTTGTTACGCTGCGCCGCATTATTATGCCGTTGTTAAGCTTACATTTTATTTCCTTACTGTATAATAAGATGGGTAACTGTCAGCATTCTGCAAGGTGATGTCAGTAAATGTCTGTGGCAGCCTGACGATCCAGAGAAGTCCGGTTGCTCGTCATTGTGTCTTTCGACGCAGCAGTCTGCGTTTCTGCAATCAGCTGTAAACCACTGCAGTCTATTAGTCATTGTGTAAAGGTTATTTCCGACAGATAGATAGATTGATTGATTGTTCAGGCGATGACGTCAGCTGTCAATCAACGGCGGGCGCCGGCAGGTGGCGTTGGTGGTCGTAGCGCAGCGAGCAGGGGACGCAACAAACACGTGCGACCGGCAAGCGACGGCGAGCGATTTTTCATTACTGCCGGCGAGGCCGCACTGCTCGCCGAGATACCGTTCAAGTTCGCCGAGCTCCCGTGGCTTGGCGGTGACATGGCGAACACTGCAGGTGAATTTCAAACTTTGTCGACTCTTGAGTTTTAACTCGTAACCTTGATGATAACCTAAGTCTGTCTATAGGCTACAGTAACACGAAATATAGTAGATAAAAGCAGGCTCGTCGAGAGCCACAGCGGAACCCGAGGAAACATTCTAGCTGGACCCCCAAACTTTCTTGCAAGGCCCCTCTGGGGAAATTTAAAAAATTTTAAATGGCGCATTCTGGTGTACTTTAGGCTATATTTTTGAGCAACGGCGCCCCCCGCCTCAAACGTCGCGGAGCCGGAGTAACTTACCCCCTACCGCATCCTTTCGACGGGCCTGGATGAAAGTTTTTATTCGGTATATTTGGTAACACTGCCATAACTCTAACTTTTGCCATGACCGCAACTCGACAATCTTGGCTGAAAAATCATCGAGTATCATCGAGTACCGGTACTGCTCGATGTTTGATGCATCGTGCGAAACTCGACGGCGTATTGAATATCGAGTCGTAGATCAAACCGATCGAAACTCGACAATCAAGTCGACAATAATTTTCTGTTCTCCCTCCGTGCGCAGGTTGGCTTGTTCGCGCGAGTTCGGCGGCGGCGAATCTCCAGAGTCATCCGACGTACACGAGCGGACTTTTCGACGAGACCGACGCGGCAGCAGTTAGGTCGGCCAGACCTAGGACGGGAGGACCCGCGAGGTCGTGGAGCCATGGTGGACGGGCGGCGGGAAGAGCGGCAGCGAGTGGTGGCGGGAAACAGCCCGAGCGTCGTCGTATGACACTGACCGGGGTCGAGCGGATGAGCGAATCCAACGTACACGCCAGACAGACGCTCGTCCAACGCAGCCTCAACGCCGACCTCAAGGCCAAGGTGAGTGAGTCCAGGCCACCAGTTCGCAGTCTGCTCACGCGAGAAAAACGCGAAAACTGAACAGTCTATTCTATCTATAATCTCTTTTTAATTATTTTGGTGGCCCCTATACTGATTCTTTAGCGCTGCTCTACTATCGAGATTTTCACTTATACTTTTACAGAATACTTGCTGTTGTTGCATAAGTTCATGCTGTAAACTGTGAAGTAAATCTAGGCTCTAATTTGAAGTTCCGGACAGCTGAATCAGGAAACTTTGGATTCGGATCGTGTCCCTAAAATCTAAGTACTTAGTCGCTATGTTGAGCTTGCCGTGCTCGGTTTCTTCAGAATTTCCTCGTGTTAGTTGAGGCGTTTTTTTGAGTTTCCGGATATTTTTCTGTTACTCCGCCCTGTTGTGTGTCTAGTGTACGTGTCTTTTGTTTGTTTAATTTATCGTGCCTGTACTGTTACCATGTCTAGGCCTACAGCACCGTAAATTAAGTTCAGCCTCTTTCCACCAAGAGGTGGCAATCCGCTGTCACAAATCAACGCACACTTGTGAGTACTAGAGAAATATTAAATAAATATTAAAATTAAGTAATACCCCGTTTACACAATCAAGCAAACATCAAGCAAATGTATTCAAAATACACGTGCACGACGTATGCTATAATTGCTTGATGTTTGCTTCATCGTGTAAACGGGGTACAAAGCACAGTGAGATGCAAACGTTGATGTCAATATTGAATATATTTCACTTTTGAGTGTTCGACAACATTTTGCGTGAGATACTGAACGAGTTTTCACTTAGCTATACCAGCCGACAGCACACGTATATAAGCCTACAAAGGCGATGGTGCCGTGTTTGTACGCCGGTCGAATCTCCCCCACGTGTTCGTTGCTAGGGACGCTGGCGTTGCTAAGGCCGTCACTCAGCATGCGGCATGCCAACTTTGTTCCCATTCCCTCCACGTCTCTCTTTTTTTCCCCGTTCTCTGGCACAACTTGGCAGCCAGTCAGTTACCGTCTTATCTGCATTGCGGCGCCAACTTGATCGAATTATATACGGAGTGGAGCAAAAAGTGACACCACTTTCAACTAGGTCAATGTAATGCCGTGTAAGTTAATCAATCAATCATTCAATCAATCGAAACACATTTGTATAGCGCCATGTGTGGCGAACGAATCAGAGGCGCAAAACACTAGATATTTATACCGTTTCAATAATTTCAATATATGCTATTAATTATTTACAGTTTGAACGGTTTGAGGAACATTTTCACGATTTTTACGCGCGACAGCATGTAATGCTTCGCGCAAGATGTCTGTCTGTCCGTCCGTCGCACTCTTGAACATGCCCTTGGGTAAGGGATTTCCCTTCGAACGAGGGCGTCAAAGAGGGGTACTCCCCCTTAAAAAGACGTTATTTTGCCGCTATTGGCTCTTATAGTGTGAAAACAGTTGCAGATAGGTACAGACTTGCTGCATCATAACAAGCACTGGTGACGGGCTTTTTAGATTTGTCAACATCGATGACCTTGAACGACCCTGAACTCCCAAAAGAGGGGTTTTGGTGATTTTTTTCGCAATTTTTGGCTGCAGCGCACGTGTCAACAGTGATTAGCGACGAAATGGCTGGAGATAGATTAAGACAATCTGCGTATGAAATTTTCAGCATTAAGCGTCGATTTTAGCTGTCTAAGTCCCGACCCCCACGTTCAAGGAGGCCTACGCAGGCGAGCGTCTAAGACGGCTACCCCCTTCTAAAAATGGTTATTTTACCGCTATTGACTAGCGTGAAAACGGTTGCAGATAAGCACAGACATGCTGCTTATTATAACAAGCAATAATGACATGCTTTTTCGTGGTGTCAACATCGATGACGTTTCATGTTTTTGAACTCCCAAAATGGGGGTTTTAGTGGGTTTTTTAAAAATTTGTAGCTGCGGAGCAGATTCCAACAGTAAATTGCGACGAAATAAATGGAGATAGACCAAGACAACCTGCGAACACGAACTGTTAGACTGTCGCGCGTCTCATGAACTTTGCTCAAATTACTTGTTGCACTCCCAGCCGTTTCTCTATTTGCAGATTGTGAATCGAACAGCGTTTACTATTAGTTTATCCAACTGTTGTTAACATACTATAGCACTTTGTTTTTTACGAAGTTGATTCAAATAGATTACGATGTAACGTTAGTAATGAAATAACGTTTATTCGTGTCTTTGTTTGCTGCCGATTTGATCAATACCGCTGAAGTTACAAGCCGCAAAACAAGGCGGCTTTGTTTATTGGCCTACCCCGTAGACCTATAACAACAAGTAGCCCAGTTGTTGCTAGGATAGCCCACCATACTGATTGTCAGTGACTTTTAATGTCATCCAAAGACGATAATAATTTTTTTCTCATCTGAAAAAGCGTAGGCCTTGCGATTTGCTATTAGTGATTAATAGCAACCTTTGCCGTATTGACTTTTAAGGTCACCTAAGGTTAATAATTTTCAGGTAATCTGAAAGGGCGTATGCCACTTTCTATTACTAGTATTATTAGTAATTTGTTCGCCATATCTTGCACCGTTTCCAAAATACGGCCACTTGTAGCTTGAAACATTCCATTGAAAATTGCTGCTAAACCGCTGCAGATGGAGACATGGTTACTATTGACAGTTTATAGAAAGTCGTTAGCATTCTACACAATGGTACCATCGCCGACCTTCTACGACTTACTGTTCAGCCACAATACTGCATGATTGGCATACTATAGTGCGTTATGACTCTTCAAGGTCATCCAAAGTCGATGATTTTTAATGTCATTTGAAAGCCAATATGCGACTCAGTGATGTGATCAATAGCAACCTAGGCCTTACCTTGCACCGTTTAGCCACAATACATCCGTGACGGACAGTCAGACGAACGAACAAACGATAACCGTACCATAAACTTGACCGTTAGTACGGTCGGCTAAAAATAGTTAACAAAAAGCATAAGTCTCAATTTTCTGCTGATTGTAACTTTAGTTAGTAGTACAGAGAAATGTAAAGTTTTAAACTGATGGTGCGGCGATGCTTTGTGCTGCAGATTGAGGAACGCATTTCAATCGACATTCTCGAGCAGTTGAAAGATGCGTTTGTGCTGGCAGACAGCGACGGCAGCGGCAGACTCGACTTCGAAGAGTTCAAAGCCGTCTTCAAGATGGAACTTAATATATCTGAGGCAAAAGTGAGCTCCACGAAGCTAAACGTGTTGCATTTTATGCCATTTACACGGAATTATCTTGCATGATCGCATAACGTGCAATAAAAATCACTAGCAAGCGAAAATATGCGTATTTTGTCGCAAATTAGGCCTAATGTTTATCGAGCGTTTTTTGCAGTGGCGTAATAAACCATATTGTTTGTCAAATGCTACGTCAAGTTACCAGGATCTTTAGAAAAGTCTCTTGTCCAAAAACTAAAGTATAGACATACTTGTGTTTTACTTTTTGTCAGTTAATATGAACTTCCTGTACAATTTTGATTTACCACTTGCTGTTTATTTGTTATTTGCGACCTTTTTTGTTTAAATTGTGCAGGAAGTCGTACACTGGCTTTCGATTGGCACCGAATTCAGTGACCTTGAATGATCTTGAACGCCACAATAGGGGGTTTATGGATTTTTTTAGCGATTTTGGGCTGCAACACAAGTCTATATCATTCACAAGGAGGCGCCACGCTACTATCGTTATGCGATCCAAATAGAGAATTTGGTATTTGCATATTAACTTAGCGTGAACACCTCAATTTTTAGCTAAACTACTGAACCGGAACTGCTATAGGCTTTCGCGCGTCTCGTGAGCATTAGCTCAAATTTCTTGTCTTAGTTTCAGTTATGATTATTTTGAATTGTTTTATTTTAGTATTTTTAACTCAGGCCTCTTGACTTTCCTATAACCGTCCGTTTTTCGATTTTTTATGTTTTACGTTTTCAGTTCCATTTAAAACATTTTCAGTTCTGCTTAGTTCACGTGCTCGATTATTCTGGCAAATTATTCACTCGTTTTCACCCTATCATATCATATATCATTTAAGCTTACAACATGTTTTATACGACAAATCGAAACAAGTGGGGCGTTGGGCGTGCATGCAGGAGCGGCAAGTCGAAGCGTTGTTTCAGAAGATCGACTGTCAGTCGCAGGGCGCCATTTCATGGGACGAGTTTTGTACGTACATGCAGCTTGAGTACGCCGAGATCGACGACTCGTACCTTCGCGCTCGCCGGGTCGGTACTGTTTGGAGAAACTGACTAAAAATTAAAATTAAACTACTGATGATTTATTTTAACTATTAGTGAAACTACTTTGGCAATATCGTTAACTAAACTAATAATTTAAAAATAAACTTTTCAAATATTGGGGGGGAGTAAATCGGTGCAACTTCGTCAACACAGTGCTGTTAATAGGCGTATTGCTTACAAGTAAACTGTCACTTTGATAAGACTATACATTCTGAACGCTTAATAAGTCAAATAGTTCTACATAAATAATAAAATCACTGCCTTAATTCGTACATTAATTTTTCACTCTTGCGACAGTTTGTTGGGTGGTAAGCGTGGTGTACTGGTAACGCGTCTGATCCGATCAGCGAAGTTACTGTACGCCGGCCCGGTTAATACTGCGATGGGTGACTGCCTGTGGGCAGGTAAACCATCTCGGGATGTAACCAACCGCCTAGGTCAACTCAGCCTTCCATCCCTCCGGGTAAGTAAATCGAGTACCGGCCTATATGGCTGGGATTAAGGCGGGGCGCGTTCACCTCTGTCGGGTGGCAGGTAACACTGTGTGATCCCATAAGACAAGTGACGCTCCGTAGCTCTGAGATGGGTTCGCTCATTGGGAGCTATATGCGGCCTTTAACCTTCAACCTTTTACCCTTAGTTCACTGCTGTAAGTCCAATAATATTTTAAAGTCAAAAGCTATACAAGTTATTTAACTGTTTGTTTTAATTAAACCATTTGGGCGCCATCTGAGAATTAATAATATAAACTGCTGTTTCAACTAAGCTATTTTATTTTTATTAAACTATTGATCTAACTGAAATACGAGTAAATTAATTAAACTATTATACTTCGTTTACACGATCAAGTGAACGTCAAGCAAATGTATTCAAAATACACGTGCACGACGTGTGCTCTAATTGTTTGATGTTTGCTTGATGTTTGCTTTCTCGTGTAAACGGGGTATTAGTTAACAACTTTTCAGTTAACGTTTGCCGTTCGCTGCTAATAGGTCGGGTTTCAGCTGCCGGCCCGAACCAGTCCGACCCCGCACAGAGACCCCATACTCCGCATCGTTGACACTCCGCCGATCGGCACGTTCATCTGCTGTAGTCAGGACGGACTGGTGAGCTCGTGGACGCCGGACATGCAGCTACGCCGCTGCAAGTCCATCGTGGTCAGTGCCGTACGACACTGCACGAAACGTTATTTAAAATGTATCTGTAGCTCTTCGTAGGTAACTCATCTCAAATCAATGGAGCGCCACCTGCCGTATGTTGATAAGCTGCGTAACGGAAGAGGGTCAGCCGTACTATCGACAGGTCCCGATCGGGTAGCTAACGACTCTATCAAGTGATTACTGCTTGGATGGGTCTGTGGACAGGTCAACTCACTAGGTATATAACCAACATTAATGTCAACTCAGCTTTTCATTCCTCGGGGGTAGATAAATCGAGTATCGGCCTATCTGGCTGCAGAGGTTAAGGCGGGGCGCGTTCACTGATGTCGGGAGGCAGTGGCAGATAAAACTGCGTGATCCCATGTGGCAGATGACGCTGGCAGCGTAGTTTCGCGATACGTTTCCGATAATTAGCTATACACAACCTTTTTTATATGAGATCACACAGTGTTGTCTTTCACCCGATACATTTGCTGTAATGCATTTTATTGCTATATCTCTGACGCAGACTAAAGAAGAGTTTAGTGCGAAGGTACATGTACTCGTAGGTCACGAATTATCACACCGGAATGCGCGTCACCGCTTGTGACTGTGTAATACGTACAGTGTGTTTAGAAGAACGCACTTAGGAACTAAGACTCAGATACTGCATTGTGCGGCAAATGTCGTTTGATAGCCAGTGTCACACAACACTTAGCTTGCACTGGTATCTTTTTCTCAACTTTCAGCAGCAGTCGTGCGTCATAAAGCAAACGACGGTGTAGTCTGGGCCATCTGAGCGTGGTCTAAGTACGATACCGCACTGTCTGGAGTGGTATAAGCTCGCAGTGCATGCTCGCTTAATCATTCCATGCAGCAATGTGGTATCTAGTATTTGCAGTAAACCACCCGGTACATGCATGCACGATGAACTTGAAGACGAATGCAGTTACCGTTAAACCATAATAATGATACTGTTCTATGCGCACTCGAGTCTACAGTTGAAACAAAATTTTACACAGCTGCTTTGTTTATGTTTTTTGTATTTATTTTACATTATGTATTATTTTGCCATTACATTTATTATTGATTTATTCACTTCACTAATCACGATTGTTTGCTTTGACATATTGTTTGCTTTGTTGTTACCAGTATTATTGTGTGGCAAAATGTAAATTTAATTTGTTTTGTAATAATAATACTAGGGCCTAAATTTACTGATAACACACAGTAGTTATTAATAACGCGCATATCAGCAGAGTTGAAGCACCGGCAGTTGCTAGGCTTCTTGAGATAACAGCGTAGGGCTATTCCATAGATGTGAAAAACATTTTTTACGTTTTTTAAAATTTTTGTTACGTTTTTACGTTTTCTAACGTTTTTTAAACGTTTTTTATTAATTTTTTCCAACGTTTTATTAATTTTTTTTTTAAAAACGTGCATTGAAATGCGTATTAAGAATTTTGGAAAGCACATTTGGAACCACAAAAACGAATTAGTTGGTCATAGTGATGGAAGTTTACTTAGTTAATCCAAATATACCAAAAAAGTTGTTTATGTAGTATATTTGCTTAGTCTAGTGCTATGGTCTTATGACCACACGGTTAACTTGAAATTAAATAAAGTTCTTATTATTTAAACTATAGTCCCAGGTATACTGCACTTACAGCATTAGGCATTAGGCAAAAAGTTAAGCAAATTATGACCAACGTTTTTTATTCAACGTTTTTAAACGTTTTTTTATGTTTTCCACGTTTTTTACGTTTTCTAACGTTTTTTAAATTTTTGTGAAACGTTTTTTACATCTGTGGGCTATCCAGTGAAAGTTGGATATAAAGTAAAAAAATATGATTTTAACAGGAACGTTGTTTTAACTGCTAGATTTACTGTATATCATGATATCTTGTGCCATACTTTTGCAGTTATTAACTACTACAAGTTGTCCTAAGATTCAATTCAGTCTTAATAACTGTTATAACAAGTGCATGAAAATATTTCTTCATGCCGTTTTACTAGACAGAAAGTTTCCGAGCTTTGATAGAAACATGCATAATTTAAAAGTTTTCGTTTTACAGACAGTTTGGGTTTATAAGCCAAAATAAACGCATCGGCTGATCGATAGAATTTGTATAAATATTGCGTATGTTAAAGCCAGCTGAGTTGTCAAGCCAGCGCGTCAAGCCAAAGTGGATTACTGACTTTCTGCTGATGTCTCAGTACAACAAAATTATCCTCGGCACTGGGTGAGTGCAATTAATTTATATTTATACTGCGTGCACAACGGACTCAGCTTTGACTAAATTTTGACCTGCTATGTGTTAAGTGTTAACAGTTATAGATGTACAAAACATTAGTTTATACACTTGTTAACGGCAACATTTAAGGACTTGCACATCGAAAACAGCAAAAATTACAAAAGGCGATATTGCCCGCATCACACTGACTGTGTGTCAATGTGCTGCTG
>Ga0209454_1003944_pt1 | contig 10878 bp, 4 predicted proteins | sample WorMetHERISLAND1_2_FD_187400 | JGI IMG/M metagenome (GOLD analysis project Ga0209454, IMG submission 187400) | Marine gutless worms symbiont microbial communities from Max Planck institute for Marine Microbiology, Germany - Olavius geniculatus... | ecosystem: Host-associated > Annelida >...
GTCCCCGCCCGGCCCCGCTGACCCTAGACCGCGGGGCATCGCTACCTTCCGTCTTCCCTAATCAAATCCACCGTCGTCTTCGCTGGCTGCTGGCTGTCAGCACACTGGAAGCCATCCATATGCAACCGGGCCGCCTCTAGCAGTCGTCTATAATCTTCTGATTACTGGTGTGACGACCACGCTGCTGCTGCGCCACCCACGCGACAACATGGAAGAGAAGACTATTCTGCAATAATTCTCTCCGAGAGTCGCTCGCTTGCGCTCTGTGCTGCTTTGTTGTTGGCAGATCAATACGGTCGACGCAGCGAAAACTATTAGCACTTTCTATTAACACTGCAATGTTTTTATAATATGTACCGACCAAAGCCTATGGAGTAAAACTTTACTCTATAGGCTAGCCTTTGGTACCGACGACCAATGGCGTCGTCGAGGGAGGGGAGCAGAAGCAACTCCCTAAATTTAACCTGATAGAAATTTTATTTTTTGTTAAAAAATTTTCTATCAACGATACAAACTTGGGGGCTAGAAATCCTCAACGTTGGGGAAATTTATGGCCAAAATTGGAATTTTTCGCATCCGTAATCGCCTTTGTCGGAAATTTTTAGCTGATAATTGCAACTTTCTGTTCCCAACTTATTAAACCCACGACGTCAATGGGCTTAAATTTATGTTCTATTCTGTAATCTGTAAATAGCCTATTGTCTAATTTAAACAGCCTGTAGCCTACACTGTATATTGTACATTTTATTATGGTGCAATATAACGGTATTCTTTTGCTGTTAAAACGACAGAACTTACTTTTTGGCTCACCGCAACGACCTATTCCTGACAATCGAAGGTTCTGTGTACATGTATTTTTCATTGGCTTCACAGTAAACTCACACTGCATGACATGGCTGTGATATTGCAGGGTGATCATCTGCCGGCTGAGCTAATGTTCTCAATGACGTTCTTGTCGAGTGCCGAGCGCCTGACGATTGTTGTGACGAAAGCAAGACACCTCAGACTTAACGACGACGCAAAGAGCGTCCCAAGTCGGTGTTCAACATTCGTTCACTCTCAGCTCAACAGTAGACCCATAGCTGTTTACGCTAAATCATTTCATTTGTTAGGACGTTTATTTGATTAGCATACTCTACATCTTTGGGCCACAGTTAGTGTACACTCAGACGCTTAGTTCTGTTACAGAAATTGAAAATTTAACCTAATGAAATGAACTTTCAATTAGTCTGTGTTTTTAACGGTTCATGTCACAAAGTCGGTTCTGTAAGTATTTTTACAACGACATGTTAAAACTTTGTACGCACGGATCTATGTAGGCCAGCATTGATCTGGTCGTGTTACGCAGTTTACATTGTTAAATCGTACTCTGTTGACAGATCCGTTCGTGCGAGTCGAACTGAGTTGCACCGGCGGCAAGAAGCTGAAGAAGAAACGAACGTCGACGAAAAAAGCGACTTCGAACCCGACATGGAACGAAGCTCTCGTGTTCAACCTGCATCACGGCGGTCCGGGTGCCGCAGGTCGCGAGGTGACATTGGCCGGTATGAGCATCGAACTGCTCGTGTTGAGCGACGGTCTACTGGGCATAAGTGAACCGCTGGGGCGAGTGACAGTCAGTGATCAGTCGAGCGGCACTGAGCTGTCTCACTGGCACGAACTGCTGGCTGTGCGCAATGCACCGGCGCGCTGGCACACGCTACACGCTGTCACGTCCGTGTCCGAGTGACGACGACCCAAGTCCACCGTCAACGTCTGACTTCATCCACCTGCTCATGCATACTGACAACGACAACATTGCGACCACACTGTGTCCCAACAAGAAAGTGGTTCCCAAAACAAATACTTACAGGCCTATATACACTGCGTCTTGCTTGAAATGCCGGCCCATTGTGCGAACATAAGCATGGAGATGCTTTCTCAATTCGTTGACAGCAGTATCGATAATGTTCTGCGTTAGACCAATCCAGGCTTTACCAGTCGCTTCTTGAGTTTATAAACATTACTGCACGTCATCTGGTAGAGACACTGCTGCATGACAGTCAAATTTTGTAAAAGACCGGCTGTTGGAGCCAACGGATTTTGATAGACAAAAATTAGTTATTGAAGTTTTTTTCCATTCATTTCAACACGTACGCTTGGTCTGCTTTCCCCAGGTAATGCAGAAGCAGACGTCAGTGTGGTGGGAACTTGAACAATGATTTAATAGGCAGTTGTAACAGAAGTATTTTTAACAAAAATTATTAAAATCTGCCGGCCTTTCTTCCAGTTACAGTCGATTACGTCAGAGATGCTTTTTCAGGTCTTCTGTGTATTTCAAGGTATATTTTGCTTGATCTGCTTTCCCTAGGTAGTGCAAAAGCGGACAGTGGGTGAGGTGGGAAACTGAATGGTCATTTGATGGCAAGTTGTGTCTAGAATTTTAATACCGAAAATTATCAAAATCTGATAACTGGTTTTCAAGTGACAATCGAAAATGTCGGGTGTTTTTTAGACACCGTGTATATAATTCAACAAAAACCCGTTTTTTTCCGAAATTATAGACGTACCGGTAATAACTGCATATCAAGTCACCAAAATGACATATCATGCATTTTCGAAAAAAACACGACGACAATTTTATAGGCCCTATTTAAAGTGTAAACTTCATATTTTAGTGACTGATGAATTTTGGGTGTTACGGTACTAAAATTAACGTTGTCGTCTGTTTTTTCTAAACGGATACGCCACTGATTTGCAGTTACTGCGTCTAAAATTTCAGACAAATATGGCAAGTTTTTGCTGAATTATAGCTGCTAATTGTTTTGTGGGAGCCACGTATTTTATTGGGATACAGTATACGTGTTATGTTATTAAGCAATCGCATCAGACGTCTTACCAGCACGAACAGCGCGTGAAGTGAACACCCGGCATCAGTGCATGGCGTCAATCCTGGAAGCTGGGGTGGAGGGGCAATATTTGGATGTTTCCTGTAGTTTAACGAAGATAGCCAGGATAAATGTCAGAGTCACTAAAAATTACATCAGGGGATGGGAGAATGCAACAATTTTGTCGCTTGTTCGCCGTAGGCCTACGCTATCATGCCACCGCAGCCACCAGAAGTGTTCTTTGAGGCTAAAATGCGCCAAATTTACTTTTGGCTAGAACTTCAGTCCAGATCTCGACGGGAGAGCTCAGATCCTTCCCCTAGATTCCCTAGTCGGTTAGGGCCATTCCCACTCTACTCGACGTCTCGTTCTCGAAGCCTAAACCTTCGCCTCTCCCCCAATATTGACGACAGGTCGACGCTACTGCTTCCGAGACTGATGCTACCAACATGCATTCTGGCGTTAACTGTAGTTGGTGCACATCACAGATGCAAATGCACAAGGTAAACTTACAAGTTTTTTTAGGTGCCGTCCTAATAGGGTCTTAATTGGATCTGGCAGTCTGTTTTGAATGGCTTAGAACAAAACAGGCCATAAGTAGGCTATAGGAAAACGTTTAAACGTTCTACAGCACAGGAGTAACTGGTGTGCTAATTTTTTTTTATCTCAAAATATGAAATGTCATAGTTACCAGACATCAAAACTTCCCAAAATGGTGATCGCACACGTGTTAAATGACTATGAAAAGTTACAGCTGGTGGATCACGAACTAGGCTGCTTCGCCCACTGTACACTACGTGCAATGCAGTAGGCTAGGCTCCAGTGTTGGACTTGTCCTAAAACGTGTTCACTGTGTAGTGTGCGTGCACGTGTTCCCTTTTAGGCGGACGGCTGCATGTGTGACGCCACAAGATCTGAAACGCCGTCTTTTCTTGAGTATATGACGGCGGTTTACATCCCATCACTTTAGCAGCACAGGACTAAACTTTGTCATTTATAATCACTTCTTCAGATAGTTCACATCATTGACGTCCACAGTTAAAATGCTTTGTTTGAGACAACAAATTGGTGACTTTGTTGTTAACTGCCAACAGCACAAAGTAAGATACTGTGTTGATAGCTGGCAGCTGCAAAGTAAAGCAAACACTCGTGTTCATACTGTTGGTATTTTGGTAATCCTTGATAATCATCAACTGGTGTACAGTTCCCAGTGTTCATTAACTGTGTTCAGAGATGTATTTCATTACTGCAAATACAGTTTAATGGCTTGATGTGCCAAGCAAACGCCACAAGCTCTGCAGCCTCCAACACAAAATACAGTACACGAAACTAGCAGGCAGATGAAATTTTTATTAGTTCAATGCTGGTAAAGAAGCGGCGCAGCAGTACAGCGCTATTTGGCACTACAGCACTAACAGTAATTGATCTGATTCGAGAATAACTACTGACAAGTCTCTCAACTGACACAGCAGTAGCAACTAGTGGTGCTAACACTCCCAAGTCTCTGGACAACTACTGGTGAGTACTGCAAACAATTAAAGAAATTAAAAATCAAATAAAGAAACACACCAATTTACCAGTAAACAAAAAATTGTTCAAATATATTAGTAGCACGTGCGCAACGTCATCACATTTACATCTAAATCGAAATAACCACAACACAGCCCGGATTGATCGAGAGTTACAACGGTAAAGATTTATGAACACTGTTAGCAGTGAGTGAGTAGAAGGATGCGACAAGATGTCAGACGATGGCCGACCAGCCGGTGTTGTGTTATCAGCTCACCACTGACGGTCATTACGCCTGCGGACGGCGGAAGTTTTTACCGGCGTACTTTGCATTGGCTCCCAGCTCCTCCTCAATGCGCAGAATCTGGTTGTACTTGGCCAGTCGTTCGCTTCGGCATGGCGCTCCAGTCTTGATCTGTACACAAGTGGTGACAATGAATTATCACGATGCTGACAATATATCAATGACATGCACACTTTTTAATGGTCATCTTCCTGCGAAACCTGCGTTAGCCACATTCGCCATTATGAAAAACCAATGGGTTTTGAACTGTAAAGTTCCACAGGCTGAACGATCTCCATGCCACCGAACTAAGATTGTTAAAGCACTGAAGAAAATTACACGAATAATGTAATTTTTCAACAAATTGAAAATGTGCCTTTATCACGTTACTGCAGTAAAGAATTCCAGTTCACTTCAGCAGCCTGTGTCCCAATGGGTATACAAAGAACAGGATGTATGACTTCATAGAATGTTAAACCTATTTTGGCCAAGCGCCCTTAAGTAGTAGCACCAACACTGACTTAGGACTGCTCCTGCTAAGATATCATTACTAGTTATTCTTAATGCAGGGTAAGAGAACACAGGCTAACATGCAAGAAAACAGCCACATTAAGTCTCCCCAATGACTTTTGAAAATGTTATTTTTCAGTTGCAACATAAAGCACAACAATAATGCCATATACAACAGAACATGCATTTCAAAATGAACAACGAAGTCGGCTGAGATGGCAAAGCCGTACCTGGCCAGTGCAAAGTCCAACGACGAGATCGGCAATGGTCGTGTCCTCCGTCTCACCGCTGCGATGAGATACCATTACGCCCCAGCCGGCCGCCTGTGACATCTTGCACGCCTTGATAGACTCTGTCACCGAGCCGATCTGATTCACCTTCAGTAGCAGGCAGTTGCATGCCTTCTTGTCAATTGCCTCCTGCACTCGCTTCGGATTGGTGACTGTCAGGTCATCACTACCACAACAAATGTCACATTTTATTGGCTTTATCATCCGAATATGTAACTATATATAACTGTCCTACACTGTGTCTCAAAAATTATGTCAACACTACATAGTGGTAAGTAAATTCTGAAAGCAATTTTTACACGTTCTTAGCAAAATGGATCATCAGGATAATGTGTGCCAAAAATTGTAAAAATAAGCTTGAATTTGTCAAAATTATTCCAAAAAAGTGTAAGCTAATAGAGGTTAGGTTCAACATACATCCACCTTTCTTTTGACGATGCAGAAGCTGACCAGGCATAAAATATTTAATACTAACACGTCATAATTCTATTTTGATGGCAAACTATGTGCAGTGTGCATTGCACAAAAGCCTGTAGTGTGTTCATTGTGCTGCATAATTAATCAACAGCATTATATGGCTTTTGAATAACTACTTTTTTCATTCAATAAACAGGAATTAATTATAAACCTAAGCACTGCAGATACAAAGATACAGGTAACGAATAAAAATAATGTAGAAAAACTGACCCAACAAGCTGAATGCTAACAGCTTCGTTCATCTTAGTCCAAGCTGCCCAGTCATCCTGGTCAAAAGCATCCTCAATGGACACCACCGGGTACTTGTCAATGAATCCCTTGTATACATCAAACAGCTGGTCAGACGTCAGCTGCAACATACAAACAATCATGTCATTATTTACACAGTACAGCAAGTGTTAGCAATCACTAGACATCACCTGGCACTTGATTTCTGACACAGTCTGTGTATACAGATACTCTATTTGCACAATCCATACTTTTCTGTACCAACTGCACACAGCAACTAACTTCTTTCGATATTTATACAACAGCACTAAATGACGATGGAAAAATTCTAATGTATCATCAGTTCATCACGTGATCATTTTTCACAAAGTAAGCCAGAATGCTGTATTGCTGTTTCAACGCAAACAAAAAAGTGGACGTGTCAGAAAATAAGTGTAGAGAAGTTCAGCGGACAGCAAAATAAATAAATGCATAAATCAAAGTGCAATCAAGCAATGGTGCAGGGATGACGCTATAACCAACATTTTATTATAGAAATATTGTATGCTGAACAGTGTGTACTACTGACCCAGAGAGACTTGTCAGAGTCGGGATTCTTGAAGTCGAGGTCATACTTGGATTCCTTGCAGAACTCAGAGGCAGCCACATCCATCCCAATCTCAATCTTGCCAGTGTATCCAGCTTTTTCAATGGCCTCCTTCAGCAGCTCCAAACCTACGTCATACTCAACAAACTTAACTAATCTTTAATTTCCTGAGAATGGCAGAGCCAAAAACTTACCATAGTATCGCAACATTTCTACTAAATGCTCTTTTTTTTGCTGAATTGCTGTATATCTGCTTTAAGTTTACTACCTATAACTGTATGTGCCAACGTGCATTATTATGTTTTAGTTCTATTTCTTCACTAGATCACTCAAAATGTTAACTACTTCATCATTATGCCAAAAAAATTTATTACAGGGAGGCAATTAACTTTAGGGTGATAGAAATAATCAGATTATGGAAAACCAATGAAAACAAAACCATGAATGTTACTTCCATCCACATAATCAGTGTTAAAATCAGTGACCAGCAGCAAAACAGAGTAGGTTGCACATGTTTGCACATGCTGCAAGCAGCAGAACAGCAGCACAAGCGATTCTCTCAAGAGAACAATCTACTATATATGGGATTCATTACTCAGTAACATACCTTCCTCATTGTTCTGAATGTTGGGAGCAAAGCCACCTTCATCACCGACATTACAAGCTGAAAAAACACACAAACTATCACATAACACACATCCATACTGGACCCGATTTGACTATTGAATGACCTCAAGGCTTTGACACTCAATGCCATATCGAGGGCAAAACATACTCCGATGCCGATGACATTTCAAGACAAGAAATTTGAGCTAATGCTCACGAGATGCAAAAAACCCTATAGCAGTTCCTGTTTGCAAAATGTTTTAGTCCGTCTCCAGCCATTTCATCGCAATTCACTCTTCAAGTGTGCGCTGCAGCGGAAGATTGCAAAGAAATAATAAAACCTCTTATTTTTATGTGCGAAAGCAGCTACTGCTTTCCACGTGTCTTAGCCATCGCAATTCTGTCCGTCCGTCTCTCTGTCTGTCCATCTGTCACACGGGTGGATCAGGCAAAAAATGGTGCAAGCCAGAATCACCAATCTTCACTGTCGGCTGCCCGGAAGACTGTGGTTTCAGGAACCGTAAAGCTTTTCCATAAATTCGAAGGGGGTCACCCCGAACGAGGGCGCTAAATGAAAGGGGGGTGGGCAAAATTTGTGATTTTTGGCCAATAAGTCGCTGTATATCAGTAACGGTGCGAGATAGGGCCCAGGTTACTATTAATCACTAATAGGAAGTTGTATACTGGCTCTCGAATGGCACCAAATTCAATGACCTTGAATGACCTTGAACGCCAAAATAGGGGATTTTATGGATTTTTTTTTTGGCGATTTCGGGCTGCAACACAAGTCAATATCATTCACAATCAAGGTGGCGCCACGGAACTATCGTTATGCGATCCAGACAGAGAATTTGGTATTTGTATATTAACTTAGCACGAACACCCCAATTTTCAGCTAAACTACTGAACCAGAACTGCTAAAGGCTTTCGCGCATCTCGTGAGCATTAGCTCAAATTAATTGTTAAAGTTCGGGGTCTTTCAAAGTCATCAATCTAATTGATACGACTAAAAAGCTTGTCACTAGCGCTTGTTGTGATAGGTAGCATGCATCAGCAACCGTTTTTATTCTACACTGGCTAACAGCGGTAAAATAACGACTTTTAGAGAGTACCACACTTTGATGCCCTCGTGCACAGATTTCCTTGAACCTAGAAGATCGAGACTTAGACTGTTGAAATCTATGTTCAATGCTGAAAGTTTCATATGCAGCTTGTCCTTGTCTATCCCTAGAGATTTCGGCGCAATTCACTCTTGAAATGTGTCTCACAGCCCAAAATCGCCGAAAAATCCATATAAAACCTCCATTTTGGTGTTCAAGGTCATTGCTCTTGGTGTCAATCGAAAGCCCGTGTACAACTTCTTTTTAGTGATTAATAGTAACCTAGGCCCTATATTGTACCATTTCTGAGATAACGGGTACAGCGACTTACTGCCTAAAAATCGCAAATTTTTCCTCACCCTGTCTCATTCAGCACCCTTACTCAGGTGGACCCTTTCAAATTTATGGAAAAGCTTTATGGATCCTGAAACTAGAGTCTTCCAGGTAGTGACAGTGAAGATTTGGTGATCCTAGCTTGCACCGTTTTTGACTGATCTACCCGTGTGACAAACGGACAAAGGGACAGACAGACAGAATTGCGATGGCCAAAACGCGCTATAGCAGTATCTGCTTTCGCGCACAAAAACTGAAAACGACTTATTACGTGATGCATTTTTTAGACCCTTTTCCACAGTCTTTTTAATGTTCTTGTAAACTATGTTAATAAATAACAAAATTTCTATATTTTATTATTTGAGCAGGATTTTAAAGAACTTAGTAGGCTGTAGTTAAGACGTTTTGCTATACACAACTGTAGATACAATATTTTGCCATTCAGATATTCTGCCCTCGATTTGTGCTATAATTTTGTAACGATGGGACTAAAAGCAAGTCCAAGCTACCAACAACTATAATGATCAACAGAGCTAACTCAACTTCCTAAAAACCAACACTGCTGAGATTATCATGATGCTTAACAAATGAGTCCAATGAAGTTAGGACAACAGGCCCTGATGTATGCAGCAAGGAGTTAAGTACTGAAATAAGTCTGATGATAAGGAAAACTGTTTAGACAGGAAACACTAGTGAGAGAGACTAATAGTCAGAAAAAAGTTACTGTAGCAGATATCATACATGCAATGCACATTACAATTTGCTTTCAGTAAACAACATTATCGCTAATCACTGTGAACTCACGTGGATCATTTTCGGCTTATTTTCACAGACATAATTTTAACATACTGCTACTCAGCTTTTTTCTATAACCATTTTCATCACATTTTCCATCTTCTCAACTTTTCAATTAAATGTCACTGAATTAACTCAAGCAAGTATGTGCTCTTTGGCAACTGCTGAATTATTCAGTTATTCTACTTTGAAAAAGAAACTGTTACCATCTTGGCCATATTTAGCCTTGATGACATTCTTCAGGTGATGGTAGGTCTCAGAGCCCATTTTCATCGCATCCGTGAAGTTGGCGGCACCTGATAATTACACAAAACAGTCACGTATACAACACACAGATAACATATGAAGCTGCATGGAAATACCATCCACGCAACTCAACAAGACGAATGTTCCACCATATCCAGAGTTTTCAATAGCGGGCGTTTGGGCGTAAATACGCCCAAAAATCTCGGCCAGTATGCTCAAATTTTAAGATGAGAACGTCACGACGTCCAAATCAATCTGTCTCTTATTATGTTTATTTGTCTACAGTAAACTGGGAATTGACGTCAGAATCTGATTTAGAAAGTTTCTCGAGCCCAATAACTTCCGTTGACTGTCGCGTTTCTGCATACTTCATGAAAACGTGGCACGGCAATCACTGCATCCTTCGTTTTGCATACCGCTATAAATGAATGTTGCTTGCTTTCAAAACATTAGCCTATGCTGGTCGTGCATGTAGTAAGTATACTATATCATTTCGCATTATTTAATTTTTTTGCGTGAGTTTTTTTTGTAGGCTGACTGCATGACTTCCAGAATTTGTACACTGACGTCCAAATTTTATTGCTTGGAAGTTATGACGTCCTGAAAATTCAGGTCTATTGAGAACCCTGACCATATCAGAGTAGTTTTAAGCATTTCAACAGTCACGAATAACATGGATGACAAAATACAAGCTTCATTATATATCTGGTACAATTCTCTTTATAAAATTTCACCCATTAGTAAGTTAAATATTACATATTTGCCAACTCAAACTGCCCAGTACACCGTTGCACAGTACCAGTAGCGAAAATGTCAGTTCGTAGCTCGCCTATCACCTAGAAAACTGAAAAAATATGTCAGCCCCATTTTGATATATTGCATAGCATTGCACAGCACATTTTTACGTGCAACAGCAGGTACTGCACTACTGCTGTAGTGCGTCTTAGCCGTCGCAATTCTGTCTGTCTGTCTGTCCATCACACAGGTGGATCAGTCAAAAACGGTGCAAGCTAGGATCCCCCAAACTTCACCGTCGGCTGCCTGTAAG
>Ga0209454_1003945_pt1 | contig 10875 bp, 12 predicted proteins | sample WorMetHERISLAND1_2_FD_187400 | JGI IMG/M metagenome (GOLD analysis project Ga0209454, IMG submission 187400) | Marine gutless worms symbiont microbial communities from Max Planck institute for Marine Microbiology, Germany - Olavius geniculatus... | ecosystem: Host-associated > Annelida >...
GTCCTAGGGGGGCTGCTGTCCGGGGGGGGCAGGTGTCCGGGAGGGCACCTGTCCTACAATCCGTTTGAATGTGGTCCTTTGCTACAAAATTTTGTACACATTACACGTTTGTAGCAAACAGACCACAGTTGACAAAGTTAATAATATTACAGTAAAAAGCTGAAAATACTGATGGACCCAAGTTTGCGGACCTGAGCATGGCGGCTGTCAGTCCTTATTTTAAAAGGTCTATAGTTGCTGCAGTCTTCAAATGTTCAGCATGTACTGAAGTTCTTCTAAACACCTAATAATGTCAAAATAGTGATAGGAAAAATGTCATTAAAATGGAAAAAAATATACCTCTTTTTCAAGTTTGTCCATAAGTTCTTCATAATCAGCACGTTCCTTCTTCTTTTTTGCCAGCTGCCGTTTTGCTAAAAATCGCCGGACGTATTTCTGTATCTTGCAAGCTGCTTCATCCTCTTTTGTCCATTTCTTCGCTGCCACGGGTGGTGCAGCCTGCTTCCCAGTTTTTTCTTCCACCGTAGGAATATGCTTAGCTATACAATCAACAACAGAATACATGCAAATGCGCCAAATTTATGAGCACAATTTCACTCATATTAGCTGAACTGAACTTACAAAACGATGCCGACAATGACGATCCGATAAATAGATCAAAAGCCCAACCAATGCAATCAGAGATATAATCAATAATTAGATATAATTTCAAACTTTTCATCGTTTGCTACACCATAGCGGCGGTTTGCCACAATATATGAAATATACCATTAGTTTCTGACTTTTCCGAGGCGTGCTTCACTGGGGCCGCGGCGTGTCCGTGAGTTCCAGCTGCTGTGGAACTTTTATCCGCAGGCGACGATCCCTTCTTGACAGCAGCTTTCGGCGCAGCTTTTGACACTGCTGCCTTTTTAGGTGCCATATTTCTTCTAACACTGTTATTAAATCTACTAGGCCTTTCGTTTGTACTTTGTAAACAAAAACTATCACCATGGAAACAACGTCGGTTGCTCTGATAAGTAAGCAAATCATTTCCAACTGCACTGCACTTGTCCGCATTTGTCGGTTTTTGCAGCGATGACACGTTAGAATCTGGCCAGTGATCAGTAAAGATAAATATAACTTATCAATAATCAAATGTCTGACGTTACAACAATTGATTATAACCTTGACACACCACGAAAAAATACCATACCTGACGTTTCACAATTTTCGGTTTTTTCCAACCGTTATTTCCCCACTGGCAACCCAGTTTGTGACCTACGACCTGACCTACATTTCACCAATGGATTGTTTACACATTACGTGCGCGAGTTGTTTGTGTTGACGTTGTAGCTTTATTGTTAATTTTATTCGCGATGAAGTTAAGTAGTAACCGAATAACATTCGCGATTTGCTTTCTTGGAATATTCGTGTCGTATTTTGTATATGGTGTTCTTCAGGAAAACATGTACGTAGCCATTCTGCTATTTTTATTCATGATCCAACGTGGGCACGGCCTACGGCTACGGGTAAAAGGCGGACGTGCGGATCTGCGGATATGAACTTGAACATGAACTTGAACTTGACTAGTCAATGCAATAAATTGTACTGCATGATCAAAAATAGATAAAAAAAATGTCCGGCAGCCGAATCTAGCGGCTATTGGCTATTCATCCGGTTGTCCGAAGTCATGCTGTGGAAGATTGTGTCTAGAAAAATGATAAGAATGGTTATTAAATTGCAGAACCACTGCAGCCGGAATAGAGATTGCAATCTCGAATCCTGGGATCCAGGCCGTTTTCGCCAATCCCGAATCCCGGGATTGGCGACGTTTCAATCCCGGGATTTCGGGATTACAAAAATTAGTTAAAATGGCACTTTTTCGAGCGTTAAATTCTAAAAACAACAATTTTAGAGGTGTGATGGAAAAACATTTTATGCACGCTAAAGTACTACTCCTTGCTGTACTCTGAAATTTCTATTTTGACAGTCACAGTCACTTCTTACGTTGTTTTGACATACCTTCCTTACTAGTCTACCACATGTTATGCATGAAATTAGTTTATTGTAGATACCAAAATAACGACCAATCTGTAAGCCTAATCCCGAAACGGGATCCCGGGATTACAAATTTCTGAATCCCGGATCCCGGGATTGAGAATTCAATCCCAGGATTGCAATCACTGAGCCGGAAGGTTGCGTTAAAATAAGTTTGTTAAACAAAAAGAACTACTGCATTTATTGTCATTTTGCTGTTTAATGTCTGCATTTTATTGATTTAATCTGTGTTTGCAGCACACAAAGTCGTTATGGACCAAATGGGGAGCGTTTCAGCTATACATTGGCAATGGTATTCATACAGTGTATTGTCAACGCAGCATTTGCCAAACTGGGTATGTATTTGTGCATTGCTGTACTACTCATATTATGTGAAAATGAGTTTTGACCACGGCCATTATTTATTTAGCATCAGCTAATGTTTACGGCTATAGGTAAAATGTGGATTGCGGATTTGTGGATGTTGCAGCAGCTGACTCTGTAATTAAGCTGTAATTTTTTAGTTTATTCGTCTTTTACCGAACTCCTAACCTTAATTATAACTTTAATCTTAACCATATCTTTGACCATAGCCCCATTCCTGTTGCGACATGTGTAGATCCGCTCATTTGCTGATCCACTTTTTACCGTCGTCCAATGTCTTCATTTTGGGAAGTGTTTTTTACTGTTTGTTTTAAATTAACAGTTGTAAAATTGCTAAATTGATATTTAATACCAAAAACATGCAGTAGCATTTATCAGCATTGAATTTGAGTTTAACTGGATGCAATGCAGTCTGATTGATGTACTGTAATATACACTTTCTTTCCCTATCCTGTACTGCAGCATGGATTACGGTGGAGAAGTTTGTGGGTTAAACAAAAAAAACCTGAAGTATAGGTTAAAGGTTGCGTATAGCTCTTTATTGAAACCCATTGCAGAACTACTGAGTGTCACCTGCCATATCAGATCACCTGTCATTTAACACAGGTGGTGAACATGCTCCACCTTGACCCCAGGCAGAGAGGTCAGTACTCGATTTACCTACCCCAGAGGGATGGAAAGCTAAGTTGACCTTAGTGTTTGTTATATATTGAGTATGGCTTACCTGTCCACAAACAGTCACCCATCCAAGTAGTAACCACTTTATATTGACTTAACTGGGAATCAAACCCACAACCTGTTGGTTATAAGTTTGACACCATAGAGTTTTGCCATTAAGCCACTAGTATTAATAGTAGTAGCATTTGTAATGTTTAACACAAGTTGCTTGTAATAATAATTTGTTGAATTCATTATATTGAAATCTTAAGTGTTAATAATGTTCCATGATAGGCAGAAAACACTCTCAAGGTAAAAATGGCATGCAGTGATGAGTTGTTATTACGAAGTTAATACGTTGAAATTAACCTACAACATTTTTTCCTATGTACTAACAAACTTTACTGCTTCAGCGTGAATGTTTTTCATTCATTGTTTTCTGATGTTACTCTTCATGCTGTGTTCCCTTTCCCATTAGCATGCTTTATTGCTCTTGCAGTTGTCATAGTTATTGACTGGCGTGCGCTTGGCACTAAGCTAGTCCTAGTAGTCAGGCACGTCTAGTCAACAGAGCATATGTATGTATGTGGTTCGGCAATGCATTGGATCGAGCTGCTGCTACTTGGCTTTGACATCCTTCCAAACAAGTTGTACATTTGCTAACTTTTGCCGGCATCTCAATTAGCAGATGTTTTTCATCGGACCGTGATCGCCGCCCCGCCGCTCGTCACTTTACCTATCTGGCCAAAGATAATATATATTGTTAGCTGCTTGCACAGCCGTCGGGAACTGCCAATGTGGGTGATATCATGCACCGTCTGCCTTTGCACTCTCCTCGTTCTTTTTTGGCCAAGCATTCCAGGTTGGATAGTTGCTGCTATTCAGTATTCAGCATTCACACTGCATGCTGACTGTTTACTGCTCTGTTGTTACGTTCGCGAGCTTCGTTGGCTGTTTTATTTATCTGATTTATTTATACAACTGTCCTAACAGGCTGCATTACAGATGTTGCCCATTTGTTCACTTTTGACAGATATTGACGCACTACAGCTATGCTGTAGCGCGTCTTTGGCACAATTGTCGACTGTCGTCATCTGTTGTCATCTGTAGTGGGTGTATTATGGCTAAACGGAGCAAGATACGGCTTAGATTGCTATTGATCCCTATTAGGAAGTCGCATACTGGCTTTCAAATGACATTAAAATAATTGACCTTGGATGACCTTGAAGGGTCATAACTCATAATGCACTATGGTGTGCCAATCGTGCAGTATTGCGGCTACATGGTAAGTCGCAATAACCATCACGACATGCATAGAGCGCGCCAGTTTTCTAAGCTAAGAGCTTGCATACATAACAGTCGCATTTGTTTAATAGTTACTTTGATGAAGTGCCATGCTGTTGACAGTTTAAAACAAAAGTTAGACACAACTCGTGCTTGTTTTGATGGCATCTGCCGGCCTTTTGTGTTGGTGCATAAATTGCAGAGTAAATGAAGATTAATATCGCAGATACAGTCAGCAATCGACCTCGTTTTACGTCATATTTTGATGGGTGTTTAGTAGGCGTTAAAGCAAGGAAGTTCATGTTCAATCAAAAGTGCTAAGTTTAACAAGAATAACTGAAGATCCAGTGAGTGATGGATGTGTAGAGAAATTAGAATGCAAAATGTATTTTGGCAGCTTGAGAGTTGTTCTATGACACTGTTGAAACAGGGTCTCCACAAACCTGAAATGCTCAGGGGAGTCTCTGAACATGGAAAACTCAGGAAATTCTATGCAAGCTTAGGGAAAAATTGCAACGAACAAAATAGTGTCACCTGATGCAGTTTCTGGCATGCAGAAATGCTCAAAAATATATTTGTGGCTGGGACTGCATCTTGAACCCTGCTGGAGGAGCTCTCAGTGCTCTCTCAAATTACCATTAATACAGTCAGTTTTTGTAGAGATGACTTATGCAAAAAGTAACTTTATGGCTCTGGAAAAACTTGGAATTTTTTTTCTTACTTCCAGGCTACCAAATGAAAGAATTTGGATGCTCTACTTGCAGCATCATGTTAGTTGTCTAATGTCTGTGACACTGACAATGTGAAGTCATTTGGTCACTTTATTATCATTTCATCACTCATTGGTTGCATTCTTCTTCAAACATTCAAGCAATCAGAGCTGCTTTAATTCGTTCTAAATCACCTGCGAGTGAAACACTCTGCGTTTTAAATCAGATCCAGATTTTCTTGGTTTTGTCGGAGAAAAATTCGACTTTGTGGAGAGATTTAATAAGCCCCTTCACACTCATACGAAACCTTGTAATGCTTCTGTTCTGGATGCTGCGAGCGTCTGCGGAAACAGAAACAAAAATTCAACGTAAACAAAGCGTTTTTTTCACCGATCTCACCTAAGAAATCTGGCAGATCTAGATCAATCCAGATCAATCCGATTTCTTTGAAAAATAACGCATTTACTATAATTCAGTTCACCGCAGTTTTATTCTGCATGATAAATCCGTTATCTGTCTGTTTTTTAGCCATATTGACATCAAAGCCGGCTGTGGATAATGCGCCACAAACGATGTATGCCGTAATGTCGTTCTCTTACCTCGGAGCAATGCTCTGCAGCAATCATGCATTGCAGTTTATCAGCTACCCAACACAGGTCTGCTGTATATCACATGTATATTAATTTTTTAAAATAAAATTTAGTTTTATAAGTACTTAAGTTTTCATTTGTTTTTGCAGTGTATGATTAGTTGTTTTGTAGCACTGAAGGTCTTATGTTGGTTTTATTTATTCGGCTTTTTGTTGTTTCGTCGAAACATTTTGAACCTTTGATTTTTTTGTTTGTTCTTGAGATTCAGAAACTTGCAGCTCTGTCTGTTGGAACTGAATTTGAAATTTGCAGAGTAATTGTTGGAGAATTGGAAAAAAAGAGCGAAACAACTCAACTGAACTGAATCGACTTGGTTTTTTGATGAAGTGACCAATAGGCATGCAGGACAAGCCCACTGGTCATTGGTTGACACATACGCGAGTCACGCAAGGCACTGATGTTGTTACGTGGTGTCTACTGTAATGCATTACTGCTTGCCTATTGGTCAGTTCGTCAAAAACTAAACCATGTCAATACAGTTCATTTGAGTGCAGTTATGTCACTTGGTACACAACGCAATGGGGAATGTGCAACAGCGGTGCATATTTGCAAGCCCATTAAAACAAGATCTACGTCAGTTGCTAGAGGGCGCCAGACGACCGGCGGCTAAATTATCTGTAGTGTTTTACTCATGAATGCTTACCAGAGGGAGCAACTTGTCTCGCTCAGCCAACGCTGTATCGGCTGAAAATCGTAAATTTTTCCTATCTCCCTCTCATTTAGCACCTTCGTTCAGGGTGACCCCCTTCAAATTTATGGAAAAGCTTTACGGTTCAGGAAACTGAAGTTTTCCAGGCAGCCAATGGTGAAGATTTGGTGATCCTAGCTTGCACCATTTTTGACCGATCCATTCGTGTAACAGACGGATGGACAGACAGACGGACAGAATTGCGATGGCTAAGACGCGCTACAGCAGTAGCTCCTGTTGCGCATAAAAACGTTACAGAAAAAATGAAAAATGTTTTAAAAAACATAAGAAAACATGACAAGAATAAGAAATCTAAAAAACGTTTTTTTACATCTATGCTGTGTACTGTGAAGGTATTAGGCAAGTCTGTCAAGCCGATACCTGTAATGATACTCGGTGTTCTGTTGGCTCGTAAGAAATACCTGTGGCTGAAATACTTGTTTGTGCTGATGATAACGACCGGAGTGGCAATGTTTATGTACAAGCCGTCCAAGGCTCACGCAGCTTCTGCTGACACGTCCGCTTTATTCGGCTGGGGTGAACTGCTCCTGGTACGTAGCTCTGCTGACAGATATGAACTGATTTGAGTTTCATCATTTTGGTGGTGACGTTTTTCAGTGGTGGGACTGGTGAAGCGGTGGCATAATGGTCTTGTGTCGTATTTTTGATCGAATGGCCGGGAGTCACTCAGGACACTATCAGGTGGTTGGTTACTACTTGGATGGGTGATTGTCTGTGGACAGGTAAACCAACTCAGTATATAACCAACACCAAGGTGATCTCGGGTTGCGTATAGCTCTCAATAGGAAACCAGTCACCTGCCATACAGGATCACTCACACAATGTTACCTGCCACTAGACACAGGTCGGTGTGCTCCGCTTTAACCCTAAATGAGGGCGTCAAAAGCATTTTTAATTTGTTGTAATAAGTGCTAAATCGAACTAGCAGCTTGTCTGTTAGTTTTTAGTGCAAATCTTGTATCGTAATGGTATCCCATCTGTGCAAATCTGTCGGAACTCACAGTGAAATGTGGCTGCAGGTCTTATCGTTGTCATTAGATGGCGTGACCGGCGGTGTACAGGACAAAATACGGTCGGAGCACCAGACCCAAACTCATCGAATGATGCTGGCGATGAATCTGTGGTCATTGGTCTATCTGAGTCTCGGTTAGTCCGTTGTTAGTCGTTATGTTAGGTGAACAATAGTTATGTACTTAGTTTTCATTAAATAAATAAGTAAAATAATGTTGGAATGATGGTTGCTATGAATATCTATCTTCTATTTAAGTCTCGGTTAGTCTATCATTAAATTTTAAAGGTTGTGTGCTAACTCTTAACATTTTAAAATTTCTTGCCATCTCTAGTGCCCCGCCTGACCCCAGCACGTCAGATTTGGTGAGTTTCTTGGCGACATTATTGTGCGTTATAGAAATTCATTTTTTTATTTGCTTACCGTGTACTTACTTATGGCTGTCTATGGGAAACCTCTCACAGAGCTGCGGAGCATTATTTGCCGTATAGTATTAGTATCACACAGTGTTATCTGCCCGCCAACACAGGTGAACACATTTCGCCTTAATCCCAGCCAGACAAGCTGGTATTCGATTTATCTGCCCCAGAGGGATGGAAGGCTGAGTTGACCTTGGTGTTGGTTATATACCAAGATGGTTTATCTGCCCACAGTCAGTGACCTGACCAAGTTAATAGTCTTATCTAAGTCTTAGTTAGTTTGTCATTACTGTTTGTTTGGTTATATTTTAGTCTGAGTTAGTCATCGTTAGGTGTGTAGAGAAGGTTTGTTTCCTTTATCTTTACCTTTGTCTGTGCTTTTAGTTGCACTTGTCACTTATAATTTTGATCATTAATTATTACAGTACAACAGTATACACAAGAAGCCCTGCTCTCACTAGGGTGGGCCGACCGTACCACCTATATTCGAAGGCCAGCGTTTGACTTCCGGTTGAGAAAAGAAAACAATTTGCCAGAGCGACTGCAGTCCCATACATGCTACGGTGATGCTGCTATATCGAATGCTACGGTCAGTGCTAGGATACGATATGGTAATTTGACGCATGTGGGCGATGGCTGCAGGCAGCATATACACAATTGAATATGCATGAATTTACCATTGCGTCTGCAGATAGCAAACTGTGCATATGATGTCGTTTGTTGTAGGCCTGGTGTTAACGGGAGAAGGTCTCGGATTCATGGGATTTGTGGTGAAATATCCGTCGGTTCTCATACAGCTCATTACGTTCTCACTCTGCAGTGCCATTGGACAGGTTGTACCACTGTCTGTCTGTATACACAGTGTTTCATAAAAAGAGCCCCTATTCTTTCTTTCATAATCTACTCAAATGATGATTAATTTTCATAAAATTGTTATCAGTTGTAGGTGAATAAATAATAATTCGAAATATTTTAACAAAATATGGCAATTGGTTAAGTATTCTTTGCTAGTTGTGACGTTACGCTGATGTCATAATGTGTCATGAGTACAAGCTTCCTAGTCTTAGCTGGTGCTGTCAGTTGCTACCCTGCTCTGATGGTGAACCTAATCTGCTTCGCTGATGACAAATTTTTCAAGTTTAACAGTTGCAGCCACAAAAAAATGTGCAAAGCAATCTGTGGGGATATTTGGACTTTTACATGTTCGAGCAAGGCAGTGCACTAGCACACCAAGCTTGCAAGAAGGTTGCATTTTTTGATTGCCAGATGCCTGATTTCATGCCCCCATGTTGCTTGGTGCTGCCACGATGAACATTCTTCATCAGCTAACCAGATTAAGTTCACCATCGAAGCAGGTTAGCAACTGACAGCACCAGTTGAGACTAGCAAGTTTGTACCCGTGACACATTATGACGTCAGTGTTACGTCACAACTGGCAACGAATATTTAATCAGCTGCCGTATTTTGTTGAAATATTTTGAATTAGTGTTTCTTCAGCTACAACTGGTAAAAATTTCATGTAAATGTATCATCATTTGAGTGAATTATGAAAGAAAGAAAAAGGGGTTCTGTTTTTATGAAACACCATGTACTGTCAGATTCAGCCATTGGCTAACTTTGTGCTTTCTGTTCGATTTTAGTATATTGTATTCAGGGCTCCCACGCCTCTTGGAAAGTTCCGGATTTTTTTTGATTTGATGACCTGGAAAGTCCTGGAAAAATATTCTTGAAAATCGTGCATTTTTTCATAGGCTCACATGAAAAACAAGCAGCAATCACTCAGTTTGTGTTGACTGTTACTTACTTAAATACTGTTGATGAATTCCCTGAATATTGTAAGTAAATGATGTTTTTTGTTATATTTAAACATTTTTGGGCTCAAAAAGGTTCTGGAAAATTTTTCACGGAGGTCCTGGAAACGTCCTAGATTTTTTTGTAACTAAAAGAGTGGGAATTCTGTGTATTGTAATATTGTTCAAGTTTGCTGCAGGTTGATTGCCTTTTGTGTGCTGCTTATAAAGTGCTATTTATTCACTCACACGCACTTGTGTTGGGTGTCAGCTAACTGTGTAATCCCATATGGCAGGTGATGCTCCATGGCTCTGAGATGAGTTTCTTATTAAGGGCTATACACCATCTTTACCTATAGATATTTATCATATGTGCAATTTATATTTTCATGATGAGTGCACATGGTAGTGATTATAATTATGTTGTGAAGTGTTTTCATCATTTCATCATCATGATTTTATTCTGTTCGTAGACACAGAACATGACATTTTCTCAGGAAATAACAGCTAATTGTGAATTTGATTTAACAAAGCGACTGTAAAGTGCCTTAGTCAGTTAACTTAAATTTCTGTTATTGAGGTAACTCACTGTTTGAAATAAAACATTAACTAGATATTCAAATTAACACGTTAACTTAACGCATTAATGAATCAACTCGCATTTTTAAAAATTAATGCACGTGAAAAAAATTAACGCCCATATGTAAATTTACTAAATCCTGTAAAGCAGGAATGCTAATATTCCATTAAACTGCAGTTATTTGATGACCGAATAATACTCAAGTAAGTAGAAATTGTTTTGTTGCCGTTCCATCGCTACTATCACAGTCCTGGGGCGTAATTTACAAAATATCGTAAGACAATCCTAAAATTGTCATAAAATCCTCACAACTTTGTCGTATCTTTGTCGTAAATTAACAAGTTACGATGTCGTAAGATTGTTGTAAAAATGTCGTGTCCGAATTTTTGAAGCTGATTTTACGACATCGTAACTCACTCGCAATTTTGTCGTAACTCTGTAGTCGCTAAAAATAGCCAGCCAATCAACCGCCGTTACGTTACGACCTCAACCAATCACAATGCAGTGTCACTGAGCTGACTGCGCATGGCGTTGCACGCCGATCGTCTGCTTCTGCCGTTGCCAACGCTTACCGATGTAAACAATAACAAGTGAATTGATTTTGTTGCGATTTCGCTGCCTGAAATTACCGCAAACAAAATTTATATGTATTACAGCACTATGT
>Ga0209454_1003946_pt1 | contig 10875 bp, 3 predicted proteins | sample WorMetHERISLAND1_2_FD_187400 | JGI IMG/M metagenome (GOLD analysis project Ga0209454, IMG submission 187400) | Marine gutless worms symbiont microbial communities from Max Planck institute for Marine Microbiology, Germany - Olavius geniculatus... | ecosystem: Host-associated > Annelida >...
CCAGTATACGATTTCCTATTGGTGATTAATAGTAACCTAGGCCTTATCTCGCACCATTAATGAGATACAGCGAGTTATTGGCCAAAAATCGCAAATTTTGACCACCCCCCCTCTCATTTAGCGACCTCGTTCGGGGTGACCCCCTTCGAATTTATGAAAAAGCTTTACGGTTCCTGAAACTAGAGTCTTCCAGGCAGCCGATGGTGAAGATTTGGTAATTCTATCTTGCACCGTTTTTGACTGATCCACCCGTGTGACGGACAGACGGACGGACGGACAGACAGACAGAACTGCGATGGCTAAGACGCGCTGAAAGCATAGCTGCTTTCGCGCGTAAAAAGCAGCCAGCATTGAAATTTGCAGATGATGTAACGGTTTAAGCCTCTTGACCTTAAACGACCTTAAAGTTCAAAACCGGGTTTTGTTGTTTTTGACGCGCAACAGCTATGCTGTACGGCGTCCTCCTTGGCATCGTTGTCGTCTGTCCGTCTGTCTGTTTGTAACGGATATACTCTGGCTAACGAGTAGGTCTTAGGTTTTTCTAAGGGAAATTTTTTTACACGAGTAATTAGCTTTTTGTCGCGGCTCTCTGTGGACAAAAGTTTTTAAATTTGGGGTTGAATGGAGGTAGTAGAAAAATGTGCGCTTTTCAGTGGAAAACTGGCCTTATCTCAGAAACGATGAGAGATAGGGCCAAGATTAATAGGAAGTCGCATATTGCATTTCAACTGACATGAAAATCATTGATCTTGGATGACCTTGAAGCAACAGCAACAGGAACTGCATACGCTGTAGCAGGGGGTCTATCCCCCTAGGATGTACTACGCAAGCCCCCCCAATCCACCTTTCAATGTTTACCCTCTACTGAAAGTCGACTCAAACCCCTCTCACATTAAGCTTAGTCAATTGCCCCCAATGACGGCATCAGTACTCGTGGATGCCGGTAGAAAACTTTCTAATAAGATTTTCTAGTGAATCCGGAGCAGAGCCCTGGTCGAAAATAAATTTTCTGCATTTTAGACTCACACAACACTACTTATGGTCAAGTTCTGGTGGAACGATGACTGCCCCTTGAAGTCCTAAAATCTGCCCCCCACTTGAGAAAAGTAGGCGTAATACGCTCTGAGCGTACTATAATCCTCAATAGATGTAGACACCAATGGGATGTAGCACGTTTTTCCTAGTGACTAGCTGGGCTTATTGTTTTTCGCGGTTTCAGGCTGCACATAGTTCAACAGTGTATTGTGCCGACTGCATGGAGTGGGGATGGACCAGGATAACATGCACCTGATTTCCTAGCACAAAACGTTTGAGTTTTGACCTACTGCAGGGTTCCAGTTACCGGCATATCGGTTAATCCGGCCCTGCAGGAACAAACGAGGCAGAAGATTTTGCCAAAACCAGATTAGCCAGAAATTTTCATGCCAAATCTGATAATGCCAGACCAAAACATGGCCGACACACAAAACTAAATGTAAATTTGCACACTGATTCAATAACGTAACACAACATGCCATTCACAATCAATCAGGTTGAATGCTGATATAGTATTAATGTCAACATCCAAAGTATCGATCACTTCTTCAGATCTAGCTTGTCTCCATATGCTTTTCTGCAGACCAGAATGTCCCAAAATCAATCGCACCTAAGACTTTGCCCCAGACCACAATGCATAGCCTACAGCACTCCCCAGATCCAATGTGTGAATTTAGAGGAAGGCACAAAGTAAATGGGTGGTGAAAAGAAGGGAAAGCAAAGGTAAGGGAGAAGAGCTAGAGATGTCGAGGCGTTAATTTTTTTAATGCATGCATCAACGAACTGCGTTAAATTTTTAACACATTAATTAATGCGTTATTAACGCACCCAGGCCCATCGAGAGGGAGAGTAGGGGGTTAAGTTACTCCAGATACCGCGACGTTTGGGGGGCCCACCTGTACAATATACAAAGTTAAAAACACATTTTAAACATATAATCAACAATAACTGCCATCATAGCTAGCATAGAAATCTGTTAGCCTGTCAAAATAATTATTTATTTACAGTAGTGATAGAACAGCAAATCTACAGGTTAGTTACTTGAATTCATTCAATTGTCAAATAACCGTAGTTTAATGGAATATTGGAACTTGTGCTTCACAAAATTTAGTAAATTAACATCAATTTACGCATGTGCCTTAATTATTTTAACGTGCGTTAATTTGTTTAACGCGCATTAATTTATTAACACAGTAATGCGTTAATTAATGCGTTAATTTGACAGCTGTACAAAATACTGAAATTAGCAATTAACATACACTGATTCAGTGCAAATAATAATACATTAAGTCAAATGGCAATAGAGTACAGTTCATGCAAAGGTACATCATGACTGGACCATGACTGTGAATTAATCTGACAACAGAAATACAAGACGAGAACAGATTTAAATGACTATCGAAAACACTGCAGCGTATGTGAGACTGCAACACATTGTGACTTGTTTGCTGATGGTGCCACATTTTTGCCAATCTTATGAAACATTTTAACATCTTGAAAACAGGTCAAAGACTGGATGGAGTCATATGCAAATTATCACAGGCTGAACGGTAGGTCAAGCCATGTGTTAACGACGATATCTCTTTCCTATGGGAAAGCCACAAATTCGACCCCACAGAATTAAAACCCGATCTGATTGAGATAAAATTTGGCACGGTTGATTACGTCAGCTAGATGACCCCTCATGCAAAATTTTATGTAAACCTGACCAAGGGGGTCTCCTCGGCAAATGAGTGAAATATATACAAAAAGTTTGTATTTTTATACACCTTTTTCAGAAACTCACCTACAGGTCAGACCCCTCGGCGGATTTTTGCGCGTGATGGCTCAAACGACACAGTCTCGTGCAAGGATGTGCCTTTTGGGGGTTAAAAATTGAAATTAATATTAAACATATTTCTTCAAAAAATTCCAAAAAATACAATGGCGCCTATGGGAAAATTAAACAATTCTTTAAACGGTCATAACTTTGGCTGTGTATAAGATAGAGTCATAATTTTTGGTTCTAGGGTATGGTTTTTGGGGATGGCCAATCTAACAGTGTCATTCAAATTTACCCCGGACTCTCAGTGGTTGCCATGGCAACGAAATTTGAGACAAAATGGGCTACAGCTCGGTTTCTGCTAGAGATATCTGCGAGATCTTTGCATCTACAGGGGGGTTTTCGGGGTTGAGCCATCGAATACTGCCAACAAAATTTTACCCTGACCGACCCTTGTTGCCATGGCAACAAAATTTGAGACAAAAAGGCTATAATTCGGCTTCTGTAAAATATATCTCCAAGATCTTTGCATCTAATGGGAGGTTTTGGGGGACAGGCTATTGAATGAGGCCAATCTAATTCCACCACAACTGACCCTTGTTGTCATTTGAATGTCACGTGACTCCAAACGGTCAAGATCGTGATTGTAAAATATTTATGGCCAGATACCTCCGCAGCTGATCAACTGTAGGAAAACGTTATTTTACTAATAAAACAACAAATATAAATGTATAAAACATAACTGTATACACTTGTTAACGGCAACGTTTAAGGACTTGCACATCAAAAACAGACAATGACACACAGGCAGTGTGATGCGAGCAAAATCACCTTTTGTAATTTTTGCTGTTTACGATGTAAAAGTACTTAAATGTGGCCGTTAACAAGTGTATAAAGTTTTGTTTTGTACATTTATAACATTTAAACAATTATATGTTAACACACTAGCTTACTTGCTTACTATGTGTACCGTGTGTTCTCATTATTTATTCTCGAGTTAAACAGAGCAACTGCCTCATTCACATCCATGGTAAAATGAATAAATGCATAGTCTCGTATGAAGCATATTCCCAATGTCAGTTTTCTTGTGGTAAGTTGTGTTAAAATAGATGTAAAACATTTGTCAACCTTGCAAAACATTCTTAACATCTGGAACACAAGTTGGCTAGCCTATGTGTAAAGTTCAGCAACTTTAGGTTTTTCCAAAATAAAGCATCTTCGCAAATGTTTAGTTTTTGACACAGCCACAGACTACCTCAGCATGTGTTCAAGATGTAGAATGTTTTGCAGCATTTTTGACTGAAACTAGCACATGACCTGTCGAAAACTAATGTCACATGTCACACATTCACAAATATTTTATTCTCCATTTAAACTCGACCTAGATGCAATGTCACACATGTAAGTCCATCAGATTTCAAGGCATTAAAGCAGGTGACTAGACTCGATTAAACCCTTTCACACTTATATGACCTTTCACCTGTGTGAGTTCTCTTGTGATATGAAAGTGAACCCCACTGACTAAATTCCTTGCCACACGAACTGCATTTATATGGTTTCTCTCCTGTGTGTGTTCGCTTGTGGTACGTTAATCCAACAGACTGACGAAATTTTCGACCGCAAAAGTTGCAGATGAATGGTCTTTCATCCGTGTGGATTCGTCTATGGCAGTTAAGTGCCGATGACTGGGTAAAGGACTTGTCACACATGTCACATTTATATGGGCGGTATCCGGTGTGCACCCGTGAATGTACAGTTAGATTAGCTTGAAAATTAAACTCCTTCCCGCAGACAATGCATGTGTATGATGGTTGTGTTTCAGTGGTGTTATGCTTGCGTTTGTGCTGGTAGAGGGTGGAGGATCGACGAAAATCCTTCTGGCAGATGTTGCATCGGAACGGTGGCTGGTAATCAGTATGAACACGCTTGTGAATGTTGACGCCCGTGAGGGTTCCAAATGCCCGAAAACAAATGTCACACCGGTGACAGTTGACACTGTCAGAAATGTGTTGATGTTTCGCACTAGCATGTGCTGTGGTTTCAGCATCGGGAATAGGTTTATGTCTCAAACTGTTATAACCAGGACAACTATCTTGACTGTTACTTGACTGAGCAAATGATCCGTGTGCATTAAGATCACTTATAACCAGATTAGATCCACTGTATTCCTGGAAGCTCCCAAAGCTAGAAGCATCACAAGTTGACTTGTTGGGCAACCAACTGTGCACAGCATAACTGTTCTCAGTATTTTGACCAATCTCTGCCAACTGAGTTTGGGACCCATGATGAGCAGGATTGCTGAATGAGTGAATGTGCATATGACTGTTGTCTGGACTCTGTCCTATGTCAGCTGCCATATTCAGCGATTGAAGAAAAATGGGTGTCATTTCTGAACTGTGACCAAACTCAGAGGCCTGTTGACTAAGCTCCCTGTGACACGCGTGTTTTGGAAATGACTGTAGCCGGTTTAACAAACCCTTTTCTGAACTATGACCAACAGCTGATCGCCGAATTCGAGTCTTTTTGCTATCAGTTGAGAAGCTGGGACTATGTAGTGTCATGTCACTAGGTACAACATTGTCAACTGCATTCACAGCCATGTCAAAAAACTGCACACTGGGTGAAATGTGATCCTCTTTGTCAAAACTGGAACTGCTGTGAAAAACCATGCTCTCCGGTTCATGAATTATTCCTTTCCGCAGACATTTATCTCTTTCCTGACATAACACAAAATAAATCTGCTCTTACAATGACACATTAAAAACCAACGTATGTTCAGCAAACCCAGCCTCCTACCATCGATGGGAGAAGTACTCAGGGTGCCTTGTCTTGTAAGGGCCACTCTGGAACTCAACATATGATCTTTTGCCACTTGGCTGTAACTGACAAACCCTTACACCAATTTTCACTGAATGAAAATGAAATGATACAATATAATATAATAATCACAACAAAGAACTAATTAAAAAAAAATGAAGAAAACAAACCATAGTCATCACATGACAACCGTCTGTATTGACAACATCCACCATCGTGCTTTCATCTCCAACGTCAGGTTTCTGTGCCTGTTTACACAAAACAATATCATTACAATGTAACTATGTAGTGCTAGAAAAAATCTCAAATTCATGAAATTTATCGAAAACCATAAATTTTATCGTGGTGGCTTAGCAACTTAGCAAAATCATGGTGCGGCAGCGATGGCTAAGTCGGCGGCTTAGGGGTCTACTGCTGTGTCGCGCAGCATCACTATGTGGTACCGGGTTAAGTCTCTAAACCTTCTCTGTTTTCCGTGTTTCCCATAGCTGACTGTAAAGTGACTAAAATACTAGGCATTTTTACTTTGATCTTTAATATAATGTAATGCAAAGCATCAACACCAACAATTTATTTATGCATGGGCATAAAAACTGGGGGGCAAGCAACATTGCTTGCTCCACACTCGAAAAAGTGAGGAGGCAATTGCCCCCCTTACCCCTGCGGTTCCGCGGCCTATGCCCTCCGGCTTTTCCAGTTGCAGGCACTACGGTCTGAAACTCACTGCCAGATGAACTCAGAGATTCTGATAGCTTCTAACAGTTTTTTCAAAACAATCTTATTCAGTTTTTACTAGCGTGACATTAAAGATTTATTTTAACATTATGCACTATACAAGTTCAGGTTTTACTTACTTACCATAAAATAGCTGTATAACCGTCGCCTGCTTTGCTAGCCCCTTCGTGAAAAAGGCTGTGACTTATTTTCACCAGATCTACTGAAGTACATGTGATGGTCCAGAACCTAACTGCTCAGCCGTAACAGTTTGCTCACTGGCTGACTGCCACTGGCTATTATGTAATTGTGTCCAAACTTGTTTTAGCCGTCACTACTTGCGCTTTAGTCACATTTGTGCAGAGGCACAGAAAATGGAACTACCATCACTGCAAACTTTTAACAACAGCTTTCTGAAACGTGTATGCATTTCTGACTTGACATCAGAGGGCAGATATAGCTACAGTAGGTCATATGCCTGATAACCGCAAAACATCGTGGGACTCCATGAAAATATTGCAAAATGGCATGCATAAAAGACCACCCACCACAAGATGATTTTTTAGACGTGGAATCAAGACTCAGCCTTCCAGTAGTTTAATAAATTTAGATAAACGCCACTAGACAATGCAAAAATGACGAAACCAGCGCACGCCGCACATGCCTAGAAACAGGGATAAAATGCCAGACGTCAATGCTGAGACGCAAGCTACATGACTGGACAGTGGACAGTGGACACAAGGGGTGCCTATGACAGATGCTTATCTGTAGGCCTACGTCACTCATGTTGTCGATGTTTCAGTGCCTGCACATTCACTCATGGCCACTCGTTCTTCACTGGCCAAGCTTACAATCAAATGGATTAAATATACCGGTAATAAATATAAGCAATCTTTCTCTGCACTGTTTTAATGCAGTGAAACGTGCAAGTTCGTCATGACTGTTTGCGTCTGAGTACTATTATTTCATTGGCCATGTGCACATGCCTATAATTTGTCTATATATACAGCCAGGGGGATGGTAAGGTACGCAGCTGTGAGTTCTTACACAAAAATCAATTTAAAAAGTTATGATGTACACAATATTAATTGTGAACTATTATTTACACAATATTCATTTATCATAACAGCTTAAAGTCTAAAAGATTAAAAATTGATTAGCAGTCGACAATACGCTAACAGTTAAATGGCCGCTCGCATTTACTTCCCAGTAACGTCGTCTGGAGTCCTGGTTATAGAACGCTGCAGTCCTGGCTGATTGCACTGTTGACTGCTCTCCGGCGTGCAGCGTGTTTGCTGTGCCTTTCATCTTGCTGTGCTCGCAGGTCGCACCCTGGCAGCCGCAGGGCCGTATTGCCGTAAAAGGCCCATAATCCATTGACTCGTTCATGTGCGTTCAAAATCGTGGGTAAACTGCGAGCGAGGAATCTATTTATAGCGGACCAGTCACGTGCCGCCTCGCACGCTCCCTCACACTATACCCTCCTCGCACCTCGCACTTCTCCCCCTTCCCTACGGCCGGCTGTGTGTATAGTCACTGCGAAAATAAAATCTGTGGACGAGTGGAGTTTACTGGGCGCCATAGGAATAAACCTAACCCTAACTCTAAACCCTAACCCTAACCCTACACCTAACCCTGACCCTACACCTAACCCTAAACCCTAATCCTAACCCTATTGGTAGTTATACGGTATATATGTGAAAAAATAGGCGCAATGTATTCCTATGGCGCCCAGTAAACTCCACTCTACCCAAAATCTGGTTCAGTGAATACGCAATGAAAACAGAACCCACCATTTTGCAAAATAAGATACTAACATCGAAAATATTGCTTTTATTTGGCTCATTTTATACAACACTGACCGCCATAGAATATCTAACAGCCCTGTAAGTGGATACAGAACCGATTACCGGCAGCGCTACTAAAAAGCGAGACAAGCTACGGTAGTCGCTGGCTGGGACCAGCACCATGCAGAAAATGAAATTAGTCAGACCGTCCACGAATCCAGTATATCCTTTCTAACGCTGGACAAATACGCTTTATAAGCTTACAAAAATCTGACAAACCTCGTAACATAAAACTTCTAATAACAGCCAAATCATTAGTATAAGCTAGGGGGATGTAACTTATGATGCCCATCGGAATTCGCATTGCACGTTCACACCAATGCTGCTTATTTATCAAACTCTGTATCACTGATTTGCTAGCTGTGGACTTTATGTACGACATTCTGTTGGCATTCCAATTCCTTGTACAGCTTGCTGTAGAGCACTCAAAGCAGGTGGCATTTGAACAATCCAGTGTAACCTGATAGTGCACAAGAGTGATATCATTTAAGTCATTTTGCAGATTCCTGCTGAATCATCATCTAAATTTAATTTCAGTTTCTTCAAGCGGATTCTGCAATTTTTAGATTGTAGATGATATTATTCAACAGCACATTGACAGTTAGGCGATGTGATGGTGAGTGCTATCACTTTTTTATGACTTTTGCTGTTTTCAATGTGTCACTCATTGCATGTCGCCGTTAACAAGTGTATAAACTGATGTTTTGTACATTTATTACTGAATATATTTTAGCCCCTTTTTCACCGCGTTTCCGGAGCTGAACGACGATGAAAAACCAAAGTCTTAGACTAGTCTCAGCAAAACTCGACCTCACCCATCCAAAAAAAATCTGCAGGACCCATCTAAAGACCGAGAAGAGACTGAGACGTCCAAAATTTTGTCTGAGACAAAACGTTTAAAATTCGAGACGAGACGTTGCAGCTTTCGAGACACTAGCGGAGACCTTGCTTGAAGCTCCCGAGACTCAATGTCTCACCGAGACGTTTTCCGTGTCACATGGTGAAACACACTGACAATGAAAAAAATTAAACTGATTAATTAACTCGCACCATGGTAAGTGCTTTCTATTTAAGATATTGTGGGTTTTTGCACTTTATTTCGACAATTATCACTGCATAATTAACGGCTTGCACCATAAAGAACTGCAACTGCAGTGCTGTAAACATGAGCCATTATGTTTATCACAACTTACAAGCAACTGAAATTAGTAAACTACAGCTGATTATAGCCTTATATGTCGTCTACATTTGGCTGATAGTATTCATTCTGACATCATACACTTTATCGTCATTGCGACTAGGTCATTTTATGACGAAAAAAGACTGACATGACATAATTCTGCTTTATAATAAATAAGTATAAATGAAAGAGTAAAAAACACTGTAAACGAATTATGTCAAATGTCCACAAATGTCACGCTGGTTCTAACTGCAGCTACAGCATGCACGGCGCACGTCTGCACAAAACGTCTCGATGAGACACAATGGCCCGAGACCTGAGACGAGACCTACTGGGCCAAGACCGAGACATATTGCTCCGAGACCGAGACGAGACGTTAGTACGTCTCGAGACCGAGACGTCTGAACCGAGACCACATCCCTGGGTATAACAACAATGTAGTAACACGTACACATCTAATTACCATATATTTTCCACAAAGTACGTTTTTCGTAAAAAACGTCCATAATGTAGAGGTCCGTGAGTCAGTCAACGAAAATGGCTGAAGCTGAACTTAACTTGCAATACCAAATTTCACCTCAAAGTCTGCAAGAAGTGCGACTTTCATCGGTTTTAGAACAAAAGGACAGGTACCAATTACCCGGACTTGGAACTGGGTAATGAATTTTGGAACCGGGTCTGGGTACCTGGTTCCTGTTACAAACCACTACCTCTTGCCAAACAACTCTGACCGTTGTTTGTAATAATAGCAAAAGCAAACTGCATCAAAAGAGTCAACAGAGTTACTCAGCAGTCAGTAGTCAGTACACTCATGAGATTTTCCACGACAAATAGCAGTAGAAGACTAGCAGTAGTAGCAGCAGTTGTTGTTGCTACTGTTGTAGTGGTACGGTGACAGTCGTTGCGTTCTAACACTAGCACTGGGTACTGGATACTAGTTTCCAAGGTTCTGCATGATGAAGAGAACTTGCTGGGCATGCTGTGGCGCTATAACATTCCTCCTGTCAAGAAGATCCTCACAGTGCTTAGTGTAGAGATGCCGGCTTGACACTGCACTGGCAGGAACGACCAACAGACGACGAGCAACCAGAGCCAAACGTGGATATCTGGCCAGCACAGATCAACACGTAACAATCACCAGGTGACGTAAGACAACAGTGATTAGAATCAAACGTTGGAAAAGTTTGCAGTTGATCATAAGATACATCGACGAAAAATTTCAACAACTAATGGAACCAAAATTGTTAAAATTTTGAATGAAGTTATGCCAATAAAAGAATTACAAAGTAGATACAGTAACAAGCATCTACAAGTAATTTGAGCAAAGCTCACAAGACGTGCGAAAGCCTATAGCAGTTCCTGTTCGCAGGTAATTGTAGTCTATCTCCATCCACTTCGTCGTAATTCACTCTTTTGCAGCCAAAAATCGCCAAAAAATCACGTTAAATCAATATTTTTAGGGTTCAAGGTCATTCAAGGTCATCGATGTTGATAAATTTAAAAAGCCTGTCACCAGTGCT
>Ga0209454_1003950_pt1 | contig 10871 bp, 9 predicted proteins | sample WorMetHERISLAND1_2_FD_187400 | JGI IMG/M metagenome (GOLD analysis project Ga0209454, IMG submission 187400) | Marine gutless worms symbiont microbial communities from Max Planck institute for Marine Microbiology, Germany - Olavius geniculatus... | ecosystem: Host-associated > Annelida >...
GAAATAACGGCGGCGGGGGTGGCGGTGGAGGTGGGAACACCGGAAGTGACGTCACGGGGGATAGCGGGCGGGGGAAGTCTAGCAGCTGTGGGTTGTCAGTCGATGGAAAACTTGGCGGCGGTGGTGCTGGTTGTTGTTGTGGGCGTCCGTTGAAGTGTTTCGTGAGAAATCGTTTTATGATCCCGTCCACCAATCCGTCAACTACGTGTTTGACTTCCGCCTTTAAAAGATTTGTCAGCCTCTCCGCTTCGTTGTTCATCGTCTTTGAGGCCGGTTCAAGATGATGCTCGTTGTCTGGACTGCGTGCCGCTGAGGTGTATGAATTTCGATCGACTTGCAATGACGACTTGGCGGCGTACTTGGTGTACATGTCCTCCAAGCGAAGCTGAATGGCGCGCAGCTGACGACGAAGTTCCAGTCCATCGTCGAGGTTCGCCTGTCCTCTTGGCAACATCATCCGGTTATCATCATCATCTTTATCGTCGTCGTCGTCAGCGTCGTTATTATCAATGTCGGAAGCATTACTGTTGACGGACGGGTGATCTTCGTTGTCGAATGTGGCAGCATCATGTTGCTGCGGCACGGTCTGCTTGCGCTTCGAGCGCTGTGGTCCGTCGCTCGCTGTCCGTCCATGTAGTTTCGGACCGCTGAGCGACGCTGGTGGACAGGCGAGGCCCGTGGTGGCAGCGGCGACGGAGTCCTCGGTGCCACAAGTCCCTGGGGTCCGGATGTTGCTGACGATGTGCTCCACCCGGGCGCGCTTTGCCTGCAGCGTCATCGTGGTCGGCGACCGCCTCAAGGTCACCGGCGAACACCTGAAGGTCACACGCGACCTTCTCAAAGTCTTTAATGAAAGCTTCAAGGTCATAGGCGACCGTCTTAAGGTCACCGGAGACCGTGTCAAGGTCATCTGCTTCAAGCTCAACGGCAACATTCGCCAGATAAATGACGACCACCTCAAGGTCACCGGAATTCTCCTCAAAATCAACGCCCACCGTGTCAAGGTCATCCGTTTTGAGGTCATCGGCGACAGCCTCAAGGTCACAGGCGGCGAGTAATCTCCCACATCGTCACCGCTGACGTCGTCCGAGACGACGGAATCCATGCCACTGGCAACCTCGTCATCGTTTTCGTCGCAATGTCGTCCGTCATCGAACGCCTCATCAACCGTCCCCCTCGGGGGGCGAGGCTCGGCCGCGGCATGGGCGCACCGGTCATAGCGACGCAGCAGACTTCGAAGGACTTGTAGAGTATCTTCCTCGCAATCAACCCCACCACCACTACACCCTCCGAGCCACGCCTGGCCGCCGAAGACCGTCGCTTCTGCCCCGGAGTACAGTCCACCCCCGCCGCTGCAACCACCATCTCCTGGTCGACCCGACTGTGACAGCTGCTGGATAGAGTGATACTGCGACCGGCGGATTGGAGCCGCTGTTCCTTCGACGTTGTCTACGGAGTTATTGCTGTCCGCCGGTGTCGATAAGTTAACCGGTTCTGCGTGATAAAATCTCCTCCCGATCGAGTCACTGTCCAGCTCGGAAAGCGTCGACACGCGCTGCCTGTTGTCCGTTCGCTGTTGCTCCGCTGTGGGGAAACCAAAAACGGAAGTCGTCTCTATTTCGCCGCCGTCGTTGCTGCCACCGTCATTTACGCTCCCTTCAACTTGTGAGTCCATCGTGTTATCTGAAATAAAGACTAAATGGAAATGACAACCGAATAATCTATAGCTGGGTCACTGTTTAGCAGAGACATCGTTAGTCAGATTCGCCGCTTATCTGTCAACACAAAAACTCATGCGTTTAGCATAGGCCTGCGTGTAGCCTACTTTCCGTAATCGTAAGGTCTGTGACTATCTGACATGCGGGATCTGTAACCGATTAGTTGTAATACAAATATACGGACGCACTCGGTCGTCTATAAATTTGTATGCGTTTTCAACTTCAAATTTTGACCGATTTTCAACTACCAATACAATACAGAACAATACAATAGTCTAATACGCAATAAATTCGCACAGCGCAAAGACAAAACGTTTCTAGCGCGTTTTAGCATCACTGTTAGTAAAGAGCGAACAATAAATATTTTTGGTATAACACCTAAAAGTGTCAGCAGTGTCTGATCTCTTAGACAATCAGACGGTGCATTCTAGACAATATGCCTAGACACCGGAACTCAGAGCCATTACAATCACACTCGTAATTCGATTACACAGTGCGAGTGGAAAAATTATTATCTTCAATATCCAGAAGTACAAAATTAGTTGCGTTATCCGTCAACAGAAACTGCTGTGTAAAATGACGGTCATTTATTACAACCGTGTGCAAACTATAGGTGCCTATCCACGATTTTTATGGGCCCGATGTAACCTTCATATAGAACCTCACAGTCGCGTTGAATGTGTGACTGGGGTTTAATTTAAATACGTCATTACTGTTGTCAAAAGTTCGCGGATAAGCCTACAATATACAGCATGTAGTCCAGCGGAACAAAAACTAATACAGTAAGCTTAATGCGGCAAAAAGCACAAGACTTTTGAAGAAGTATGGTACGCTTAAATCTGGACAGCGATTATACACAATTTTTTCTGATGACATAGCATACAGTGTGATAATATAATTTCTTGATAAAAAGTGGGAAAATATTTCCGACACAAAACCGTAAATTTTGAACATAAAACACTGCAATTCTTAACAGCACATAGCCTAATTACAGTAAGAATCAACTTACAATGCAACGAAGTCAGCCATGAGGCAGTTCGGCATGAGTCATAGGCCTCGGCCTAATTGATCGTTCATGTTTTCGTGATTATATCAACGCAGAAACATCGCACTAAATTATATCAACGACTTAATTGCGTAACAAGTAAAATATAATTATAATTCGATTTCACACTACTGTTATCAACAGCAAAATATAACGGCGCAACCTGTCGTCGGATATTGCTGAGTGAAATGACTGCGGCCAGTTGTCACAAGCTATTACAACGCTCATCCACTGCTATACTGCCCGGTATCTATCTATCAACTTGTGCTTGCTGCCGCAGCAGCTGTGAGTATCGAATGCTGTCCGCGCAGTGCGCGTGCGCGGTGCCAATGACGTCAGCGGTGAGGTGGGCGTGTCCAGGACGTCGTCTTGAGTCCAATGAAAAGACGCCGGGTTGCAGCGGCTGGCGACGGCCGCTCGTCAATGGATGCGCGCCGATGACGTCATCAAGCTGTCTCAAAACTATGAACTGCAGCAGCAGCAGCAGCATCAAAGTGGTATCAAAGCTAAGCTACAGTTCAAAACAATCTCTGTGCAGCGGGCCAGCGGCGTTAACTAAGCCTATGACTCAAAGCAAAAATAAAATAAATAGTTTTTAAGAAATAGTTTTTGTTTGTTTTTTATGTTTTAATTTTTTTTTCAAGTTATAACGGTCTTTAAAGATATTGTTGTGTACAAAGAAAACAAAATACACATTTCAAGAGCCAGAAAGAACACCGTAGGCATAAGCTAAGCTATACACCATTTTCCACGTCACATCGTTTTTTGTTGGGTGACATCAAAACTCATTGACCACGATTAAAACATGAAATTAAATTTAAGTTGTATCATTAATTATTGCACCACAAATAGAAAACCTAAACAACCTACATCTGAACTCATTAAACTTTAGATTTTTGGGAACTTTTTGGAACCGATTTCTAACCATTTTTCTTCCCTTTACCCTATTTTCTCAGTCACCTGTCCTCCCGTCTTTGCCTCCCTCCCTTCCCTTTTGAAACAGGACTCCCTAAAATCTAGCTGGGGGGCCTGGGAAAGCGCTGTGAGCTCCTCCAGCGGGGTCTGGGGCGTAGAGCCCCGGCCGAAATCGAATTTGGAGCATTTTAGCTTTGGATCTGGTGGCAACAATAATTCTAATTATTTTCCCAAAAAATAAACTGACCAAATTGGCAAACTTCGCGCAGTTTAAACGTAGATGCTTATGTTTTGTCTGGAGGGTTCGGGGGCTGGGCCCCCTTTGTTTACGCCACTGACTACAAGCTATACTGTGGAGGGCGTACAACAAAATATCCAAACAAATTGAAACTTCACAGCAAATCCACACCAAGTTGTATATATTGAAGTCCATAAAAATCATAGGTCTGCACTCCTTCGTGAAGCAGTCACAAGATGCTGCTTATTCGATGTTCCATATCATCATTCGCGTCACTAGTATTTAAACTGAACGAACTGCTTGATTTTAGGCTAACTGTTATCATACTATACGCGAGTGCATCTGAGTATAGCTACCACACCAGACTAATGATTTTCGTGTTTAGGTTTTTAGGTTTTTGAAGTTTTTTAATGGGGGTTTAAGATTTTTTTATTTTTTTGCTTTAATGTCCAATGAACACTGTAGGCTATACGAAATTACGGCCCAGTAAAAAATGTTATATCGTCTTATAAGTGAACGACATAACGTGGCGAGTGTCAGCAGTGTTTACAGCTGTCTACACAGAACGTACACATGCTGTGTAGTGGTATGCCCGTCGCCCGCATCAAGTTCCAATACTACCCGAGTTTATTCAGTTGATGGACGATGACATTGTCTCACTGACTGCACTAACCCTGATTGTCAATCATGAGGGTAGAAAGCCGGAAAAGTCTGATGGTGGTTCTGTCTGCATTGGTCAGATGATTCAATCGCTGTATCTGATGACTCAGTGTCAGTTGAAGCTACATCACTCAGTGACGTCACTGGCTCAGACAGTCGACTACATCAAAGTTGCTCGGAGAAAACGTCCAGCTAATAGAACTCTGGACAAGTTAACACGGATGTTGATTGAACGAAAACTCAAATCGTACACGAACGCATTACTCTGAAGCGTTTTCCGTCTGATCAGTCAATATAAATGTTTGTGACTACTATCATAATTTAAGGCAGCCCCTGTGTAATAATCGTGCGTCATGTTCTGGCTTCATGACACAAATAAACGTTTTCTCTGTGTCTTTCTCCTCTGTTTCTGTCAATTTGCCATTGAATTGCCCTATCGTATTGTTATAATTTGTGTTTATTAGACATACCGCAAACAGTTATGACCATAATGCATATCTGATTCGGTTTATCGCAGTTTCACCTTTGCACAACATGAGCTCCGGTTTACGATGCTACCCGGTGTACGAGGGGCGTTCAAAAAGGCATGGAACTTTGCTATAACAATCCAAAGCGTTTCTGTTTCACTCTGTGAAGCCATAAGTGACAATGACACCAGAGAAATAACCCATGTGTTTTCATTGGTGCATAGATTTTGAATTTTTGTTCGGTCTCGTAGTCGCAAAACTTAATGAACGCATTACATAGACTACAATACATAATTTAACTAATTTATTGCTATCGGTGTACGAGAAAAAAACGACACAACGTTTACGACTCCAACATTTTGCAACGTGGCCCACGTCACAAAGTCTTGCGTGTGCAGCAATATGTTCAGAAAGAATATGCGTGGGCCCCTACATGACGTCATTTTGCTGAAAACTGCAACGCAGCGGTAGATGGTGGTTTGCCTGTCAGAGATAATGGGAGACATATAGTAACGTTGTCAACCTGTCCTACAGTGTCTTCCATTCTCGGCTCAAAATTCATCTCTTGTCCAAGTCTTTTCTCCTCCTTAGTGAGTTCCGTCCGTCATCAGCAAGGAGAGAAGACTGAGACGGCTGGGTCACGTACTGAGCATGGACTCTGTTAGAATACCGAAGCAAGCAAATGGATCAGTATGTCAAGCGCAAACCCGGAAGACCGAGAAAGAACTGGATTGACACGATGCGACAAGACTTGAAGACCATTGGCATGGCTCGGGAAAAGAGGCTGAAGAATCTGTAGCAGACAGAGAAGATTGGCGTCTACGGGATGACCTAAGTCAAAGTCTAAGTAGTTTTGCTGGCTTTCCCTCTGACGGAAGGTACTCACTGATCACCAACCAGCTCGTATCTTAGAGCTGCCTGAGTCGGCGTAATGGAATTTGGACTTACACCATGTCTCAATAAAAACGTGCCACTTTTTATTTTTTGAAAAATCCGTAAAACATTGCCCGATTTTGATAATTTGGCACACAATATAAAGGAGAAACTTGGCGTAAATGATTTAGTCTAGCCCACCCCATCTTAACACTGTTGCTACACTACCTTGTAAAATTTAGGAGTCTTAGTTTGGCCAATAAATTCATACTGGATAGCGCATGCGTCGGCTCAGAAATGATTAATTGAATAGCGACAGACACGAGTAACAGTTATTATCTCTCAGAAAGTCTCACGTGTTACATCGTATCATTTTTCTTACTGCTTGTGCTCAAAATGTCCTCCTTCAGCAAGAATGTAAGCGGTGGACGTTGACGCAACTCGCCAACAGCACGTTCAAAAACGACCGACCCAGAGCTGCTGACTCGCTGTTGATGCGCCATTTCAGTTCGTTGACTTACGATCTTAAAAGGAACATGTAACGGATTTTCAATGATTTGTGATCTCAGTGATTTTCTGAACCGATGCATGCACTCCTCAGTATGAATTCATTGTTGTAAACGGCCAAACTACGACTTCTGTATTTCACAAGGTAGTGCAGAGATGAGGTGGGCTAAACTATGGTCATTTACGTCTCGTTTTTTCCTGATGTTGCTTGCAAAAAAATTATCAAAATCGGTCGCTGTTTTACGGAGTTATTCAAGAAATAAAAGTGGCACGTTTTTTATTGAGACACGGTGTACATAGAGTAGATAAATGATCTTTGGGCCTCCTAGCATCAACGCACTGGTATGCACTGATAACAGACAAATAACGAACTAAAAACTGTACACTGCAATGACAATTGGAACCTTTTTCATTTTATTCAGTCAGCTCGTAGCTACTGGACACACAATATTACTAACACTCTGTGCTCACTAAATCACATGGCCGGCCATCGTAACAGCAACACGAATAACGTTAACAGTTAATACGCATGGTCATTTTTTTCCAAACCGAAGATCATTTTTGGAATAAAATACATCTTGGCTAAAAAAAACTTAGCAGAAAAAACTCAGTGCTGCAAGACTGGATATCTTGAGACGTAAGCAGTGTGGCATTACACAGAATTTACATCAACAAAAACGTGGTTTCCAAATGAAAGACATTTGGCTTCACCGCCTCACACTAGTATTTTGACGATTTACGGCAAAGAATATTAATTAATCAAAATCATTAATCAAAATTAGTGCTAAATCTGATTTGAAACAAAATTATCTGCAACGTGTACTTGACTGAAAAAAATCTGCATTCCAAAACTTAAGCCACTGATAAATGGCGGAGCTAATACTCTGTGAGCTATGACATAAACGGTGAATACAAATAATTTAAAATGCAACGAATAAATACATGAGAACAGTGAAAAAAAACAAGATATACTCTGCATATGATACAGTCAAAATAACTCCGGCTAGCGACTAGGGCTAACAGTAGGCCTATGTCATTCATCCAAAACGAATCAGTATAAGCCATGCCACGTACATGTAAAGCTAAGCATTGTATAAACATTCACTGTACACCTTTATGATCGTCATATACATGTGCCATTGGACCTCCAAAAATTAGGACTGACGACGGCCATGCTTGGGTCTCGAACCTGGGTCCATCGGTATTTTTAGCTTTTACTGTAACTTTGTCAAATGCGGTCCATTTGCCACAACATTTTGTACACATAGTGTCGCAGACAACCTGAACAAATGCTGCAATTTTGGTTACCGCATGATTTCTACTTTCTCGTATGTGCATATACTGTGGCTAAACCGTACATATGTTGCAATGAACCACAGACCTGCAATCAACTGAACGTTTAGCTGACAATGATTATGTTTGAGCACATCTGAAGTAGAAATCATAAATAACCAAATTTGCACCCTTCACTCATGTTGTATGTAGCAAATTGTGTACAAAATTTTGTAACAAACGGACCAAAATTGACAAATTTGTAGTAAAAATACTAAAAATACCAATGTACGGTTGTACAGACAAATTCCGCACGGATTTTACAAAACATATGCAAGCTGGTCTGGATATTAATTCTTGGTATAAATCCACAGAATTCCAAGACTCTGCCCATAACGTAACACCCGCCAGTAAGGAACAGGTAAGTACCACGAGCAGACATGCATATCGACAGCCAGACTAAGCATCACTATTATGCGACTAACAGCGCTTGCTACCAGATGGTTTTCCATCAAACATCTGAAAACTAAAAACGAACAACGCTGCACAGAAATCCAAACTCAGATCATGAATATCAACGAGATATATGTAGCTACAGGTAAAAAAAGTTGCATCACTGTACACAAAATGCTACAAAAAAAAAATACACGAGATAATATCAATAAACCTGACTGACAAAACTAGCTAACTCAGACAGCTAATAAAAGTAAACAGTTACAAAGAGAAACACAACGAAAAAAACAATCTCATAAATGTTCCAACATTCTGCTGATACATTATTGCAAGAAACTGAAGTTTTCATCAAATACTTTTTGACTGCACCCTGTACACGATGTTTCATAAAAAGACTCCATTTTTTCATAATTCACTCAAATGATGATCATTTTGCACAAAATTATTACCAGTTGTAGCTGAAGAAATATTAATTCAAAATATTGAAACATAATGTGGCAGTTGATTAAATATTCTTTGCTAGTCGTGAAGTAATGCTGATGTCATAGCGTCGTGAGTACAAGCTCCCCCTTCCTTTTACTCTTTCCCTTCTTCTTTCTTTCCGTGTCCACGTCCGTGCGTCCAACATTTGAGGCTTCATATCTCCATAATTATGCCAGATAGACGCATGGTCACAATGGATAGTGAATTATGAAAAAAACAATAAAGGGTCCTTTTTTATGAAACACCGTGTAAAAGCGTAGTGAAACAAAGGCGGTAAAATTTCCTAAATGTTACTTTCTAAACAGCTTACATATGTGCACACAAAGTACATACAAAACCGTGAATAGCTCCCAAAAGTAACAGAAGTAATAAAAATAACTGCAATATGCTTCATGGTGTGAAAGTGAAATATCAACAGAAGATATATGAAATCACATATTAAACACTTAACTTGCAAAAAGTGAGGTTACACTAGATCTGTATTCTCTATTCTGTGATGATGGTACAATAACAAAGATCATATGATAACAGTGATATGGCAAACACAGCATAATACCTATGTGAGCGAGTAGGGTTTTACTTCCCGCACGACACAATGTAAGTCACTTCGGGGATGGACAATGCATGTACTCCCTACAGTTTGGATATATTTTCCGTAGGGCCTACATTACATCCTGTGCATGAAATAACTCATTTGGGGATACCAAAATAACGACCAATCTGTAAGCCTAATCCTGAAACGGGATCCCGGGATTACAGAGTTCTCAATCCTGGATCCCGGAATTGAGAATTCAATCCCGGAATTGCAATCACTATGCATGGTCCTACATGTCAGGTGACACGCCGTAGATAGCTCTGCGATGGATTTCCCATGAAGACTACTACACATTCGCTAACCATTTTAACATTTAACTGTTCTGATCTAACGAAAATTGTGTGTTGCTATATCGTCTGGCAGCATGATGTAAATATATTGGTCTCTACTGACAAACTTACTGTATGCTTGGCTGGGTTAGTACTCAAATAAGCAGATGAATAAATACCTCGACACTTGACATACATAGCCGGAGTCACCCAGCTCAACTCAGCCTGGCCATCCCTCCATGGAAAGGTGCAATGAACACCAGCAAAGCTGCGGCATATACCGGCAGACCACATGAGGTATTACCCCCTCGCAGTGTAAGCTGGTGTCCGGCAGAGCGCTCAAAAAACAGAGATCAACACAACCCTACAGGTCTTAGAGCTCGAAAAGGACTTCACATTTGCTTTTAAGTTTAGATTCCGTTGTCGTATCAAACACACGAATTTGATACATTTACAACAACAAAAAATGCACCAGACATCCACAGACGAAAATTAGCACATCATAAACTAAACCTTGTGAAAAATGTGCCTACTACAGCAAATCAAAAGTCGACGAACTAGACATTAACCAAATGAATGACTAGAACAATGGAGAAAAAGCACTGTACAGTTCGGTAGTTGGCAACTAACGGCACTTTAAGCACAGACTATCGGGTGAAAGTTAATGCATAAATATGTGTAAATAATGGCTATAAATTCAAAATACCAACAAAAAAACAACACAGCTATATAAACCTGGTCTTTGCAAAGAATCGAGCAAAAATTACAATCATAAATGCAGTTTATATGCTTCGATGCTTGCACTTCATTGCAACATGAGATCAGATAACTGTTACTCAGTACACAATACATGAGTTCATGTTTCGTCGAGAAGCAGGATTATCGCTTTGGTCGACACTTTCTCTTAGAATAAACAGCAACATAATCGGAAACATGAACTGAAGTTAGAATTCGGTGTTATCTTTCTTCTAAGAACCAACATTTCCGATTATCTACCAGATAAGAAAAAAGATAATTGGAAACGGCAGATAACACCAAAGTTAATCCGAACATTACCGATTAACAACAGACAGCTCCAATGCAAAAGAATAGGCGGATTTTCTTAATCCCTAGCGATTAGAAACTTTCTAATCTATTTTCAGTTCACTTTTTAATCTATGGATAAAAAGTAAGTTAATCGGATTCGGTTCTTAGCGGATGTCAGATTAAGCGAATGTCGATTAGAAAAAAGATAATTCTACTTCTCGACGAAACATGAACTCACATAATGCATTAAAACTCATTACCGGCAAATCAACAAATAAGGCTGCAGCAGAGAAAGCAAGAACCATTGCAACGGCCTCCTGACAAAAAAAACCAAATCCGTAACACAACAC
>Ga0209454_1003952_pt1 | contig 10869 bp, 4 predicted proteins | sample WorMetHERISLAND1_2_FD_187400 | JGI IMG/M metagenome (GOLD analysis project Ga0209454, IMG submission 187400) | Marine gutless worms symbiont microbial communities from Max Planck institute for Marine Microbiology, Germany - Olavius geniculatus... | ecosystem: Host-associated > Annelida >...
GGGACAACCCTGCAGGAGTTAAGCCACGCTGCCCTAGATAGGCAGCGGTGGGCAGCGATAGTAACAATGGCGTCAGACACCAACGGGCATTGAGCCCACGGTTGTCGATGATGACGATGATGATAACTACTACTCTACCACTAGCACTACCAGAGCTGGGCAGTAATGCAATTACATGTAATTCAATTACGTTATTCAATGACAAATTACACTTGTAATTAGTAATTAAATTACATTTGGTTTTGACGAAATGGCTACGTAATTCAATTACACAGACATGTAGTTTGTAATTTCAAATTACATAAACTACGTCTGAAAATTTCAAGTGATAACATATGTTAAGTTTTATATTAAACATCATGTCGATCTCTTTAACTTTGCGTTCATCATAATATATTTTAGACTTCTCTTAGCTACAGTGGCCTGTGACATCACCTTTACAGGCTTACATACATTTACTTTTAATTTGATTCATATCCAGTAAACGGAAACTGGTCAATTAAATCCTGAAAGATGTAACTGGTGTTTTTGCTATACCACAGTACTATATTATACAGACTGTCATAAATAATATTGCAAGTTGTAATAAACGTGCCAGTTAGAACTGAATACTGTAAAAAAATTACAGTGAGCAATGGGTCGGGGCAATTAAGCTTCAATATATTGAATTATTGATATTTGTGACTTTCGGACCTTTAACCACAGAAACAGACACAGAGATTAGAAAAACCACTGGCCACAAGGGAAGACAAAATCAGCGATCCTCTGATGGTGGTCCTAAATTCTAACCCTATTCCTAATCTTAACCCTAACCTTACATTCATGCCCACTATAGCTAAGAGCTGCCAAAAAAACTACAGAAATTAAATACTCAACTAACCCTAACTACTAATGCAAACCATAATCCTGACTCTAAAAGTAACCCTAACTGTATGAAGCCCTAACCGATGACTAACTCTAATCGTGTATTACTTGTAATTAATTTTGTACATCCCTTAGCTACAGTCGCCCCTGGCTGTGATGGGCAGTAAACCCTTACAGGCTTACATACATTTACTTTTAATTTGATTTATACGCAGTAAACTGAAACTGTTTTATGCCGTTATTAGAATTTAGGACCGACATTCAAAGGATTGCAAAAGAATCAACATATTCTCAGACTACATCACCATAATTTATGCTAAGGTTCCCTTTACATTCATTATATCCAAAAAGATCATTCCAACACATCAACTTAAGATAGGATCAGCATATGATAACTGATAAGATCATTCAAGAACAAACTAGAAAGCAGTCAGAGCCCGCACACCTCCGCCAAGGCAATGTTGTTCGCTAGGTGGCAGCACCATCTTTGGTTTTGCAGCGGTTTCCCTTATGCCCCATTGAAAGCAATGGTAACGAAAATTTCAAAGTGATCCAGAATCGAGGATTCCTTCCGGATCACCCCCAAAATTGAATCACTGGTAGCTTGTGCCATTCCCGACATACCCTCAAAATTTCAGAAAGATCCGTCCATAACTTTTTGAGTTATCTTGCTGACACAGACAGACAGACAAAGTCTGGCAAAAACATTACCTCCTTGGCGGAGGTAATAATATCAGCTAGTTCTATTGCGGTAAGTGGTGGATTTACAGACACATTCTGTTTGTACTTTTATCGTTTCACATTTCACGTTTTCCCTGAAAACATACATCCCACTCCTATACATGCAGGCTACATAGTTACCTGCCAAAGACGCAAGAACAACAATTAACTTGAACAAAGCTCACGTGACCGCAACAGCATCGGTGCTGCAATCTGGGTAATCAGTGTACGATGTGCAATAAAATAACATTGCGTTTTGAAAGCGTGCCCAAATGTGAAATTTTTGTACCGAGGACTCCTTGAACCTAAAAAGTCTAAACTGTGAAGGTTAAAATCTACGTTCTATGCTAAAAATTACACAAGTTGTATTGGTCTATCTCTAATAATTCTGGTGCGATTCGACTGCTGAGATATGCGTCGCAGCCTAAAATCGCAAAAAAATCACTAAAACCCGCTTTTTGGGTTTCAAGGTCATTCAAAATCATCAATGTTGGTACACTTTAAAAACTTGTCAGCAGTACTTGTTACGGTGCCTATCTGCAATAGTTTTCCCGCTAAATGAGCCAACAGCAATAAAATAACGACTTTTTAAAAGTACCTCTTTTTGACGCCCTCGTGCCGCAGTCGTGCGCAGGCTTTCGCACGTCAATACTTGGGCCGTTGAAATCCACGTTTAATGCTGAAAATTTCATATTCAAGTTGTCCTGGTCTATTTAATGATTTCGGCGTTGTTCGCTTTTGAAACGTATATTACAGCTTGAAATCGCCAAAAATCAATAAAACCCCTATTTTTGCGCTCAAGGTTATCCAAGGTGCCAATAAAAAGCTCATGTAGGCCTACGACTTTCTATTAGTGATTTTAGTCGTATATTAACCGTTTCTGAGACATTAATGCTAACTGGCTAAAAATCGCAAATTTTATCTACCGTCCTTTCATTTAGCGGCCTCGCTTAGGATGACCCCTTTAAAATTTATGGAAAAGCTTTACGGATCTTAAAACTAGTCTTACAGGCAGCCGCCGGTAAAAATTTGGTGATCTTAGCTTGTACCGTTTTTGACTTATCCCTCCGTGTAACAGACGAACGGGCGGACAAACAGACGGACAGAATTGCGATGACTAAGACGCGCTATAGCAGTACTTGCTGTCGGGCGTAAAAATTTACCGGCCGTATACTGTCCAATGCATCAAATTTTTGCGACCACATTTGACTCGTGGTCTATCTACTCATTGACGCACTAATAGGCGTATGTTTTAGCCGATCGTACTTATGTAACGATCGAGCTATTGGCATACATAGTTGTCGTCTGTCCGTCTGTCTGTCCGTCCGTCCGTTCGTCTATTTGTAACGAATGTACGCTGGCTAACGTGTAAATCGAAGGGGAAAGCTATTACACAAATAATTAGCCATGTGCTTTAAACTCGGGCATGCAAAATTTCATTGATCTAGTGCAAAGGGAACATTTTCAAGTTGGGGTTGAATGAACCGGGTAGGAAATTCAATGGAAAACTGGCCATATTTAAGAAATGGTGAGAGATAGGGCCAAGGTTACTATTAATCACTAATAAAAAGTGGCATATGTCTTTTCAAACAAAGTAAAACACATTGACCTTGGATGACCTTAAAGAATCATAACGCATTATGGTACGCCAATCGTGCGGTATTGTGGATAAACGGCAAGTCGTAGAGATTCGGCTATAATAACCATTGGATTTTGCGGTGACGACTTTCTATATAGGCTCTTAATAATAACCAAATCTCCATATGCAGCGGTTTGGCCGCAATTTTCAGTGAAAAGTTCGAAGCTCTTAGTGGTAATATCTCGGACGGTAAGTTTACTATTAATCACTAATAGGAAGTGACATACACTCTTGAGATAAGATGGAAATCATGGACCTTGGATGACCTTGAAGGTCACTGACAACCAGTACGGTCGGCTATCCTAGCGACAGCTGGGCTTCTTGTTTATACTAGTGCTGCTTTCTGATCTTTGACATTCACGAGCTTACGAAAACACCGAAAACAGAAAAAAAACTTTGTTTATTTTGGTCTTACGGTAATTCTACATTATGTTTAACGCATACAGTTTTAAGCTTACCCGTAATGGCCAGCAAATGGCAAGAAGACGTTCAACAGAGAAACCAAGTACAAGCAGAGGTTCGATGGTGGCGGTAGATAACCAAAAGAATTCAACGCAGTAGTAGAACCAGTCTCCGGGACGAATCTTGAACATCATAAAATCAAGCGGCAGGAAGACGAGGTCGTTGATGGCAAGCGCTGCCAGGTAGACGGCTGACGAATTTTTCTTGTGAAGTCTCAACCAGACTATCGCTGACAGAGTGTTGCCGGGAATTCCCAGCGCCAAACAGACGTACTGCATAACGACACGCAATCCATTCAGCCTTTCCCAATCCCAGTCTGGCACGTTGTTGTGGACTGTGGACAATTCGTAGTCGAAGTACTCCCAGGAATTTCTGGGCCATTCATCGTCGTAGTGTGCACTGCGGGTAGCGTTTGTAGCGTCGTCGTTTTCGACGAAATCACTCAAGCTCATTTTTTTAAATTTTGCTGTTTGCTATTTAATAAACAAGGTGGACCAAAAATTGGCACCATTTTTATGCGCCTTAACTTCATCAAATATTGAAAGATTTTCAGAACTTTTTACTGTCAAAAACAGGAAAAAAATTGTAGAAACACTTTGCTAAAGATCCCACTACATCGCAAGTATGTTTCCACACTACCTTATCTTATAAAAAGCACTACCACAATGCGGCATTTCGTCGATCGCGCCATTAGTCAGTGGCGTCGTCGGGTTGAGTGTGTCATCTCTGCAGCAAAACGAACATATTGAGCATGTAAAAACTGCAGGATGTGACAGTTAGATGTGACAGTTACTTTAAACAATAACTGAGACAATAAACGCTCTGTTTTCTGTTGTTAATTTTATAAAATATGTTAATTTGCTACGGAAGATATGTTTTAATTGTTGCTTTCAAGACATATACATTTCACAAGGTAATGTAGCAACACATGTAAGGTGGGGTAGGCTCTTTATTGAGTGTTATTACAAATTTTCTCCTGATTTCGACGATAAAAATTTGAAAATTGGTTGGTTAATATTTGACGAAGTTAATGCATATAAAAATAGTGTCAATTTTTTGGACCACCCTGTATTTAGTTTATGTCAGTAAGCAGTAACGTCGTGGTCGCGGAGGGAGACAGGGGAAGCTGCCCCACCCGTCTAAATTTTGGGCTGTCGAAAAACTGTCAAAAATGTTCCGCTTGTTGGAAAATTTTCGTCCAGAAATGCAAATTTGACCTTGAAGACTCCCTATTTTCGGGAAATTTAAATGCACAAAAAATAAAATTGTTAGAACCTAGATATTCTGTCTAGTAAATTTGCAGCTGTCTGTCAGAATTCTAGGCCTATCAGAAATTTTCGGCGCCTGTGGAAAAATTAAGCCTATAACTTCCTGCCCAGCCTACTTTTTAACCAATGACGCTGCTGTCTATGGTCTACGCTGTACGAGTTCATACGTCTGTCTATACGCGGACGTCTGTTCGAGCGAGTCGTAGTCTGCTGACGTCAATACTCTGCAACTAGAACTGCGCTGAAGAATAACAACATAGGATACGTATAATGTGATCGGTTACTGCAGCTTGTACAGTAGGCTGATTGTACGTATCTGCAGATGTCATCGGTCGTTCGCTGGCTTCGCTGCCCGACGACTGCCGACAGCCACGGTCGAACCACCGCTTCCCAGAAGTCAGTTCCAGCGCGAAGTAAATGTGATCAACTGTCGGCGAATTATAGGGTGTTTACACGATCCAGCAAACGTCCAGCAATTAGCACGTGTATTTTGAACACATTTGCTGGATCGTGTAAACGGGGTATTAAGTAAACCTAGCTGAAGCTGTCAGAAAGTGAAAATGATATGCCCTATAGACTGATATAACATGGGTTGCATGCAATAAATTTATCAAGAAACAGCGATATTTAGTCAGTACAGGCCTGTATCCGCGTTTTTTTCTTTTGGCTCATGATGGAACTCTTACTTCACCATTACACGTACAGTACACACGTGTACAGAAGGCATGCAGCCTTCTTCTGACAATAATAATGACAAGCCTAAATCATAGTAAGAATTTTCTGTCAATGCCCGAGACGCTTGGCAACTGGACGGACGGCCGCATATTATAGTCACTCGCCTCGCAGTGCCAGCATCTTTTCAGTTTTTTTGTCACTAACAGCCCAGCCCAGTGGCGGCACACACGAACTAGCCAACGCGAAATTAGGGAATGTGTGAAGCGTGAAAAATGAACTGAACTGAAATATATGTCAGTTTAGGTTTTAGTTCTGTTGTTTTCTACATGCCTTAATATCAGTTGTCGCTGATGTGTTCACTGTCTTCGAGGACTTGTCCTCGTCCTCGAGGCGCCTGGAAGATAACTAGCAGTGTCGTTGGCCTTGCGTCCCGCTTTGGTATTGAGATAAAAACCCTGACCAGAATACAGAGGACTTTAATAAAATTCCGTTTATTACAGACAGTTTGAACACAAAACTGAAAGTGTTGAAACTCGATAATAATGCCGGGTATTATGCGATATTACTGATGGTGATCTCAGTTTTCTGTTTCTTACTCTTCGCGCGCTACGTTCCTAACGTAGCGAAGAGATCAGAGTAATATTAAGGACCGACCGACCTCCGTTCCTGGGATAGCCTTCCTGGAAGAACTTCAAACGGCCATATCTCCATAACGGTGCCAGATAGACGCATGCGTTGAGGTATAACAAGACAAATGGCAACTAGTGTCGTTGAAGAAGAAGATTTCGCATAGGCCATGCCTGTGATTTTTTCTTTGTTCCTAAAATCGGGCAATACTTTATTAACTTAGGGGAGACAATTTCCAATAACGACCTCGACGCCAGTCAATATTAGTAGGCCTATAATATTAAACGGGTCTCAATTAGACGCCGGGTCTCTAATACAAGCCGAAAGGAACGAAGGGAGCTTTTAGAGGAATACAAAAGAAAATGATGCGCGCGTGAAGCACATTAGATCTGATATTTCTTGTTTTGCACTTGTTGTCCGGTAGTTATGATGCTACTAATACAGCCTCGAAACTACTGCTTTAACTGCAAGTCTAAACTAATTTTGTTGCTTCGTCTCTCGTTTGTGTAGGCCCCTACTGCTTTTTGAGTTTAAAAATGCTTTTCCATTAGCAGTATTCGCAGTTTTATGGCGTTGAAATAAAGCCTTAGTAATTAGCTAATGAGCAAAATCCTATCAGTCACCAGAGTCAACTCATTTGACGGCAATGTGGCGTCCTGGAAGCGGTTATTGGACGTTCTTGGTTTTGGCCATTTTTTGGCCTTGGTCTGTAGTCCTTGCAAGGCTTTGCTTTTTTTTGAAAGTCCTTGACCTTGAACGCCATGTTTTTGGCCTTGAACACAAAAGTAGTTGATAACTTTGACTGCTGAACATAATGCGACGTAACACGCCATGTCACCGAAAAATGCGCTTTCTGGTAAAACAGCCATCTTTCTCCACCCCATTCTATTCCAAGCAAACTTTTGGAATGTTTCACTTGGCCTATATCGCCAGCACTAGGACTCTAAGGCTAAAAAAATTAAAATCCACTGGCAAATATTCATGTAATTTTTTCTACAAGTAACCCAACCTATACAACTATAAACCATCAACGTCACAGACAGACGATAACATAGCATTCCACAAGTTTCATGTGTTCTCAAAACTTGGGTGCATCATGCACTAAACATAGGTCAGCTGAACTGTACCTATATCACTTTGATAGACTTACTGCAGACTTAATAATAAACTGAACTGCATATAGTCTGTGATGTTTATGAAGTCAAAGTGCAAGACGTGTCAATAATGAACAGAGTTCACACATTTTATAAGCTTACACAATAAGCTGACCCAATATAATCGCAGCAGAAAATAGACTACCATTTCACAGCTGCTAAACAAGACATCTCCACAGTAACTGCGAGGGCAAACCAAAATAATATAGACAAACTACTCAGTCCGCAAGTAGTAAACATCTAATGATAGTTCTTGACAGTACAGAAACAGTAATGGCCAAGTCTTCTTTTTAACAAAGAACAGTCACTACAGCATTTCTTAGCCAAGCAAGGTATAACAGGATAAAGGTGCAACAGCTACTGGCAATGGTATGAATCTTATCTATACTAACCACAAAGCAATAAAAAAACAGTTGCAGTGGTATCGGCAGTGCAGAATAATTGCTAATTCTAACAAAAAAAGATAGCACAGGAACAGTGAAACAAACAACTAGAAGCACAAAACTTATTGTATTCTTTAAGTCTATAACAGCAGAGTTAAGTGTTAGTTACATCCAATTAAATCTACACCAAATTCCATCAGCAGCTTTGTTCACACTCAGCTTATCTGACTGCCAAACGTTTACACCAACAATCCATAAACTGTAACTGCTGCATACAAATCTTGCAAATTTCAGGCCAAATAAAATCAAAAGAGTGAAATAACTTTAAATATTGAAACTAAAAAATGTTTGTATTTGGTAAGCAATCTCTAACCCACACTCAAAAATAAACACTTATTTGATACAGAGTTATCAACCAAACTGCAAAAAATGTTTAGGATATGTCTTAATCTGGGATGACAAAGGATGCACACTGTAAGCAAATTAGCTTAATTGCATAGTCAAGACAAGAGAAAATTTTCCATCTGACATTCAAAACTAGCTGATCAAAGTCAGCACTAAACACAAAGAGATCAATGGGGTTTGCTTTTTGCACGGTTAGTGTCAAATGCCTCAGAATTCAGATCTGACGGGCAATCATTCATCACTGATATCAAAGTACTACATATCTCATGGTATTGTACAATAAATCAGTCAACAGAAGCATATTTACAGCAATTTCTTGCATTCACTTAAGATGCAACAGGTACTACGAAATATACAGCTGATGCCAAACTCACAAATTAATGTGTTAACTATTATTAAACTATCTAAATTCATACAAATACAATCATTTATTTAAATTGTTTGTAGATGGACAGTCGTTACAAAGAAAGGCAGCTGCCTAAATGCCAACCAAAAATTTTTAAAAAGGCTGTTTTCTGATAAATTTATATAATTTACCAGTGGACAAATTTTTGGGCATCCATCAGCTGATTATCTGAACACAAATGATTGCCACAGTTCAGACAAAGTCAAACTCAAAGTTGGGGCAACAAGACCTCCAACAATACAGCAGCATCATGGCAGGAAAAGGGGGAAACTACCCCATGCCTACATTTTAACCTGCAGACATCTATAATCTCCACTGGCTACAAATCGGTAGACGTTCGTCAGAAAATTGCTCCCACTCAGGCTGACTTTTTTAACCATGACACCACTGCAGCAATACACTGATGTATGCAACAGTTCACAGTGCTAATTGCTGACAATTACGAGACACACAGCTGAATGTAGACGTCTGTCTACCGTAGCGACGAACTATCAGCAGCCTGTCTCCTGCAACGAAAACACAGGCAAACTGCTCACAACAGCTCTGAGACAACATCCTCTTTGTGAAACTACAATGGGATACCGTAAAACTTCTAATGCGAGCCCCCAACTTCAATTAGAACATTTAACTCACAAAACTCTGGTTTGTAATACAGATGCGGCATCCATTATTGTGCTAAAACACTGTCAATGCAACTTCTTCTATGTACACTAGATAACATGTTTAGGCCTATATCTCATTTTGTCAAAATAGTACATGCCATGAGTCCCATGACCTACTTCTGCACCGTCTGAACTCCATTTAGAAGACAATGTCACTTGGATACCTGGCTTCTATTGAGGACCTGCAGGTTGTATCAGAAGTTAAATGGTGGCTATATAAAACTAGTCACTGTCTTGTTCACAGTACTGAAAACAGGACAGCAGGAAAATAAACACGCTACAATTTAACAGATCTATACTTTCTACACCACTGCCATCACTAGGCAGTACCAGACAAATTGTTTTCACAGCATCTGTCCTGCTGTGTTGTCGACTTGTGTTTCAGCATGCATCTGTGGATTTTCTCCGTGCAAGTGGAGGCACACATTGTGAATCAAGTTCTAACAAAACAATCATCCAACTTGAATGAAAAAATCAGTACACAAAAATATATGAATGTCGTTGTGATCAACATGGTGAAATCTAGTAACTTAAACAAGATGAATTTTAAGCAGTAACTTTATTAAATTGAAAGTCGTCTGTCACAGTGATGTTCCAGTGACTTACTCATCTGACGTTTTTCGTAACGTTCGCAGTTTGGCAAGCTCAGTTTGAAGGCTGTCATTTTCTGCCGACAGTCGAGCGTTTTCCGTCCGGAGATGTTCTACCTCAGTAGCCGATGTCTCGTTCTGATCCATCCTCCTGCCCTGCTGCAGCTTCTCCAGTCTGCGCTCCAGGTCGATGTAATCACGCACAAGCTCGTCCTTCGTCAAAGTCTGCAGACGCTCAGCACGGAAGTTCTCGTACTCCTCAGCAAACTCTTTCTCAATGAACATGACCTCGGCGCCGGCGTCGTCAACGTCGGCTACAGATGACTCTCCAGTGACTGACCCGGAGGAATGGCCAGGACAGGACTGAGGCATGTCCAGCTCCAGGAATGGAAACGCCACTGACTGCTGCACACCACTCGGTTCGTGCTGTAGCACAGTAACACAGTATTTTATTAATAAATGTGACAAATGCATAAAAAGCATTGGAAACTTAAGTACCTGGTACTGGTCATAAATTATACAAATAAGCAATTAAAAACATTCGAAATGGTTACATAAGTACCCAGTAATCAAATTTGAAAAAAAAACATTTAACTACTGGGTATAAGTGATTGCTTATGCAGATTACTGGAACATAACGATAACACAAAATCACATCCATGAGCACGTACATGTAAGCTATCAAAATGATGAGCATAAAAAACAGCAGTTGTGAAGGCGGTGGTTAAATTTCTCTACAGGGTGCGGCAGAAAAAAGTAGCCCCCTGAAGTTTTTCGCTGTTTTCTCAGCAACCGTTTAGCATTTTGATCTAAAAATTTACAGATTTTTTCTAAATTATTCTACGGCTAAATGCCAAATAAAATTTGATTCTATTGAAAAATGACGAAGTTATAGATTTTTTAACATGATCGCTGACCGATTTTTTAGCGTGAAAAAATGTTCAAGCTACAACACCAGTTCAGTAACATCGTTGAAACAAGTCAAACAACACAGTTAACTAATGATCAGATGCC
>Ga0209454_1003955_pt1 | contig 10869 bp, 4 predicted proteins | sample WorMetHERISLAND1_2_FD_187400 | JGI IMG/M metagenome (GOLD analysis project Ga0209454, IMG submission 187400) | Marine gutless worms symbiont microbial communities from Max Planck institute for Marine Microbiology, Germany - Olavius geniculatus... | ecosystem: Host-associated > Annelida >...
ACGAAATTCTGCACAAGGGGTCGTCTCGCGGACGTAATCACCCGTTTCAAATTTTGTATCAATCGGTTGAGGGGTTTCGGATCTGCGCGGGGTCGAATTTTGCCATTCTCCATTGACTTAGCCGGTCGCCATTAACACATGGCTGCGCTACTGCGCGCCTGTTATAGCTTTTTATGCTGAATAAATAATGTTTTGCTTTACACTGCTGCAAATTGTGTTTTAAAAAAACAAGTTGTGTTTTGTGACACAGGCCTACGCCACAAACCTCGACTTGCTTCTTGCAAACAGCATTCATTCCTATACCTTTTTATACCCGAGTTAACTTGATAATACGTTAGATGTAACCTAGAATTACCTTGAAGCTGTAATCCAATCGTACTAAAAACGGAAAGCTCACGGACTGCAGAATACGCTTCTCATTCAGTGTGTGTTCAACTTGTTTCAACTTCACCACCTGGTCAGATACAACCAGATCCAACTTAACTATACAGATCATATTGCGTACAAGACGCTGTGCGTGCTACCACTTCACTTCAAAAACTGAACAGACTGCTTAACGTACTAACAGCAAACAGACAAATATTGTGAATTTGTGAACTTCACTAATAAAAATTTATATCAAACTGTAGCAGTCACATTTCACGGCAAAACTGGCCTGTTGTGTTGACTATAAATTCCGCCATACAAATGGATCTCAAAACTTTAATGCAAACTTATTTTTTACTTACAAAAATTCATCAAGAGTTGAGTTTGCTTGCGCATCATCAAAAGCAAACCCGTCTCTTAAAAATTTTGCAAATGAAAAAATTGCATAAACATTTTAAAATTCTTTTTGTGTGAACGCCAAAAGCAGTCCAGTGCGCGAAAATGTTTTTGCTTCCGTCGCTACGTTGAAATCAGGCTGCAACAGAATCATTAGCTGCAGAAAAGTTGTAAACAACTGTCGTCATTCAGCTCAGAGATGGCATGCTTCCGTTTTCCCACGGCTGCAGCGCTGACTGCTGAGGCAGCTACTGCTCGTTAACTTATGGATGGGACGTCGGCTGGCTTTATATCAAGTACATGTTCTTCCGGCCGGCCGAACATAACGGATACGAATCAATTACCAGCCAGAGAAATCAAAAAAGACATCTCGACTAGTGAAAATATGATATCGGCCACTAACAAGAAACCATTGCAACTAGTCAAATCTGAAAAAAGCACGAAGATTTAAACTGCTACGGAAAACACGAAACGTCTCAATACTTAGCACAGACTGCAGTAAACAGAGAAGTAGGCCTTACATAATCAAAAATGCACTTTACAAAACTGTCGCCACCTTCTGTTTGTCCAAAATCTTCATGGCGTGGTAATGTTTGGTAAGTTTATGTTGCACCAACATAACGCGACCGAATGATCCTGTCCCGAGCGTCTTGATACGATCAAAGTCGTCCAGACAAGCCGTGTTCTGCAACGCGAACAAATATCGCTTATGCTAGCATACACCTAATAGCGGCATAGAAAAGCGGTATCATTAGCACACACCGATTGGCTGCATGCAATGCCAGCCTTCCACTTGCGTCACTTGCGTGCAGATTGTAAAGCGTTGCTGGACACCCGACTCGTGTACGTAATGGGGTGTTTACAAACTTCCAGCAAATGTATTCAAAATACACGCGCCAATGCTGGACGTTTGTTGGATCGTGTAAACACCCTATAAAGCCCAAATTCTATTACACCGACTTTGCGACAAATCACGAAAGTCCGCGACACAAATCATGTCGCCGACTTTTATGATTTGTGTCCGCGACAAGTCCGCGACTTTGTCGCGAACTTTTTCGCCGACTTTCCCCGTGCATTGTAACGGGCTAAATTCCATTAGAGCGACACAAACGGGTTTGTCGCGGACTTGTCACAGACTTTGTCGCAAACATATCGACATGTCGAGATGGTTTGTGTCCGCGAATTTCGTGATTGGTGTCCACGACTTTCCCCGCGGGGAAGTTTCGGTGAAAGTCGGCGTAATGGAATCTTGGCTCAACGCTGCAGCATAATGCAGGCTACCGCACCTTTACTTCTTAGCTCTTTTATATCACAACCAGCAGCGTCGTTGGTTAAAAAAGTAGGCGGGACAAAAGGTGCAATTTTCCGACAGAGAAAATTATGGAAGTTCATAATGTCAATTTTCCCCTCAAGTTTATAAAAAGTGAGTTTTCAGCTTTAATTTTGCATTTTAGGACGAAAATTTTTGGACAAAAATTTTTTTCGACCATTTTTGACAGCCCAAAATTTGGGGGAGGAGGCGGGGTAATTGTATAGTAATTAATTAATTGTATAGTAATTATACGCAATTAGTATTAACCTGAGCAGCTTCGTCCCATTTCTTGTTGAACTCTTCTTTCGCTTGCGCCAGGAATGCTTTCACTACACACGATATATTAAGTACTATGAAACCAACAAATTCAAACCCACATCAACAGGCACACTTGTGTTTTTGCACTGTATTTAATAAGTAATGATAAGAAAAAGTTCACTGTGTAAAGCCGTAATAGTAACGGATAAAATCAGAGTATCACCAGGGTACCAAAAATAAGCCATAAAAGAAAGCTTTGTTCAATTTTGTTTCATGCAATGCGTAACCGTTTTAGTATCAGAGAAACCGATCCCAATTATTACCAGCACATCGAAACTGACAACACCATTTAATAAATTAGCAGACATATATTAATACAATATGTATACACATGGTACGACAAAAAGTAAGCCGCCAATTTTTTCCGGATGAAGATATGAACAACAGTTTGGGCTAACTACTTGGGCCTCTCTGTACACATGCTTTAAAGACTGGCCCGCCGTTTTACACTGTACCAACTAGTGGCGTTGTCTTTGGGCCTATCACTGCTGGATGCAGCAAATATATCTTTTAATGTTTTGTAGTTCGACGCTCATCTCTGTGCTGCATTCATAACCCTGCGTAATAAAGTTTGTAACTGATCGACGAAAAACAAAAGTTGAGGGCTCACACAAAAGTGGCGAATAATCAAAATTGGAATTAGATCGAAACTTTTCATAATTACTAATTAAGTCTCAAAAACGTGTTATATATTGACTAGGGTCATGTAGGACTTTTTTCACAGAAACCAACAGCGTCATCGCATTGAAGGCAGCGTTGGCGCTGTCTACAGGTGTCCAGCTGTTGCTTCACTGATGTAATTAGCGTGATGTCGACACGTCCACCAGAATCAACTGGCACACGGTGAAAAACACGCACGACAACATCTCATATAAGTGGACGTTTGAAGACGTTTGCATGTTATCCCTCTCCCCTTTTCAAGACATCAAAGACAAGAGTAATGCTTCAATTGCAATTACAACTAGTTGTTGAAATGATACGCCTACAGACAGACAGCATCTGTGATCTTAGGTTAATGTGCGTATCGCATGCAGCTTGATCATGGATGCTATTTCTGGACTTGACGTGTTTTAATTTCAGCTCCTTTTCATCGTTTCCTTAGACTGTCCGCACGCGTTAAACAAAACAGAAATAAATGTACCATGTGAATGCTACTCTACGTGCAGACAAAAAGTTGAAATAAAATCAGCACTGCAGCTAACGATATCAATTCAAAATGTGACATTTACACGGCATACAATGTGTGAAAGTAAGTGTTAATTGTTTTATAAATCTATAATACGTTTGAGTTACGTGCGTATTGATTCATATCAGTGCCAGACGTTGTACACACTGCAACATACATCTAGTGTCGGCCAATTGGATTAATTAGTTCAATATTTTACTGAGAAAACGGAAGAAGAATGAGCAGGCGTCGGAAATCATAAATATTAACCCACGGGCTGTATAGTAGATAACAAGACGACGCCACTTAATTTTTACGGCAGACAGACCGGAGCAGTACTGGTAATAATTAACAACAAACCATCGGTCTTCATCACATGCTAATATTTGTGCGCAAACGTTTCATTATTAACGATCAAGTCTGCAGCAAGGCTGAAATGGCAATAAAGTGTGATTTGGCTTATCTGATCGTCCGGTTGCCTATTTTTAACACGCCATCAAACCTCCACGATGCGTATTTCACCTTCAGCATACTACATAGGCATGAAAGTATCCCGAAGCCGCGAATGTACAGGGTGCGTGTTGTGTTTTTGGCGCACCCTGTATAAGCTGAAATTTCACTGACAGCTTTTTCCCGTTGAGACGCGTTCGCTGATTACAGCGTGTGCGAGAAAAATAAACACATCAAACCTCCTCTATTAACAACTTCAACATATTACTGTTGTTGTTATTATTGCTGCTGCTGTTTCAATTGTTGAGACATGTTGCTGATGATAACAGGCAGTGATAATCATTAAGACTGGCAAATTAAGATGCTGTATTGATATGGCAGCAGCAGGATCGGGAGTTGTATCACGCGTTGTGTCATCTTGTCTTTCAACAAAACAATCCGAATTCAAAGCGGTCGCACAAATGAACCACGACTATCCATTACGCAGTGGTGACTTCAGTCATTTTTCTTCCGCCTAGTACACTGTGTCTCAAAAAACATCCACGACATTTTCGACTGTAATTTGAAAACCAATTACCAAATTCTGATAATTTTTGGTACGAATATTCCTGACACAACTTGCCATCAAACTACCGTTTACTTTCCCACCTCACCCAATGTATGCTTCTGCACTACCTAAGGAAAGCAGATCAAACGCAATATGTGTTGAAATAAACAGAAAACCTGAAAAAAACATCTCCGACATTATCGATCGTAACTTGGACAAAGATTAGCAAATTTTAATAATTTTTGGCAGAAATATTTCTGACACAACTAACTATTTAATATGTGTTTTAGTTTCCACCTCACCCAACATCTGCTTTTGCACTAGGCCCCTACCTGGGGAAAGCAGACCAAGCATAATACGTGTTAAAATGAATGACAAAACGTCAATAAATTTCATCTATCCCAATCTGTGGGCCCCAACAGCCGGTCTGTTACACGATTTGATTGTCATGCAGCAGTGTGTCTACCAGATGAAGTTTAGGAATGTTTGCGAAGTCAAGAAGCGACTGGTACAGCCTGAATTAGTCTTGAGTAGAACATTATCGATACTGCTGTCAATGAATGGAAAAAGCGTCTTCTTGCTCGTGTTCGCATAGGGGGGCCAACACTTTAAGCAATTTACTGTAAGCAGTTGACAAATTGACAACTGGGTGAAATGTCGGCCAAAGTGCCAAAAAATGTAAACAAAATGTTTTTACGCGTTATGTTAATTAAGCAATCATATCGCATTTGATAAAAAAGTGATATTTCGCTCGTTGTGTTTCCCCCAGGTAGTGCAGAAACAAACGTTAGGTGAGGTGGGAAACTAAATGGTCATTTGATGGCAAGTTGTATCGAAAATATTCCTACCAAAAATTATCAAAATTTGATAAGAAAGGGATTTTCAAGTTACAGTCGAAAATGTCGGGGATGTTTTTTGAGACACAGTGTATATTCGAAAAATGTCACACAAGACCAACTGTGAATCGCGCAGCAGAGTGACAATTAAAACGAAGTTCAACGACAGTTAGATACAACGCATCACTATGGGCTGCGGCTGCGGCATCTTGGCTGTGTAAATGTGAAAACGCGTCGGTAAGTATGTCGACATGCTGGTATACTGCTATACAGTGTCATCATGCCTCTTCATCGTGTCTCTGCTGCTGCTGCATGATGGCCGGCTTTTAATTGCAAGCTTTCAGCTGACATCATTTTTGTGTGACAACAAATTGCGCCCGGCGCTTCTGTCGAAATAGCCACGTGACGACACGTGCGTCATTCTGTCTGTCTGTGAGACTGGGCGGCTAGCAAGGTGAGCGCTCCCAGCGTGGGCACGCTGCACTGCACGGCGAGGTATATAGCAGCTTCGTCGTTATTGATTGCATCACCTGCTGCACAGACTGACTGACTGACAGACAGCATCTGCGCTCTCTCCATCCACACAATACTGTTCATTTCACCTTGGACAGCAGCACGCTGTGAAAGACATGACGACAATCATCGTTGCGCATCTCTCATACCTTTCATTATACTTCCTAGTTCTTTCTTTCTCTTTCTCTCTCAGTCTTTGCACTACAACGCGCTGCTTCCATTCGCGATTAGCATTCATTCACGTGGTTTCTCGGGTGCTGAATGCGACCGACGGCAAATTCAAATATTTCATATTATTCCACAGGTTGACTCATAAACTGGGTGTTAACTCAGTCAGCAAACAGTTTCTGTTAAACGTTCACATCATGATCATTATGCACGACTACCTGCAGAACTACGAGTAACGAATCTGCCATAACAGCTTCAGGTTGTTGTCGGTATTAAATTCTAGTCGCGACATCGGTTTGGAAATCGTTTTCAGCAGACGAACGCAGCAACATAGCTCGGTCATTTCGTTTGCACGATTCAGGTTGACGCCCAACGTCCACGCCCGGAAGCGCCGTACGACAGACGGACGGACGGGCGGACGGACGGACGTTCGGTAAATCCCGCCGTCGTCGTGGCAGGCAGGGCGTTGATGGCCACGATATTCAACGATTGATTGATCAATGCAAGGTGGGTGGCCGGGGCTTCGCGAGTCTAAACGCTGGCAATTTTGTCCGAGCGGTCGTACGTACACAGCAGCAGTCGACGACTCGACGACATGAAGATGACGCAGTGAGCTGCACTGCACGTTATTACGAACGAACGAACGAACGGCGCGTAAATGTCGAAGGATCGTGTCAGCACGACGACCACGACAAGCTGTCCCCGCGGGCACCAGCCAAACAGACAACCTCACGAGTCACGACGTCGTCGGCTTATTTCGCTCAATCGTGTTGGACCCGACCCGGCGCCGCGCCAAAGGCTACCCGGCAGCCGGTGTCCCCGACTCTTCCTGGTTGTCATGGAGATGCATTCAGCTACTGAGAACGTCGGCCAGACTGATTCTAACTAACGACACAGCTATAGATATGTAAAATTCAATCTATCAATCATTTTATCAATAAAAGGGCCACAAGGCTATTTAAATCGCAATCAGCCATCACAGCATCACACTACCACCTCAAAATATCTGCAAAATAAAATGTACCTCGCAAAAACTAGCTAAAACACGAACAGTATGGTAAGTTGCTCGTCCTCAAGTTAAACGTAGGCCTACTTCGTTCAGCCACTCATGTGAGGTAAGCTTACAGTGAGAAGCACAATTTGTTCTTAATTTTGTTCCTTTTTCAATACCGTACTTCAGTAAAACAATACTCAGATTGTATAATTAAGAACAGGAATGAGTAGGCCTATTTAATTTTATCATTATCATTATCTGATATTGCTTGAGACATGTCAGAAAACCAGCACTCCAGCACGTGCATGTATGTCTTGAGTGCCACATAGTGCAGTCCTGCTGAAAGATGAACTCGTCAGAATCCTGACATTATCGCAGACAGCAACATAAAAATGATAGATGTGGAGATAAAACGAGCAATAAAGACAACATTTAATAGATGAACATAGCAATCAATGGAACGACAACGACCAAGCGCTGCAATGAGAACGCATTCTGTAAATTCTGGGATGCATAACTGACTAGTGCCACTGCTGGTCAATTTATTGACAATTATACTGCTCGTAATCTAGTGGTGTGGCTTACCGATAGCTGCACTGCGTATAGGTCGAGATCGCAATTCACAGATTACGTTCGCCAGTAAGTCAATTTGTCATCGGCACTAGAGTGAATGAGTTTACGTCATGTTCGTACAAAGCCTATAGTTGTATGCGTTCTAATTCAGTGTCATTTTTACGAGCAACAGCATGTAATGCTTCGCGCGTCTTAGCCATCGTCAGCGTGTCTTTCCGTCCGTCCGTCACACTCTTGATCTGTATCAAAACGGCGCACGCTAAGATCACGAAATCTCTACTGTGGGCTGCCCCAAGAACTCTAGTTTTTTTGTGACAAAATTTCGTGCCCCTGGGTAAGGGGGTTCCTCTTGAACGAAGGCGTCAAAGAGGGGCACCCCCCTAAAAACGTTATTTTGCCGCTATTGGCTCGTCTAGTATGAAAACGGTTGCAGATAGATATAAACATGCTGCATATCATAACAAGCACTGGTGACGGGATATTTAGATTTATCAACATCGGTGACCTTGCATGACCTTGAACCCCAATACTTTTGTTCAAACCATACAACTTCCGGCTGCAGTCGTCCGTCACAAAGCAAATGACGACATAGTCTGTGCGATCCGAGTGTGGTCTAAATACATTATTGCACGCACTGTCTGAAGGAGTATAAGCTAGTACTGCGTACTCGTTGACCCACTCCAACAGTGCTGTAACTTAATACGTATGATATGTCATTTTGCACCTATACTAAGCACCGGTAAATTCGTCCTGAACAAAAATCAGCGTAGGTCGTAGAGCCGGACTACGTGACGGCGTGCGGGCGGACAGCGCGCATGTTCACGCAAGGGCGTCGCGAACAGCGTCCGCTAATGCACACACGTGGCCGGTCGGTCGTCATTGTTGCCGACAGACCGGTACAGTTCGGTCGCAGCGACTAATAGCCTGATTGATCATCGCTGCTGTAATTTATGACGGTCGATATTAGCTGTACTGCACCAAACTTTATCGCCGGTCAGCCGTGCCGGCCACGCAGCTGCATTAACTTGCACACGGACGGGCATTAGGCATACAATATCCGGCCGTAGTACGACGGTACGACATCACGTGCTGCTTCCATCAAACACGCAGCTCCTGTCGATTGTCTGTCTTGCATTCGAAGCAGGCGTCCTGGCAACAAGACAATACCTGAGGTACTCCACTTCGACCGGCGACTGTTGTGTCGTCGGGCAACAACAGCATTAGGCCCTTCAACAACCATCGACACCATTGCCGTCGCTTTGACGCTGTAAATATTAGGCCCTATAAACTCTGTTCCAAGCCAATGGCGCATGTCTGTCGATGAGACCATTTAGGAAACAGGTCTTTGAGTACTGAACGCATTCTGGTGCATTTACGGCTCGCTCTCAAAGTGTATTTCATTGCAAGATCGACCTTTTGTTGGAAATCGCCATTTGATGCGTATTACCTATAGGTTGTTTGTTTTCAAGCAAAAATCAACATTTTTTGGAAGCACGGAACCAGTTACCCTCTTCTTTAAATGCGGCCTTGAAGCTGTCGATAACAAATGCAGCAATTCCAACGTCGGACACAGGGCTGTCAATGACCTCAGTATATATGTGTGACTTGGTGTCAGCAGACATTTTTGCTACGATGTTTAGCCATATTGCCGTAAACGTCCAGTTGATCTAAAGTTCTAAAGTATGGCGCCATGCAAAGAAGACTGGTGTTTGGATACGCTGGTTATCAGTTATCTCGATCATCGATGGGTCAACACCAGTAAATAAGTAAGCAAGCAGACCTCGAATCTTTTATTTGTTGTTGCCAACTAACCCTTCCAGCAGATGCTATTGGCCCAAGTACCGCTACCGTGCTCCAGCTTCAGTAGGCCTACAGTGAGAGCACCCGTTCATTTCGAGATGACGACGATGACAAAAATAATCATTCCTTGTTCGTTTGTAATCACTGACAAACTTCTGTGTGACAGTTTCAGGTGTGATATATTGATATACCTATTTCGCAGTAATCGTATACTGCAGCTGCAGCTTATTATACTAATCAGTAGCCTATATTTAGTATCCACAAGGACCACAACATGAATTATAGAGGCCACCGTACTATAAACATAGTCGCTGTCCCAGGCTAGCACAGCTCATATATACCTACGCCTGATGCCCACAATAATTTGCATCTAAGCGATCACCTGTTGTGACAGTTTTTACTTCTGTCCGCTTTTTCACTGTAAATTGTCGTACAAAGACATATAGCCTACGACTTTGACGGTATAATTGACTTTTATGTCTTCAGTTATGTAGGCTACACATTTTATAGCCTACCCCCTAAATATGATTTATACTTTGATTTTATTGTCACTTCTTTTTGTCTGTCCAATGCTATGCATAGCATTGAACAAAGTATAAAAATCACCTGAGTGTCCGTGCGTCCGTGCGTCCAAGATTTCTTAAGCTATCTTCCTTCCACCTTCCCTTTCCTTTTCCCTTCCTCTTCTCCTTCCCCTTTTCCTCCCCTTCCTCTTTTCCTTTCTCCTTGTCCTTTCCCCTTAACTTTTCCCCATTTTTCTTTCCCCTTTCCTTCCCCTTCTCCATCCCTTTTTCCTTTTCCTTCCCATTTCCCTTGCCCTTTCCTCTTCCCCCTTTTCCATTCCCTTTCTCTTTCCCTTCCGTTTCCTCTTCTCTTTACCTTCCACTCCTCCTTTCCTTTACCTACCCTTCCCCTATCCCTTCCCCTTTCCTTTATTTTTCTCTTCTTTTTTTCCTTTTTCGATCCTTTCCCCTTTTCATTCTTCCTCCCTTCTAGTCTCCCTTACCCTTCCCCCTTTTCCTTTTCCTTCCCTTTTCCATTTCTTTTCCCCTTTCCTTTATCTTGCTTTCCTTTTCTCCTTCCCCTTTCCCTTCTATTTCCCCTTCCACTTTCCATTTCCCTTCTCTCCACTTCCCCCTTCCTCTTTCTCTTTCTCTTCTTTCATCTTTCTTTACGTGACCGATGACGTCACGTGACCCCAAAAGGTCAAACTCGTGACCCCATTATCTTTGAGGCGCCATATCTCCGTAACGGTGCAAGATAGATGCATGGTGACGATCGACCTTTTATAGTAAAGCGCTAGTGACGAATCGAATGGTCTCGTGACTGACAATGTCTGTTGTTTAGTTAAAATAATACAGAAAGATGAAAGGATCATTGCTGCTGCACAATTTGAAATTAAACTGTTTGATTTTTTCTACCGGTCTAAAC
>Ga0209454_1003956_pt1 | contig 10868 bp, 8 predicted proteins | sample WorMetHERISLAND1_2_FD_187400 | JGI IMG/M metagenome (GOLD analysis project Ga0209454, IMG submission 187400) | Marine gutless worms symbiont microbial communities from Max Planck institute for Marine Microbiology, Germany - Olavius geniculatus... | ecosystem: Host-associated > Annelida >...
CTACCTATTAGTGATTAATAGTAACCTAGGCCCTATCTCGCACTGTTACTGAGATACAGCGACTTTTTGGCCAAAAATCGCAAATTTTGCCCACCCTCCTCTCATTTAGCGCCCTCGTTCGGGGTTACCCCTTTCAAATTTATGGAAAAGCTTTACAATTCCTGAAACTAGAGTCTTCCAGCCAGCTGACAGTGAAGATTTGGTGATTCTAGCTTCCACCGCTTTTGACTAATCCACCCATGTGACAGACAGATGGACAGACAGACGGACATGCGATGGCTAAGACGCGCTGAAAGCAGTAGCTGCTTTCGCGCATAAAAATGCATGAAACATCATGTTCACGTTCCACCACTCACCACTAGAACAAAGCTAGAAGTAAAAGAAACCTCGACAACAGCATCAAAAGCTGCGTCATGAGTTAAAAATTGGGGTTTTTACCCCCAAACTTTGCATTTTTTAAAGGAAAATTTTCCAACGAAATTTTCTGACAAATTTCCGACTGCGAAAAATTTAGGGGAGCAATTGCCTACACCACACCACAACGCCACTGAATCTCGAAGCATCTATTACTCAATTGCATGACTGCCCGTGTAATAAGCTCAGTAATGATGTAACTTCAGACACCATTAGCAGATGACACTTGACACTAAATGCTTGAAACATCATGCGATTTTCACATGCAAATCATTAGCCGAGATGTTTACGCAAACTTCATCTTCACTGTCATCGACATCACAGATTTGTGAACAGTTTTGTGCTGCACAAGCACTCTGATCACCAAGTTTTAACACACAGCTAGACTTCTTCAGTTAACTTGAGGTAAGTCATTTGTTGACAAAAATGACAATGATAAACTGCGCAAACATTTTATTTTAACAAAATATTCACAAACTGGCAGTGACAGCTGCTTAGAGGCCCAGTACCGTTCTGTAGTTTTCCTGTGATTTTTGGTACCATATACAAATGTCTTTTATGTTACATGATGCAGGTTTACAAGGACAGTAATATGCTTTGTGAGCCACAAAAATGATTTGTGCAGTTTCTAGTGCATGATTATGTCACCGACAAATGCTACTTCGAATTGACAAATTGTTTATATGTTTATATTTAACTGGATGTCTATGGAAAAAAATTAGAAAAGTATATGCAGATGCAGACGTCTGAGATTACTGAAACTGAAACAGTCAGTAAGGAGTCATGATTAAGAAGAGCAGTTTAAAGGTCTGGAAAGATAAATGCAAAGTTGATGCCAACTGGGTCACAAAATGTATGGCGATGATTGACTGGACTAGGATTTTGTCAAAAATATAGAAATTTTTCACCATCCAAAAAAGTGAGGCATAACTAGGGAACAAAAATCATGGGCAAAACAAACTGAGTTTACCAGGTACCTGAAAAAAATAGCTGACAGTCATCTAAATGATATGAGCATGTTTGTTTTGTGCAATGTGACTGCAGTGTGAAAACATGTCCGCTGAAAATTCAACAGCTAGTTTGACCTGCAGCAACATCACAATGGCAGCACTTGACCATGTCACGAAGACAGCTGCATTCTTCGACCCAGTATGGCACCTTGCCATCACGATTGAATACTACTTCCAACACGCATTACTTGCCATTGGAGTCATAGGACTGGCATCCAATGCACTTGTGCTTTATGCTCTAATTACCCACAATGCACAGCAAGCAAAGAAGCATGCAATCAATATGCTGATTATTCACCAGAATTCCATAGACCTCACCTGCTGTGTCCTACTTCTGCTCACCTACTGCGTTGGTGACAGAATGCACCTCACAGGCTCTCTGGGTTACTTCATCTGCGCAGTTTTTATCAGCAATTCCGCTCTGTACAGCGCTCTACATGCATCGGTGATCAACCTAATCACTATCACGATCGAACGCTACCTGAAAATTGTCCATCCGTTCTGGAGCAAAAAGCATCTCAAGCGCTGGATGATAAATGCTGCAATGGTGTTTGCCTGGATCGCTGGGATAATGTTTAATGTGCCGGTGGTGATCAGTACAATGTTACTGGAGGACGGACTCTGTAGGATCTACATGACATGGGCAACTCCAGAAGGACAAGTGATATTTGGCACCAGCGTCATAGTCATCTTCTTCGTAGTCCCTCTGGTCGTTTTCATCTACTGCTACGGTCGCATCATCATCGTAATGAGAAGACAGATGTGTGTCATGGCCGGACACAATGTCGAAGCCGGAGGCTCTCAGGCAAATGCCTCGCAGATTCGATCCAAACGAATCAAATGGAACATCGCCAAAACGATGCTCACTGTGAGCGTAGTCTTTATCATTTCCTGGTGCCCAAACAACATCATTTACATGATTTCAGACCACACCTCAATCACAAGCCACCTTATCATTGGTTACTATCCTACAGTATTCATGATCTATCTCAATGTCTGCCTGAACCCGTTCATATACGCGACGAAACACGAGGGGGTGAAACAGAAACTGGCTGATCTTCTGACACGTTACAAATCCAAACGCCAAACAGATGCCCCAGGAGTCAGCAGCAACAATGGTGGCGGAATGCAGCAAACATCAGCTGGCATTACGCATCACTGATTTGCCGGGAAGACTGTTTTGCACCAATGATCAATGCAACCTCCCATTATCCAACACTACCCAAAAGCAGTCCATCAATTCCTGAGTAAGTACTCAACAACACATGTTACATTGTCTACAACTGAATACCCATATTTACAAAGGCATATAGCACCTGTAAATGACAGTATGCTCTGTCACCATCACAGCAATCATGAATTTCATAGATGCTCATGACAATCATTCTCAACCAATCCAGATCAAAATTTTTATTGCATTCATCATCATCAATCCTCTACACATCTACATTGTCATAACTTACAGCTTTTATTCTCACCACCCACTTCTCAGCATACCATCAGTAGTCAACATTTGAGAAAGCCATTAAAATGTTACTGTCACACAATTCATCACAATACGGACGTCAGCAGCAGCAAATGCTTTTGATGAGTTTTAGTCAAAGACAAAGCTACTGTTGTACTGTAGCACCAATTTCATTGTGCACATGTATCACATTAGTTAGTCAGATATTACAGGCACATAAACAAATAACATATAAAAACAAGTGTGGCATTTAGCTGTGTTTGTTGTTGAACATTTGACCTAATATGTTATTAATCATGCACAATGCATGCTAACCTAAAGCTACCGGAAATATGCATTCTTTGTGCACTGTGATGACTGACACTACAGTATGACTTTAGTTAGTATGAAGCACTTTTTTCTGCCAAACAATATATTCTGTTGTTATCATTAATTAATATAACTACTAACATGAATTTTGTGCACTCTAGCTTACTGTTGCCATGTAGATTCACAGTGTAAAGACATTCAGATTCAGAACATGATATGTCAGCACTCAGCAATACATATTTGTTGCTGTAACTGTGGTACCAGTTTGATTACGTAATATGTATTATATCATGGAGTTTAAGTTACATGTATACAAATGCACCATTTTCCATAAAAACAACCAGTTCGAGTGCTAAACTGCAACTTACTTTCAAAATAACTTTGAATGATAAACTGAGAAGAAAATTCAGAACAAAACCATGATTAAAATTCCCACAACATGCAAAATGTGTCGCTGCACTACCTTGTTAAGTATTAGATTCCAAAAATTGCACCAACTTAGGCACAGCCATGAAAATTAAGCCTGCATGAATGTAAAAATGCTAAATTCTTCCCCACCAGATATAGTAACTACATAACACAATGATGAAGTCCGGTCCCGCTCGAATTACCAGCCGCTCTCCAGCATAGTTACAAGCAGACGGCTCCGTTTCTTCGGCCACATCACCCGCAGCTCTCCTGACGAAGATCACCATCGTGCCATTACTGCCGTGATACGCAAGCCTCCTCCGGATTGGAGAAGGCCTGCAGGGAGCCCCAGTTACACCTGGTTACGTTCGGTGAAGGCAGACCTGAGACCTCTGAACATTGGTCTTTCTTCTGCGTGGAGAAAAGCTTCTGGGCGGGCGGACTGGTGCCACATCGTGGACACGGCTACGCTCTGGAAGAGTATGCCATAAGAAGAAGAAGAAGATATAGTAGATTAATCAAAGTGTTGATGTTTGTGGAACATTAAGCAGATTAATGTGAAGTATGTATTTGTTGTTTGTCATCAAGAAATTGCTGTTAATTTGTTCAATTCTGATCAGGCACAATACATATTTCTCATATGTTGTTTTGTTGCAGTGTTCAATTGTTTTCCATTTATCAGATACACACTGAAATCCTAGCATTGACAAATGAAGATGTCTTGCTTTTATTTTCAATAAAAAGAAAAATCACTTTCATGTGGCAAGTTGTTATTATTCTCAGTTTCGCTGAAATATAACGTAACCTTAAACTTACTAACGACAAAATATGACTACACCACTGTCGGTATTACGTTCATACATACGAAACACCAATCACAAAAGTGAGAGTTTGTCCAAGATTTTGCATGTGACTCCAGTGTCCTAACTGCTTGTCCTGTTGCAAGCTTCTTTAATGTGTGTCCTAAATTAAAATCAATTTTCTAACTGTCACTCCTGAAGCATTATTGGCTGCCATCATTTGGCCTTACCTGTTCAGTAGTTAAGCTCCACTCCCTCTACTCTAATACAAAATAATAAGAGAAGACCAATAAAATAATTAAAAAAGCACATAAACAAGAGCCAGATAACAGTTAGGAACAACAGCGAGCACGAAAAAACACTTCAGAGTTTGAAAAGCTTTGTTCACCACTGAGCACAATAAGTTTCAGATAAATCTCAGTCTAACTTCAACTTACTCTTCGTTGGTAAATGAGTTTTTTCACCATAAGACGATAGAGTCCGATGCAAAATCTTCAAGAAACTCGTATTTGTGTGATAAGTCATGTATTTACAAATGCAATACTAACAGTGATTTAATCACATTCTGTGATAATACAAGTTTAGTTTAAATTCTAAAAAAGTTTTAAAGAAATAATAATTGTTCAGATTTTATTCTCCTTACTGAAGAAAAGAAAAACCAGAAAAAGTCATGCAGCTGCAAAGTATCCTCTCCAACTTCGACCTAAAATAAGTGCAACACAGCAGCAGTTCTAACCTGAGGACAAACACCTTCGATGACATCGACCAAGATGATTGCTCCATCACATAATCTGACGGCAGTTGACACCTCACTGGAGAAGTCAATGTGCCCGGGCGAGTCAATCAAATTCACCAGGTACTCGCTAGAATCTGACAAAAAACAATAAATTTCACAACCCATCTGCTATTTACCACAATCAGATGAGGCAATCAGACTTCAAAAGCATTTAAAATGTAAAAGCTTAACTACTGCTGCTGGTTCTTTGCTTTTATACTCTGCAAATACGTAATTATTAAAAGCACTTATACGATTAAACAACAGCCAAAGTTACAGAACAAAAAAAATAGCCTAAAGATAAAACCACCAGCATTGAAATAAGTGTTTAATACTGAACTGTAGAGCTTATTTCTACGATTTTCCTGAACTGTCATTGTCGACCTGGCGCAGCGAGTCATGGATGCTCTGAATGCCGGCTGAGACTGCGAGATTAGCTGTAGCAGCTAGCTGGCCTGGCCTAGGCTGGTTGTGGCTAGCCTACAGTCAGCCTAGGCCAAGCCAGCTAGCTGCTATAGCTGTTCTCGCAGTCTCAGCTAAGTGTTGAAAGCGATCAGACGTAAGCCGCAAAATTTTGCAAACTGGCCAGTAAAATTTGGCAAAATTTTCCACGGAAAACTGTGGGCCCTAATGATAAATGCACTAAAAAAGCACAGAATGTCAAATCATAAAAGGTGTTGTGGATTACTTTGACTGAAGTAGAGGGAAATTGCACTGGACTTCATGGTGATGCCACGAAGCTGTTCATCTTCTCGACTGTCCAGATACCGCAGCTGTCATCATGCATACCACATATGCATCAACACCTGATACTAGGGCTGCCAGTTTCAATTATTTTTGTAATTTGACTAATCAATGCACATAAAAAATTACAGTCAATTGATCTAATCAATAAGTATATAAAAATCTGTTAGTTATGGCATTAAAAGTTCGTTCTTAGATCTAGCCTTTACTCAGTCTGGCCTAAGTTACTGTTCTCTGTGATATTTTGTTTTGTTAAATTGCTATATGTTTGACAGCGTTTGTAAATTGCCAATAGTATACTAGAATGACTGTAACATAGTATTTTCAATGAATATGTCTCATTTCCACTTTCTGCAGTGATAATTTGTCAATGAGTTGCATGCTGTACTGATGCAGTTTCGATTTTATGTTTAATCACTTTAATAATCTGATAATCATTTAATCACTGCAGCATTACATAATACATACACCATACTCTGAGCACAAACACTGTTTTACTTGCACTACAGCCATATAAAAATGTCTCAGTTTTACCTTTCCAGCAAGTCGCTGTGAAATAATCCCATTACTAGCAAGAAGTGCATCTGCCAGTGTCGTTTTACCTACAAGCAAACAATGCACACATCACGTTATATCAGCAGCAATGTAACAGCAATTAATTGCTTTATTTATTTATTCACTTACAATAACTCATTCAAAGTAATCAGTATAAGTCTTAGTTCATCTCACAGCATTATTGAGCACACAAGTATTTATCAAGTAGAGATAACAACTGATCACAGAATGTGGTCCTGAATTAAAGGCCTACTACAGTCAAAATTGACCTATGCGATTTTACTGTATTTTCAGATAGCAGATCTCTAGTAAAAACTACATGCATGGTACCAGCACAAAATGTTTGATAAACAACTTCTATTTGATTTTTAATGATTTTTAATAAAAACCAGCTGAGAACCAGTGAATGCCCAGGTCCTGGTTCCTGCTGGTTCCCGTCTCCTCCATACGGATACTGTCCATGCGAATACCGACCAATCACAGCATTCCTCTCGGTGAAGCTGGTTCCCGTGCGCCCACGCGAAAACTGATGGCAAAGCAGTCAAAAGTTCCGTTTTTCAGTTTATTGTTTGTTTATTTGCTTGTTGTGTATGCATATAATGTTTTCGCATCTTATTTTACACTTAATAGTTGAACAATCAACAGTTTTTAATGTTTCTGAAATTAAACGTTGCAATTTGCATGTTCGGTGGTCGTCTGCTACAATTTACACACACACATACAACTTCCAGTTTCATGTAAAGTGGGATTGATAAACAGAAACTAATTTAGTTGATTAAAGTGTGATTTTTGCATATAATCTCCATTTAAAGTATATAAAGAGACTGCACATCTGAGATCTAAATGTTACATTTGTTCAAACTGCATAAAAAAATTTCACTGTAGCAGGCCTTTAACGATATTAACAAATACAAAGCAAAAATGATGCCACTTATATTTGGCAAGTTCTTGTTGACATTATAAGCTATACAAAGTTACTGACTTACTCATCTTGAGAATGGTCTTCTTTGGCTCAACACATGTATAAACATGCATATTGAAAATTGTAAAAAAAAATCACGTATAGCAAAAGTATAGCACGAGATATGACATTCGCACCATGATCAACATGTGCAAGTATGCAGACATTGCGAACATTGGCCGGATTTTGCTGCAGTGACACCAGCTTCTGTACATCCGTCCTCTTCATTGTTTTGCCTCTGCAAATATATTTCCACCATTTTCAATTATGTGTTAATGCCCAGCAAAAAAATGTTAACAGAAAGTATTTAACCAGGTAACATTCTAGCTTTATCAAGTTCACAAAATGCTGGCCATGCATGACACACATCCAGCGTAAAATTTATTATTAGTCTGGGCTGGACTGACACCAGATTCTATTATCAGTCCGGGTCCAGTTGCCTGTATACTAGTCAGGCAGGCTAACTGCACAAAGTCAGAGAATGCCAATGCAACACTACAAAGCAGCAATAGCAACTGTTCTGGAATCATTAATTTCTGTATTACTGCAGAACTGCCTGAATGCAACTTTAATACACTGTGTCCCAAAAATAGACCTCAACATTACTGATCATAACTTGAAGACGGATTAACAGATTTTAATATTTTTTAATACAAGTATTCCCAACACAACTGGCTATCAAATGACCATTCAAATCTCCACCTCACCCAACATGTGCTTCGCACTACATGGGGAAAACGAAACACACAAAATAGAAGTTAAAATGAAGGACACCAAGAGTCCTGGAGCAAAGGCTTAGTTCTATACCTTTGTCAAAATACGTGCCAACTTCAGTATGTAGAAGGCTCCAGTACAGTATGATAGACATGTGATGGTAGACTGGTGCAGACATAGAATAAAAAAGTGCTTCAGCATGTTAAAAAAAGCTAAAACAACTCCAGGCTACTGAAGGATGGGTCGCGATGACCAGTTCACTGCTATGTTGCAGCGGAGTTCCTGGCATGATCAGATGGCTAGTTGTCGGTTGGCGGCTCGGCGTAGTGGTAACGTACTTCATCTAATCAACGAAGTTACTCTACGTTGGGCCCGGTTAGTCTACGGTTAGTCCACGGGCAGGTAAACCATCTTGGTACAAAGCCAGCCAGCTAGGTCGACTCAGCCTTCTACCCTATGCGGGATGGTAAAATGAGTATCAGCTTTCAGGCTGAGTAGTAATAAATGGCGATGGTTAATTTAGTACTAGTAGCTGCCTACAGGCGAATCGAAGATTCAGATCGATCAGTCTGGTCCAAAGGTCGGCTGCCGTTTGGCGCTTATGCTGCTCTGGCCAAATGAACCGAGTGAACTCTTGCAGTGGCAGTTCACTGCTACGATGACAGCACCATAAACATTGTCGTGGATATTAATATTACCATTACTACGTCAATGAGCCTTTTAAATGCTTCAACAGATTCTAACTGAACTACATATTCTGGCAGCATGTTCCAGGATCTTGCTATCCACGGAAAAAATAAGTTCAGATAGTAGTCCCTGACTGGGGATGAAAAATGGTAAGCGAGTGAGTTCTCTGTACGTGTAGGCTGACTATAGTGCTTCAGTTGTAATGACATAGGTACTGCTACAAGCTGATAATGCATTTTTTTAAAACATGGTCAGTCTTGCGTGATGTCGTCTGTCTGCTAGTTTTCCAACCGAGTTCAAATAACATTGATCCAACACATGACGGATAACAGGTTTGCAGAATTACCTATCATTACAACTGTGCATATTACATAACGACGCTGCATAAAATACGAAAACGTAAAAACTTAAAATCGCCCCGAAAACGTCTCCTGTGAGCTCCTTTCCAATAACCTTATGAGCACATACTACGATACTTTGTCGATGAGCTACCACAAACGTGCACGCTTTTCGACATGCAGCTTATAATATAACCTGTATCGTTAACTGCTTCAGTATACCATTTACAATATCTACATTATTTGCTTAAATAAAACTACAAAATAACTATAAAGTTTGTAATCAGTTATCCGCTATATTATCTCAAACTTCTATAAAAATATGCTATAAATTACAACAACAACAGCCACGCCTTCTCAACTGTAAACAAACCATAGAAGTGTTATTATTAGAGTATCACTAATTCATGACTCCTGACCCCGAAGAACGTGTCACAGAGTCGAATAAAAAATATAACAGCAAATCAATAGAGAAGTTAGTGCAAAACAAGGCAAATAATACAGTAAACAAGGAAATAATGGGAAAAAAATTCACAGAAGACCAAGCTGCATAATATATCAGGCGCTAATGCATATTGCAGAGTTAAAAGAATTATCTGAAGGATCTCACATGGAAAAATTCCAGAACAGTGTTCGAAGTCATGAAGAATATGTTGAAGTTAAATTCAAACTATGGACAGAAAGACGAACAGTGCTATATCTGTGGAAAACAAGAAACAACACGGCACATTTATTTGAATGCGAAGGAAGCACAGTAAAAGGACTAACAATTAGAAAGATACAAACAGATGATTGGAAAAGAAGGCCCACAGACAGACGACATGAACAGTGTAAGTCAGTTTACGGAAATAGTTTTAAAAAAATGAAAGAAAGAACAAAAATAAAGACGATTGTCCACTCTAAACGTTGTCTTCCCGATGGACGAACCACAAAAAGCTCTGGGTCGGGCAAAAACTTAAAATAAAAACTGTGTGATCAAATTTAAAAGTTTTAAAGTAATTAAATACACGACAAACGTGGTAGTTTGCAGTCAAACGTAAACATTATTCTCACGTTTTTAACTATTATTAATAAAATGCTTAGAAACATTTTGAGTTTTTTAACAATACCTATTTCAAAAGTCTGTGCATCCCTAAAATTTTCTAATTGGTACATATTCTTTGGTTGTCGTTGACAACACGGAAATGGTAAATCATTTTAGCTTTTGCACCATATTAGGGACCGAACCTATCCGGCTAGACCGAACCCCGACCTCTCGGTCATTGGGTTCGACACGCTAACCACTAGACTGCTTGGTGTTATTTTCCGTCCGCAGGGACGGAAAAGTAAGCAAACATGAGGCTATTTTCCGTCCGCCACGGACGAAAAAAGAGCATGCGGACGCTATTTTCCGTCCGTGCGGACTGAAGTCTGTGCTCAAAGCGCTATTTTCTGTCCCTAGGGACGGTAAAGTGAGTAAGCCTGAGGCTATTTTCCGTCCGCCACTAACTAAAAAAGTAGACTATATGACGTTATTTTCCTTCTGCCATGGACGTATGAAGATTGTGACTGATGGAAAATGGTCGCTTAATTTTTTGGTATAATACACAGCCTTACGGAATTATGGCTTTTTCGCCCTTTTGCCGGTTCACCCCCTGGTTTGTTTGCTCCCTGGCTCTTTAGCCCCCTGGTTCGTTCGCCTCTTGGCT
>Ga0209454_1003958_pt1 | contig 10867 bp, 8 predicted proteins | sample WorMetHERISLAND1_2_FD_187400 | JGI IMG/M metagenome (GOLD analysis project Ga0209454, IMG submission 187400) | Marine gutless worms symbiont microbial communities from Max Planck institute for Marine Microbiology, Germany - Olavius geniculatus... | ecosystem: Host-associated > Annelida >...
AAAAAATGGGCGAATTTGCGGCTTCCATTAAACGTTCAAAAGCAAAAAGTGTTTCAGCTTCAGGGGGGCTTCGCCCCCCTGACACCCCGACCAGGGATTCTGTCCCTGGACCCCGCTGGGGGGTCCGCCCCCAGACCCCCGTTATAGGCTCGCGCTCTGCCCGCTCGCCATGCCCCCTTTTCCAAATCTTAAATACGCCACTGGACTACATCACTGTTATTAAGCACCAGCCTAAAATTCCACAATATGCTACTAACAAGATATCTTCATTGATCAATTTTAAGATTTCCATTTCTTACTTAAACACACAGATATACACGGTGGACCATAAAAAGGTGGTACCTTTTTGAATAGCGCCGTAAAACATTGGCTGATTTTAATAATTATTGGTAAGCAACGTCAATAATTAACTTGACGCAAACGACTGTAGTCTTGGCCACCTCAGCTTGATACTGTTGCTACACTACCTTGTAAAGTGTAGAAGTCGTAGCGCATGCGTTGGTACAGAAAATTACTGGGACCATAAAATCATTAAAAATCTGTTACTTTTTGTTTTAAGACCGTACGTTGACGAACTGAGATGATGCATCAACAGCGAATGGGCCGCTCTGAGTCACGCAGTTACTGAACGTGCTGGTGGTGAGTGGCGTCAACGTCTACCACTTGCGTTTATGCTGGATAAGAACATTGCGAGCACATGCTGTAACAAAGATGACGTGATACGACACGTGTGATTTTTTGAGAGACAATAATTGCCAATCATGCTTGATGCTATTCGGTTAATCATTTCTGAGCCGACGCATGCACTACCCAGTACTACGACTACTGCATTTTACAAGACAGTGCAGCCACAGTATTGAGGTATGGCGGCCAAAACTACAGTCGTTTGTATCGCGTTTCTTCTTAATGTCATAAGCCAAAAATTATTAAAATTGGTCAATGTTTCACGGAGCTATTCAAAGAATAAAAGTGACACCTTTTTGTGGACAACGGTGTACAAATACCAAAAGACTATAGCACGTAATCATAACCGTCAAGTTCAAATAACAGAACTGCCACTGTAAATAAAAAGACACTTAGAGTCTAATTGTAAAAATATAACCGCCTGCCGTGCATTACAGCATACCTGCACTACTCAAATGTTCTTTAAAATTCAAACCTGAATTAAAAAACACTCAGATGGTGCAATCATCCATCAAAGCTAACTGCAGTCACACACCTTATTATGGACCAGTGGTTCGTGACTCAGAAGAATTAGAATGTTAAACCATTTGAAACAAATTCCCGAATGAACGACTACTATGTGACATGAGCCTTGCATAATTCTGTAAAAAATTTCCAAAGTTCTTGCACGACAGCTGACAGCAAGCAGAAACAAAAAAGCACGACCTCTTCCCAGCAGAGATAACAGTTAGGTCTACGTGTACAACGAACAGCAAACAGCGAATGATATGAAGCGTCACTTGCCAGCAGTTTACTGTAAAAAACTAAAAATGCGGTAAAGCATTCATCATTCTTCAAATCACGTTTACATCTCAAAACACAGCATTACTGATCACAGTCAGCTAAACGTTGATGAACTTTCAGCATAAAGCACACATATGACAATGCCCCAAATAGTAAATACTCGTTGTACATGAACGCAACTCAGTCACAACCACAGTAACAATCAACTAAAGACCATGCATAAAATAAACAGCTGACTCGTCTCACAGTTGAAATGCAAACAGAACAGAAAAACGAATAATAATATTATTATTATAACAAAAATGATTGTATCACGTCCAAGCAGAATCCCAATTCGGTTTGGATAACTTACAACACAAAAAAAACAATTAACTCCCAACTAATTCAGACACACAGTCAATTGAGCTGTTCTGATAAACTTCATTAACATCCTAGTTTTTGCTTACTAATAATCCAAAGGTGGCAGAAAGGGCGGCACTCACATTATAAAAGAACAAAATAATGTTTATACAAACACGGAGTCTGTCCAATGCATTTCAATAGTTTACAGTATATGGCCATATAAATATAATCAGTGAGCTGTATAGACAAGTAGGAATAAATCAAACAGTTTAATTTCAAATTGTACAGCAGCACTTCTGTATTATTTTAACTAAACAATAAACATTGTCAGTCACGAGACCATTTGATTCGTCACCAGCACTTTACTATAAAAGGTCCATCATCACAATGCGTCTATCTTGCACCGTTATGGAGATATGGCGCCTCAAATATTGGATTGGATGCACAGACGTGGACACAAAAAGAAAGATGGAAAAAGGGAAAGAGAAAGAGAAAGGGGGAGGGAAAGGGAAGGGAAATAGAAAGTGGAAGGGGAAAAGGAAGGAAAAGGAGATGTAGAAAAGGAATGGAAAGTAAAAGAAAAGGAAAATAGAAAGGAAAAGGGAAAGGAAAAAGGGGAACGGGAAAAGGAAAGTGGAAGGAAAAAGGGAAAGGTATAGGGGAAAGAAAAGAGGAAGGGGAAAGAAAAGAGGAAGGAAAAAACGAAGGGAAAGGGAAAGGGAAAAGAAAAGGGAAGGTAAAGAGAAGGGGAAGTGGAAGGAAAGGGGGAAGGGAAAGGGAAAGGAAAAAGGGAAGAGAAAAGGGCAAGGGAAAGTGGAAAGAGAAGGAAAAAGGGACGGAGAAGAAGAAGGAGAAGGGGAAGGGAAAAAGAAGGTGGAAAAAAGATAGCTTAAGAAAGTTGGACACACGGACGCACGCATGGACGCACGGACACTCAGGTGATTTTATACTCTGTCCAATGTATGCATTGCATTGGACAGACAATAATTGCTGCAGCAATCTCAGTATGTTCTCCCAAAGGGATCTGGAATAACTGGAGTAATGCAGGATAAGAAGGCCATCAAATACATCAAACAGTATTGTTATTATTACGAGTATAATCATCACTCATTACTGCCGTCTATTTGAAAGTTAAAAATAGCTAGCTGGAATGGCACTAGTCTACCCCTAAAAAGATACCAAACTGTAATTATTAATATTATTAGCAGTAGTATCAGTACTAGTAGAAGCAACAGTAGCAGCGATATTTTTAAAACAAACAGCAATAGTTAAACGATATTCTATCTCTTTGCAGCTGATCAGTTGTCAGCATCGTAGCACTAGCCATTTCGCAACAACACATCTCCAACAATATTCAAACACAATGTTGCAAAACCAACTTATTTAAACAATGATCAATTACATCTATGTACAGAAAGTTTCAACTTATGTAACTCAAAATCATAATAAACCAGAATTCACTGGAATGCTAGATAATTTAAGTTAGTTTGTCGTATTTAAAAATTTAAGTTCACGTGCAGTTTGGACAACAACACAAACAAATTACTAGACACAATGCAATTTTTTTCAGCTGCAAGTGAAACAAATACGACAAAGACCAACTATTATGCTAAAAATTAACTTGGAAAATAATAGTAGGTGCAAAGGAGTGGATCAACTACAAAGATCTTAAGGACAAAATCAAAATACAGCTTTTAGCAACAAAAAATATGCTGACAACTACTAGATAACCTGCAGACTAGACTAAATATTGACGCTGCCAAGACACTGTTACATGCGCTACAATTTACAAAAATATGCACAAAATGCAATTGTCAGAGACTGCAGCAACAGGCTTCATCAATCACTGATGATGGCGATGATCAAAGATTTCTGCCAGTCAGTCAGTGTAGATGTTCTGAAAGACATCAGTAATGATACTGTGGAAACTGCTGTACAAAAACTGTGTCAGAATGCCATGTTCATGTTCCTGTTGATGGCATAAAGGCCGTAGATAAGCACCGACTCAAGACGAGCTTCAGTCACCAGTAGCTTCATTGCCATCTGACAACCATAGCATTCCCACAGTGTTAATATCTTGAACTACAGAACGATCCACTGCCGACATACTGTGCAACTATCTGCCACGCTATACACTGCACAGTGCAATCCTAAGCCTAATTCTTACCTTGACCTCTGACCCTGTGAGCTAAAAATCCTGTCTTGGGCTGCCTTGGGACACATTCACACCAATTTCGGTTTTTCTGCACCTTTTTGTTTTCAAGTTAAGAGCCCATATGGAACAAAAATAGACGGGCACACAAAAAGTGAAACATACGTGTTTGAAATAAATCGAACAACCGAAAAGTTATGGAAATGATTAGCTTGCATAACACTTAAACTCAGTGCTTAACATTACTACACTTCACTGCACTGACTTAAGCAAATCATTTCCAAAACTTGACTGAAAGCTCGATCTACCAAAAGCATTATGTTCCACCTTTTGTGCACCACCTGGTATATACAATACCCAAATCAGACGTACAAGATCTGAAGCAAAGACAGCCTCAGAGATGTGTTGGAATTCTTTGTCAAATATTCGGTGTGGGAAGCAGACAATCAGCTTGATGTAAGCCTTCAGTTTGGCAGCCAGCTGCAGCAACAGCTTATCGTAGTCACAGTCGTCATGCGGGATTCCTAAGAGATACTGAACATACAGCCAGGCTGCGTCCATTGCATCACCGCCATCTAATGTTGGCCAGTCCTTGCCACTGCAACACCAAATGCAATAAAAATCATCTTTAGCTACAAAACTACTTACATGGTGTAGTAGCATAGTGTAGTGAATTACACGTTGTGTTTGACCAAGATAGTTGCCAGACGCAGTGCTCGGTTAGTACCTGGATGGGTAACTGTCTTAGTATATCTCCAGACAAACCAGCCTCCCAAAACAACACAGCCTTCTACCCCAAAGTATGGTAAAATAAGTACCAGCTTTTAGCTGAGTAATAATAATAAATTGTAACACTAAACTCTATGCTGAATGGCTGCCTATAGGCGAATATGTGGCACAAGACAATCGTCTTGGTCCAAAAGTCAGCACTGCCTCATTAAGCAATACTTGTATGAGCTAAGAATGTTGCTGACAGCAACCACGCATTATTATGCAGCCTCCTAACAGGCAGCATTACAAGAGTTGCCTATCCATCGTCAGAGGTATGTCGGTCCATCCATCTGTTCTGTATTAGCTCCAAACTTAAAAACAAAATGGCATCGAAAAAAACCCAAAATTTGTGTGAATGTTCCTCAGGTCAGGACAACTACTAGATAACCTGCAGACTAGACTAAATATTGACGCTGCCAAGACACTGTTACATGGCAACCTTCAGCTCAAAAGTTCAAAGATCTCGCCTAGAATTAGGGTTGTGCAGTACGGTGTATAGCTGGGCGGATAACTGCATAGTATTACATTGGACCAAAATCTTTTTCTGTTAATATGACAGAAATATAAATCATAGTCACCAATCGCTGACGGCAACAGGCCGGTCAGAATCAAGCGCAGTGGAAACGTGTGCTGCAGTGAAGAAGCCCAGCACCGACTGAAACTCTTCTTCCAGTAAACTGCCAATGTCTGGGTAGAGATGATTGAACAGCAGACAACGATGCTCTGCCCAGTTGAACACATAGTCATCAAATGCCGAATCTTCATCAGTAGACCACAGCGAGCCTTGCGGAGAAGACTTCATCTGATAGAATGTCATCGAGTCACTGCGGACAAACTCGTTAACGCCTGCCACAAAGCAAAGCCACATTCAGATGAAATACATTTTTTGCAGATGCAAGTGCAACAAATAAGAAAAACACATGGTAAAAATTAAGCGTAAAATTCATAAGCAACACATGGTACGCAAGGCTGTGGTTATGTGCAAAACAAAACATCTGCAAAAAATGTTTGCAGTATAATACATTTTTTGCAAATGTTTTTATTGCTTCACATAAAACGATGGCTTAAGCACAATCGACTAGACCTACAGGTGTAGTTAATTGCAACAAGATACAGTTCTGCTGCGTGTCATACAAGTGAAGTATAACACTGACCGCATCACAGTGTCTAAAAAACTAAACTGAGAACTGAAAGCAATCATTAAAAAATAGTCCACAATGCTTATGTCAAGACAGCAAATACAAATACAGCAGCAGTTAAATTATTTCCTCAAATCTAAGCCCATCTCCAGAAAACGCAATGTAGCTGCGTACAATTGTTCAACTGTGTCGCACAAAGATCAGTAGAAATAATGAAGACAAACAAGATCGTAAAACGTTTTTTAAAAAACTTACAGTCGACATGGAAACCAGGCTCCAAGTGTTTCTTCATGCCGTGAAAGACGGCGACTTTGCTCACAGACGACGTAGACTGAAAGTAAACAAACAAACACGTTTAATGAACACCGTTTGCAGCACTACATGTGAGCTGCAAACTTCGCACAATTTCTTACTGCTCGCATGTTACGTTCATGCTACGTCACTAACGTAGCAAAGAGGAGTATATGACATCAGCGTAATATTGAGGACCGACCGACGACCGACCTGATTTTTTTTGAGACTTTGGCACTTTATAAATCATTTACTTACTTACTTACTTACTTACCTCTGTTCCTGGAAGAGCCTTACTGGAAGAACTTCAAACAGCCATATCTCCATAATGGTGCCAGATAGACGCATGGTCACAATGGACCACCCATAAGAAGTCGGCCACCACGAGTCGAATGGTCACGTGACCGATGACGTCAAGGTCGTGACCCCATTATCTTTGGGGTGGCATATTTTTTATAACGGTGCCAGATAAACAGGAAGACAATGTCCAATAACGACTTCTACGGCAGAGCCGGCGGAAGGGCCACCTGTACCCCCCGGGGGGGGGGGCTCACATATATGCTCAGCGGCCTCATGCTAGGTGTAAAAAAATTTTCAATTTTAAAAAATATATTCATAATATGAAATGAATAAATATGTGGAAAGTTTACCTAAAGTGGACAAATCTATTACTTTTCATTACTGTACAGTAATATGTGACGTATTGCGGCCTATAGACGTCATTTTTTTGAAAAGACAGCACAAATTGTATCTGATATTTTGCGTTTCAAATTTTTTAAAAGTGGGCAAATTTGCGAATTTCAGTGAATGTCCAAAAGCCAAAAAGTGTTTCAGCTTCAGGGGGCTTCACCCCCCTGAACCGCTGACCAGGGGCTCTGCCCCTGGACCCCGCTGGGGGCTTTGCCCCCAGACCTCCTATTATAGGAGCCTCACACTTGTATTTGGGGCCTCCAACTCTCTAACGCTGGCACTGGCTATTAGTATAATAATAGTCCGGTCTCAAACTGACGCTGAGTCTATAATACAAGTTGAAAGGAATGAAACAGCACTTAAAAGAATACAAAAGAAAATAATGCGCATGAGGTGCACAGTAGGCCTAAATTGGTCACAATCTAATAATATTTCTTGTTGCCATATAACAATAATTGTAACTGCAAAAACAACGTTGCTGCTCATCAACTGATCTAGTTATAGGCCTACTCACATATAAAGCCTTAAGCACTAGACAACCTGGCTACCTTCATTTATTACTTAATATTTATCAACCTGTCGATTCTACCTGTATGTTGTTGCACTTACAAATATGTTGCTTCACAAATGAGGAATGCCATTCCGTTAAATATCTGTATCTCAACATCAGTCAGTTCTTTCGAACGCCATCTCGAAACACTTCACTTTGCTGCTGCTTTTCAATCCCCATCATATGCCACCAGCCACTGTCCGCCCGCACCTCTCATTCTGTCAATCTGGTGGACATTTTGTACAAATGCTGTATATGCACGCATGATTGACAAGTGTCACGTAAAGCAAAAAATAATGTTCAGGAGATTGACCAAAGCATTGGAAGGATGTGTCGAGAGACCGTCAGCTAGAGAGAGTCTGTCTGCAGTCAGCTCGGAGCAACTGCGATGCTTGAAGAGATCAAGAACAGCATCAGCAGAGTACAGTTTGCAGCCAGCGAGGAACACTGCCAGAGAATGGACATGACAGATGATGACAATGGCTTGTGTCAGCTCTGACAACGACCACATCGCACCATCTGTCTGACGCAGCTTCTGCAACCAATCACCACAACCATACCAGTCGTCTACATCATGCAAACACTGGACTAGATACTCCATTATAAAACTAGGAGGGGTGTTTTTCAACTGTTCAGGCGGAATGTGTTGGTATAAGACCCAAGTTGCCTATACGAAATTAACAACTGTCTTCAAAAACACGTTCATGCATAATTTGACATGTCTAGCTTGCTTGCAAATGCCTAACTGCAGGTCCAGAAAATCGACAGAGGGAAACAAACATTAAAAAAAATGGGAAGAAACAAAGAAGAAGGAAAAAGAAACAAAGAGGCTTGCTACAAGACCTAAGGGTCGATAGACGTCTCTGACCATAATCAGCAGTTTACAATGAAACCATTAAATTTAACCACCATTCTGTGTTACAAACACGCGCCTCAACAGTTATGTACTCAGACAGGAAAATCTTTCACGCAGAACACTGCAAAGATACATCATCTCCTACTACTATTATACTTTCAACTTTTTTTAATCAGCCAGTTTTTTAGCAGTTACTACACCTTAGCTTGCGTCACCAAAAGTGAAGTTCGGGAATTGACAAAGCCGACTTTTTACACGCTAGATAAGACGGGTTTCCTATCAGATCTTTAACTTTTAACCTTTAACTTACCGCTATGAGGCTGGGACTGAGCGCCCAAGGCCTGTGTGCGAGGATCTTGTTCAGTTCCTGGAGATTGTGAAGTTTGAGAGGGACAAGACGTGGAAGACGACCATCAGTGGACGTGAGCCAGCGTCGGTCTCCACCATTCAGCAAAAACTCAGTCCGATGAACACAGACCAGACTGGAACACTTCAACCGCTCAGCCGCCTGCAGACGCACACACAGTGCATACAACAAGCGCCCACCCGGTGAGCTCTTTAAACAACCGATCAAATGCTTCAATAAAATTAACTCCTAACAGACTGCAACCGACTACACCACAACATATTATATCACGACAGAAACAGCAGTAAAATATTACTTTAAAAATCAGTGTGAGTCTTTAAATAATAGGTGGAACGTCATATCAGCTGTTTTTAATTTTTTTGGATAAAACAATGGCAGAATGTTGAGCAACTGTAAGGTTCCAAAATAATGTCACAAAATACCATACTGCTATACGCACCAGATGTTTTTTTTCCTCAAGTTCACCATGCACCAAAAGTCCAAAACTCATTTTTGGCCGCCCCAGGGCCCTAGTCGGCTGGCGAAGGGATATCCCCTCATTTCCTTTCCATGTCGACGTCTTGGTCTCAATTTTGGCGTCTGCCACTCCTTTTACTATAAATTAAGTATTCGGCGTGGCGATCGTAAACTCTCACACAATTGAACTGAACTGATCTAACTGTTCAGGTATGTAAATTTAAACTTATTGTAACTAAAGCCGACGGCGGACCAGAAGGGCAATGTAGTGTCGGTGTTGGAGCGAGAGCGGTCCGTCGACAGCACAGAGCAGATGCTCGTGCGTCTTGACGAAGAGCTGTAGAGTCGCTGAGTACGACGCCAGGTGGCGCTGCTGTGCCGAGGAGGTTGAGTTAGTGCTGCAAGTGGTGATCAACTGAGACTGTTGGCAAGAGTGATGACTGAGGAGTAGACAGAGCAGGTCGTTCAGACGACACGTCCTTGACGAGTCTTCCATCAGCGAACAGCTTAAATCCTGCATACATATACAGGTGCGTTAAGGGTTAAAGAATTGTGTATAGTTCGTTATGGCAAACCCGCCGCAGAGCTATGGAGTGTCTCCTGCCATATGGGACCACAAAGTGTTACCTGACACAGGTGAACGTGGCCCAACCCCACCCATGAAGCCGGTACTCGACTTACCTACCCCGGACGGATGGAAGGCTGAGTTGACCTGGGTGGTTGGTTGCATACCGCAAACAGTCACCCATCCTAGTAGTAACAACTTGGTAGCCACCAGGCTGGGGAGTTGAACTCATCACCTTTTGATCGTAAGCCCAACGACCCAATCGTTGGCCACCAAGCTACCTGTGTGTCATCCCAGAAGCAGTCACACCGCATATACCTCCGCCTGACTGAACAAGCCGTCTAGGTAAATAAGTAAGTAACTAAGTACTAAGTAAGAAGAGTTGAAACGCAAACTTAGCAATTAGTCACAATGTGTAGCAATTACAACAACCGAACGAAACAAACTTTAGAACATTAACTGATGTCAACATGCCCATTACGCCCGGAAGCGCAATGGCAATGCGCAGCAAGCAACAAGCACCAATACAACAACAAATGCCGGTTAAATACCGGTAGGCCTAATAGGCAAATGCACAACTTGACAGAGTACTGTAAATATCCTAAACCTTCTAAAATACAACCCGGATCGCTGGCCACCATTTAGCAGCATGGCCTTGGCTAATGCTGAGACGCAAATGAGGAACAAGGACAACACTCAAATGCTGCACACACGATCAATGATCAATCAGATCAAATGATGCGAGGATACGGGCGAGCAAAATGATTTAGACGGTAAACAGGCAAGAAAACCAGCACACACTCACACAATGTTTACCATCAGGCAAAGGTCAACGACCCAGTCTAGCAGCAAAAACAACCTGGAATATATTGACAGCCTGGCAGCATGATAAACGAACGCTCTCATTTCACCTATTTCGGTGGTCGCCGCTGGCGCTGGCGAAAACACGCTATTGGCGTATCCTTGCCGTGCGGTCACCAACAAGGCCACCGGCAGGCTGCTCCCCGATATATAGGCCAAGACCTAGAACTAGAACTGCATGATTAATGTTTATTACTTACTGACTGTTTTACTACATGTGCATCAGAAATAGTGGAGAAAATGGAAACCAGCAGATGAAATGGCAATAAAAATACAATACGACACAAATATTTGCATTGTGTACAATAGGCCTAGGGCCTACTTCTGTGGTTTTTTCACTTTACATGGGAGGTCAGGTGT
>Ga0209454_1003959_pt1 | contig 10866 bp, 4 predicted proteins | sample WorMetHERISLAND1_2_FD_187400 | JGI IMG/M metagenome (GOLD analysis project Ga0209454, IMG submission 187400) | Marine gutless worms symbiont microbial communities from Max Planck institute for Marine Microbiology, Germany - Olavius geniculatus... | ecosystem: Host-associated > Annelida >...
GGTGGTAAATGAGTGCACCTTACATAATTTCGTCGTCTTAACCATCAACATGCCAAAAATTATTAAACTTAGTAAAAATTTGACAAAGTTATGACAAAAACAATTTTGACTGTTTTTTTTTGAGACGGCGTACAGTGAGAGTGAAGGTGATCTGTAATTGCAGCGATGATTGCAGTGTCGCAGTTAAATAATATCCGTTGTAGTGTCATATTCGGACGACTGTTTCGACGGAGACATAACCACTCTGAAGACCAGACACGGCTTTCTGTCGCTAGTGCCGCGAGTTGCTCACGGTTGGAACGACGTTCTAACCACCAGGACGTGTGAGTGGCGAGTGGTGACAGATCCTGGGCGTAACATCATCGTCTCATGGACTCGTCCTTCCAATGGCGGTCAGTTCAACTCACGCTGCAGCGGTATCGTGACTTTAATAAGTAAGCAGGGCAGAAGGTTGCAGTTTTCCGAGAGACAGTTCTAAATTTCGACAGAGAAAATCATGGGTGCACAAATGCTGAAAATTTTAATATTCTCTAAATTTATTCGAATGGAGGTTTCCGGTCCCAAATTTTGAATTTTAAACAACAATTTTTCCACAAAAAATTCCGGCAATTTTCCAAACCAAAAATTTTGGCGCGGGGTGGGAAAGGGCAATAATTGTTTTCTTGCTAACTGTCACGAAGCCACTGACGGACGGCACGACGTGTGAAAAGTGATGTAACATGGAGAAGGGGCGGGGCGGCAACAGCTAAATTCTGGCATATAGGAGAAGTTTCTTTTCCTTCAAGCATTTTCTGTTAATATACAAAATTGGGACTAAAAGTCTTTTATTTCGGGATGTTAGGGCAAAATTTAAATTTTGTGGGTAGAGCTTTTGTCGAAAATTTGTAGAAAAAGCCGTCAGTACTCGATGCAAAACTTTAAAAAATTTAAACGTATTTTATGTAAATAATCCCAATACATCGCTTTACTAAAATACAGTGACGGATTCAAGAGGAGATGGGGGGCTGCTGTCCCCTATTGACTGGATGCGTTTCAAAACATGTGAAAATTTTGCACGAAAATGCATTATATTTGCATAAAAATTTCGAAAATTTTTGCGGAGGGGGCTATGCCCCCTTTCCAAACCCCACCCCCTACTCCTACCCTACTCATCCGTCCCTATCCCCAATTTCTGGATCCGCCACTGCTAAAATATTAGGAAATTTACCTTTACACGTATTACGCCGACGACAACAATATTTGTAATTTTGTTCTAATTTTAATCACATCGCAAATTGCCAGCAGACTGCTTTGAAATAACTTGACATAAAGCTACTTGAAGTGATCTTCGACGTGGGTCAGTCGACGAGTGAATCCGCATGTCACAGACTGATGTTGTTATAAATTATTAACGAACATCAGCTGCCATTGCAATCCGTATTCCACTTCTCTGGACTTATCGCGGTGTTCATTTTTCTATGATAGTATAATAGGCCTACTTTACAGGGTGATCCATGAAAACATGGCACTTTACTTTTGTTCATATCTTCGCCAATTATTAACCGATTTTCGACATCCATTTACTGTTACATTCTGCAGACAATTTGAAATAATGTTATTATTATATATCCAATCGCACTGTAAACGCGTCTTTACACTACCTTGTAAAATATAAGTAAATTATGAATGTATAACGATAGTAACAAACAATCATTTTAGTAAATGAACAAAAACACTTCAAACCAACATTGCGGTTAATGGTCTGTATGACACTAAACTGTGTGGATTTAACACAGTCTGTTGTCATATGGATCATTCACGTCAATGTTGGTCAGACGTGTTTTTCCATTTACCTAAATGTTCGTTATTCTCGTTAGTTTTTTCACATTTACATTTCACAAGTTAGTGTAAAGACGCAATTACAGTGCAGCAAAATATACAATAACCACATTATTGCAAATTGTTTGCAGAGTGTGAAGGTGAAAGCATTTTAAAAATCGGTTATTAATATTTTTTTAATTGGCAAAGATATAAACAAAAGTAAAGTGCCACGTTTTATGGACCACGGTGTATATGCCGCTGACGGTGGAGTCCGGAAATAGATGGTTGTTAGAGATGTGCAATCGGTTTCATTTTTCACTTTAGTACTCTCCGTGTAACTCAGTGAGTACTCGAGTATTTGTTTAATTAATAAGTAAGTAAGCAAGTAAGTAAAAGTAAACCTCCAATACTAGGCTGCATTGTATGTAGGTAAGTAACTGTGCACAGACTGGAGCGTTTTCTTTTCTGCAGACTTACTTGTTGACCGTGGGTTTAAAATATGTGTAGGCCTACAAAATTTGCTATGGCACACAGACGATACGGTAGGCTATTAATTGTGTTGATTTCCCATTCTCGTGGCGGTGCATTGACACGGTGAGTTAAATTTAAACACATAGTGAAGACTTTTTGCCGTAATGTCGCTATAATTAAGCGTCCTTAAATTTTGAGTAGGGCCTAGATCGCATCGTCCTGATCATTCATGCAGTTGTTCTTTCATTCGAGGTTCAATAAAACAGACAAACCATTATTGTACAATAACAACTATCATTGTACAATAACAGAAAGTTAAAAAAAAACACTGTCGACATTGCGGAACCGAAGTTTTTAACTTCACAAAACAGAAAGATGTTCACCCAGTAAGAAACAACCGAAATTTATAGGGCCTAGAGGCGAAGCGATAGAAAAGTAAAGAAAAACATGAGATGGGAGTAAGGACCTATTTTGGATCAAATTATCAACATAACTAACGTCGCGTCGTGTGTTCTTAGCAGAGGGAGGGTTATAGGGTGTTTACACGATCCAGCAAACGTCCATGAGCATTAGCACGTGTATTTTGAATACGTTTGCTGGAAGTTTGCTGGACTTTTGTTGGACCGTGTAAACACCCCAGTAAGCAGCGTAAACTCTGGTTGCCAGTGAAACATAACGACAGTCAGCGGTGCGAGTCATAGGACATTAGGTCGTGATGTCGCTGTGAGAGATCGTGATGACCTTTTGACCTACACGCAGCGTTAGCTCCCACGCTGGCCGCTGCAGCGGATCACACTGTTGTTAGATCCGACTGTAACGTGTTCGTGTCACCAACGTGAAACCGCAGACGCTGATCCGCCGCTATTTCAAGACTCCGTATGACGCGATAATGCAGTAATTAGGTTATTTGTTAGTGTAATTAATTAACTTAATGATAATTTAAAAGACATACGCATTTCAAAGTGCCATAATGCCACGTACTTTAGAAACGCTAACGGTCACCAGACCCGTCGAAAGCCAGGCCCGGGGAAACATTCTCGCGAGGCCCCTCTGGGGAGAAATTTTTCGATTTTTTAAATGAAGCATTCTGGTGTATTTTTGTGTTTCTAAGCGGCGGCGGGGCCCCCGAAACATCGCGGGGCCCGGGGTAGCTTACCCCCACCTCACCCTCTGGACGGGCTTGACGATCACATATTATACCATAGGATAGGCCTATGATAAAGATTTGCATTTGAAAAACTGACAAACATAGAAGACACCGTCACACCCTGACCGGCACACAAAACTTTGACTGTTGAATCACTTCTCTCACTAACTAAAAGAAAACGTTGTGCCTAAAATTTAGAAATTTATACGCCCCCGTTCTCTCTTTTTCTTTCTAATTATTGCACTCAGCAATAGACGTTTCATGAAGACGTTTTCCGTGACTATCAGTGTAGGCTACGCACTGTACTAAATATGCTTCCGCGGCGATTATTCGCTACGCATGTGGACCAAATTGCGCACTGTACCTGCTTATTTCACGTATTTTTACAGCTTTAAGTAAATCAGTATTTTTAGTAAAACAAGCGAAAGACCGCAATTGCGCGATATAAAAGACCGAGAAACGTAGGCCTATTATTTGCTCTTTCGACCTAAGTAAGTAAGTAAGTAAGTAAGTAAAGAGTCAATTTGTAAATAGCGCATGCATACTCAAAAAATGTTTAACGTGCTCAGTAATTTTCGTCGTCAGTATTTCGCAAACAGTTAGTTTACATTTAAAAGTAGGCCACTGAGACCCAGTTTTGGGTCACGAAGATAGCCAGGCAGCGAATTCTAAGTCGACGGACCCGCAACAGCAAAAAGTCGACGACGACCGATACCGTTCAGTCAGACCTGGCAAAATTGTTTAAATACTAGATCTCCAGTGCTGAAGTGGATAAGCGAGTACGCAGTACGAAATTATACTCAGCTAGGATTGTTAATATTGCAGTATTGCAAAAATTTATTGCAATAAGTATTGCAATACTTTTTAGTATTGCAGCAGGTATTGCAATACAGGTTCCACATTTAGTATTGCATGTGGTATTGTAATACTTTTAGGGCTGAAATATTGCAATACTTGAAAGCAATACTTTGTGGTATAAAGTATGCTTCTAATCGCGAGAACGCTGTGTTATAAGGCAAAGAATTCTTTTGTACTTTTGTTCGATTGCGTGAAAAAGACTGAATGAAAAATAACATACCAAAACGACTTGTTTATTGTTTAAATTCTGGGTTGACTACATTTTCACGTAGTCTGCAGTCTACTCAAGATTTAGAAAAAGCTGCACACATCGGTAAAAATTAAAATTTATTTGGGGGAGTGGGTACCAGAGTATTGAAACAAAGTATTGCAATTGTGTTGCAATACTGACTTTAAAAAAGCATTGCAATCGGTATAGCAATACTTTTTTCCACCAATTGCAATTGCAATACTTTTTGCAAGTATTGCTAACAACCCTGGTTATGCTATTCCAGACAATATTGCATAGTATTTTTAAAAACCACGCTGAGATCGCTTAGACTACGTACACCGTCGCTTGCTTCATGACGAACGACTGCAGTCGAAAATTGCGAAACCAGTACGGCGGATCGAAGTTCTATAATCCGCAATCGCACTGCGGCTGAATGGCCGCCGCCGATGATGCCAATGAAGCGTGATGCGGTTGAGAGAAATGTGCGTCCGTTGACCCGCGCGTTGAACTGTACGTGCAAACACGCTGCTCTGGCGTCGCAATTGATGTGCGTTGAAGCATCAGCCACCAGTTGCTTCCAGTCCGCTGACGTCACGACTCCCGTCCGTCCAGTTTTATTGCGCTCCACACAATGCCTTCCGCGACAAACCTTCAGTTACAAGTTAGGATTTTATCTGCCCGCTGTTCTCATTACGGCGTAAAGTTTCAATACGTTTCACGACAAGCTTGTCTAGAACACATTCCTGTTTCAACGAATGGCGTCTTGTTGCAGACGATAGTAGGCCTAGCACACCTGCGAAACAGTTCTGGAAGGAGTCATCCTAGCAGAGTCTGTTAGGCATTAACATTCAATTAACTGTTATTTCTTTTGGTTTGTCTCTATCATTGTTACGGTAAATTATAAATATTTTCGATTTGTTTAACAACAAGCCTGTTTAAACTGAATTTAAACAGACGTTGTTCCTGTTTCCACGGGTGGCGTTTTCTTTTAGCTGATAGCAGGTTCATCCAAGAAACGGGATTTGGAGAGGGGGAAGGGCTTAAGCGAACCTTACTACATTAACATTTAGCTATTTCTTTTGTTGCTGATTTATTCCTATCTCGTTACTACGGACAACCGTGAATTATAAAGATATTCAATGCGTTTTACGACAAGCCTGTTTAAAGACGTAGTTTCTGTTGTAATGAATGGAATCCTGTTGCAAATCCATTTCAGGAACAGTTCCGCCAAGAGGGGGCTAAACCAAAGTCTGTCGCATTCATATTCAGCTATTTCTTTTGCTGCTGATTTGTTTTTGTTTTGTTACTACGGTGAATTATAAAAAACATATTCGATGCGTTGCACGACAAACAATTAAATTAATTGATACGCTAAGCACCGGGCATTAGCGCGCAGACCGGAAAACGTAGGGCCTAATTATACAGGGTGCGGCAAAAAAGTAGCCCCCTAAAGTTTTTTTGCCGTTTTCTCAGCAATCGCTTGGAATCTTTAGGGAGCTACTTTTTTCTGCCGCACCCTGTACAGTCTCACGTTCCGCACAACTTCTTGAAAGTCGCAGCATGCAGCAGTGCAAATAATAGGCTACGACAGTTACAAACATGTTATTTATTTATTAATACATACAAAGCTACAAAAGTGACATTTTCGTTGGTCGTATAACAGCACAGCAAGTACGGTCTAAATAAATTTGCATATAAGAAATCAAACGAAACTCTAAAACGGAGAAGCCGGTAGACGATCTGGTTTTAATATTATTTCCGCTCCGTGTACAGACAGACGCAGACAACTTCAGACACGCTGTTTTTATTTAAAGGTCACTTATGTTTTGCAGCTCGCCAGCCAATAATATTACATGTAAAAAAGTGTCGGTTCAGTGCCGACATAAGTGCGGCCGTCCACGGTACGCCACCTTTGATTTATTGAAGTGATATTAGGCTCAGTGAGTATGTCGGCTCAGTGTAACGTTTACGCCTACTTTGTTTTTTCTGTTATTTTTTCGCGTTACGAGCTCGTACGGAATGGATAGGTGCCGTTATTGCAGCCTATTAAAACAATTGCACAAAAGTCAAAACCAGAAATAATCTATAAAAATAAATTGCACACAAACTTACAGGGTTATTGAGTATTTGTCTGTGAATTGAGACTCTGTGGTTGTGTGCTTATTCATTGAACATCAGTTTTTAGGCAGAATTGTTTTTGCAGCGCAAGCGATTCTGCCTATTAATTGTTACACATTTCTCCACAGTGCCGTCTCTATATACATTGTGTCATACTGAGTACTGTTGAAATTGGATTTTTTACCCCCAAAGAAACTGGAGATTTGCGGGTCGACCCCCAGTGAAAACATGCAACTGAAAATTTGCAGCCAAGCCATCAGTCTCATGCTGCCATCTGGTGAATGCAAACTAAAAGCTGGGTGGACATGTCATATATAGCGGTTCCGCATTTTGTCAGATTACGTTGGTGTTTGGTGTGTTTGCTACTGAAAGGTGTTAAAGATAGTGCCGAGCTGCAATCGCCTGCCAGTGCTAACGTCGAAGTAGCAGCATGTCCAGCATCTCTTCGGTTCATGGAGCCTGAGACACCGGAAGCCACAATCATCCCGGCATGCCGTGCGCGCCATGGTCACCAGAGAGCTCTGTATACTTCCACCGACAGTCAGCTCACCATAGGCACGTATACAGCTATAGCAAAAATTTATTTATAGGCCTATTACCTGTTTGCAGCGATGTGGTCTTGAAAAAAATTATTTACATTACTGGCAGTTTACTAGCTTTTTGTATTTCTATGTGTCGGATTTTCGAATCACTGGCGCTGTTTGTGTTTTTGTTAAATTTATATTATTTTTTGTTTGGTGATTTGCAGTAAATTAAATCCCGGTAAATGCCGGTACCCACTTTGAGCATTGCCCGTTAACTTTTTTATCATTGTATAATTCGTATATTTGTTTTTGCGCCAGTCGCCGTTCTAAAGGTTTTGCCCAAAAATTTGCTTCGCTGTCTTTCTAACACTTTATTCAACATTACGACCTAGTAAGCATTCGTGTTGAGCACGAAGATTTAGGTTAGGAAAGCCGTCGGTTTACAACAATTTTTGCTCGCATTAGCCTTAGCGGTGACGTCATGCTCAATGTTCTTCTGTATTTTACTCTAACAATCTCTAAGTATGTTTTCGTATTATTCTGTCGTTTATTGTACCTTGCGGTCTGGCATTTGATGCATTAAAGGAACATTTGACTTGATGCGATTGTGATTGATTTGACTTTTGGCTTGTGTATAGGAGCTGCCTTTGCTATGACGCCAAACGTTGACGTGCAGAACAGTGGACTTGCTTGGGCGCAGTGGCCATATATGTTAGAGTTCTCGGGTTTGTTTATACTCATAACATCGTTCAAGGATGGTTATCTAAGGGTTTGTATAGTAGTGAATACTGTACAAACCCTTAGATAACCATCCTTGAACGAGAATTTGGCTGGAAACTCGGCCTTAAAAAGTTTGATGTACTTTTTTTGAAATTTCATGTGCACAAATTTTAGGTTTATAGGTCTTTTATCTGCTGTTGTATTTAAGTGTGATTTTTGAATTTCGATGTCACGTCGTCCACTCAACTGCTACGATGTGACAAAGAGAACGGGGGACTAGCCTATAGAATTTTCTTTCAGGGTCGTAATTCTGTGTCCGTTTTTTTCTTTTTTAACGAAAACTTTAAAAAAATCATGGGCATGTACAACGGCGAAAAGAAGATGATTGTATCGAGCAAATCCTGAAGGCAAACGTTCGTGGACAACGAAGGAGGAGAAGAGAGGGAAAAGGATGGATCATCGACGTCGTCATGTACAACATGGAGGACTTGCGACTCGTCTTGGTGGACGTGGGCAACAGAGCCGAGGGGAGACGGAGAACTCGTGTGGCTGACCTATCACCGGAGGAATCTACAGCCTGAAGGAGAGAGAAAGTACTACTGAGATTTATTATAAACTATACGATGGCCTATTATCACTAGCCTACATTTTAAAATTATTTTAATAAAATTTTCACACGTTAGTTTTGTTGATGTCAGAGTGTATTTCCTTACAATATTTCATGACATGTCTGGAGGTCTTCTAGTTGTGGGGCCCGTGAGATCGAAGCTTACCTATTTCTGTAATTCTATTTCAGTAGAAAAATTACTGACGAACTTTCAATTTCTGACTACGCAAGCTTATTCCTATTGCACACAGCTACCGTACGGTGTCGTGTGCAGTATTCGGCTGCGGTAATTTTGATCCGCCTGGGGGCGCCACTCTGCAGCGCAACGGCGAAGATGCCGTCGTGGTCTGCAACAAGACCGGTGAAACGTGGTACGTTACCTGCATTGAACCATTGATTGATTAGTTATCTGCCTGGCGATAGATTTACCTGGATGTGGTACGTTACCTGTCGAGACGGCCTTTGGCTCGGTACGGTCGGCAACTGTACGAAGCTCGGTATGAAAACATTCTTCGTGGTTTTCTTCCTGTCCTTGCTTTACCCTTCCTCTTTCTTCTTCTTCGAAGGACAAAATCACAAGACTGGACGTCAAAAACCTTAAAAAATGAGGCTTATGTCGTTTCTTTGTCGTAAGGGGTTTTTACTATATAGTGGCTTGTCGAACAATATTGTGGTAGTAGGCCTAGGCTATAGTAGGCTTTGATCTGTGATCTCGATATTTAACAACATTTTATAGAGTTTGTCAAGATACATGTTCATGCAAAAGTTTATCGGCAAAATGCAGCAGTTCATGAATTATCGTGGTAACGGAGAAAATGAGAAAAAGAAAAATAAAAAAAAATTGTAGCAGTGCTGAAAGCAATACTATACCGTCAGAGGTCGAAGTCACGTGGGTTTTCGTGCGTTTTCTGTCTGCGCGGTTTTACTGCTACCCACGGACAATACTTAACATGATTCCAGAATCTAGAGTTTGTTGAGATACGTGTTCGTGCAGAATTTCATCGAGCGAAATGCAATAGTGCACGAGCTGGTGTGGTTATCGAGAAACAAAGGAACTAGCCGCGAACAAGTCTTCTCAGTCAGTCTAAAAATTCACTTGGGGATTTACTATCACCAGCGCCTTCTGTTTCTATAGGCAACTGCGTTTCGTACATAATGTTGTGGTGACTTGCGATCGTGTGGATCGCAGAGCAAAGATTTTACAAGTCGCCGACCGTTCGACCTGCAATCCAAGCTCAGGAAGACGACGACGTGCGGAAAGGTAGGCCTATGCATAACTAATTAGCAAATTCAGCGTTCTCTGCTCTAAATACAAAAGTAAAAGTAACAGTAAAGGCGCCACCCTACTGTGGCGTAGGCTCATTTTCCTTTTTTATGGCCGTTGCGCCCGTTGGCGGATAGTTGACTGAGTTCGTGACCAATGGCCAGTGCAACGCCAGACTTAGGCCTACATGTGTACGGTTACCTTCCCAGCCGGCCGCAGAGCGTCACCGCCTTTTGGCCGGTACCAAATTATATTGCTTGGTGAACAGAGACTCGAGCGTATAAACAACTTGCCCAAGGTCGTTACCTGGCAGTGTCCCGGCTCGGAGTCGAACCAGCGACCTCAGGGTAAACAGGCCGACACGCTACCACTACACCACCAAGCGACGCTCCGCATATGGCCGGGTTTAAACATTACTCGACTGGGCTCTGTTCTATAAAAAATAGGACCCCTTTGCGTAAATTTTCTGATATTGATGTACAAAAACTTAATGTGCATTCAGTCAATTTCAGCGTTGCAACTGTAGACCTATATACGCAATTAATTGATTGCAATTTTGGAAAAACTAACTATCGAAATTTTTAATCGTTACCACCTCAGGCACATCGTTGCAGGTCAAACGGTTGTGCATAGCTGTTTAAGGGAAACCCATTGCAAATTTACGAAGCGTCACCTGCCATATGAGATCACAGAGTGTTATCTGTTACCCGACACAGGTAAACGTCTCCGCCTTAACACCAGTCAAACAGGCCGGCGGTACTTGATTTACCTATCCAGGAGGGGTGGAAGGCTGAGTTGACCTTGATATCGGTTATATGCCTTAACTTAGATGGTTTACCTGTTCGTAGACAGTCACCCATCGGAGTAGTAACCACTTGATAAGGACATTGATAATCGCACTAAGTCGCTATAAGTCTATAAATTCACGTTTCACTTACTTACTTACTTACCTGACCGGGAGTCGAACTCGCGTCCTCTCGATCGTATAAGTTCGACAGTCTGTATTGTGTTGATATGATGATGTTTGCAGGGGCGCTGGTGGCAGTTCTCGTTGGAGTTGCTATCGGCATGCTAATCGGCAGTCTGATGCTTTTCGCCATTGTCCTTGTTAAGAACAGGTAGCGTAGTCACTAGGCCTAATCACAT
>Ga0209454_1003961_pt1 | contig 10863 bp, 8 predicted proteins | sample WorMetHERISLAND1_2_FD_187400 | JGI IMG/M metagenome (GOLD analysis project Ga0209454, IMG submission 187400) | Marine gutless worms symbiont microbial communities from Max Planck institute for Marine Microbiology, Germany - Olavius geniculatus... | ecosystem: Host-associated > Annelida >...
GAAGACACCCCCTCCCCATACCTTCCCCCTTGGCGCCTTCGGCGCCTCGAATTGGCTTGCGCCATCGGCGCTCGACCTTGCCCCCCAACTTCAACTCCTGGATCCGCCTATGGTTCAATGCATTGTTATTGACAAACGGGTCGAGCCCGGCACAGTCGCCTTAGACTAAGAGCTTGCGTCGAGGCCAAAAGGGGCCACTTTAAGCTCAAACTTTAAAGACAAGTTTAGAATGATTGTTTCAATGACTGGTTTAAATTTTGTAAAAAAAATCTTTCAGGTATTAATGATTTTACACTAACTTATCTGTAAGGGTGCCGCTAATTTTGAGATATGGTGTATATCCCCACACTACCTTGTGGAATATAAATAAAATATGCATATATAACGACAATAACAAATGAATATTTTGGCATAATTGAAAGAAAACGCTTCAGACCAACATTACGGTGAATGATCCGTATGACACTAGATTGTGTAAGTCTAAAACAGTCTAGTGTCATACAGATCATTCACCGCAATGTTGGTCTGAAATGTTTTTTCGTTTACCTAAATGCTTGTAATATCGTTAGTTTTTTCGTACATTTATACTTCACGTAGTAGTGTAGATACGCATTTACGGTGTGGCAGAATGTATAATAATCACATTGATGCAAACTGTCTGCGGAGTGTGCCGGTAAAAGAATTAGGAAAATCGGTGAATAATTGGCGAAGATACGGACAAAAATAAGGTACCACGTTTTTTATTGGCCCATGGTGTAGTAACAGCACCTTACCTGTAAGCCCAGCCGCGGCAGAGCTGCATGCATTTCTCCTGCGATGGAGGTGAAGTCGGATTGAGGTCAGCATCATAAGCGCCGCGGTTGTTTGGCTCGCCTCTCGACCAGTAGGTGTAGTCCATCTCTTCCATGCAGGTGCCGCCGCAGCACGAGCCCGTGCCTGGAGTCTGCTTCCAGACGAACGGAGACGGTCCGCGCTCCAAGTCATAGCGCTGTCCGGCCGTCCAGAACATCTCCCTGCAGCTGTGACCTCGCGGGTAGCGAGCACATCTGGCGAGTGACGTGGCTACAACATCAGTAAACGACGTTGCTAAGTAAGTAAGTAAGTAAGTAAATACGTGAGTAGGTAGACAGATGGGCAGATAGTTTATGTAGCACGTTAACTGTAAGTAACCTCTAACGCGAGCACATCTAGCAAGTATCGTGTCTACAGCATCCATCAGCATATGATAAATAAATAAGTAAGTAAGTAACATAAACGAACGGAGCATCCGTAGTGGCATAAATGTTATTGCGCGGCATCGTCACAAAGAGAGGCAGAACAGACAGATTTTGAGACGGAATTGGAAGAGAGTAACGGAAGGTGCGGACTGCGATGGTGACGTGTTCAGGCAGACTGTTTCAGACACGAGCAGCAGCGCCCCAAAAGCTCGGTCGCCGACAGTGGACAGTCGGGTGCGGCTGACAATCAGTGATAAAGACGAGCTCGATAAGCTGACAAAGCTTGTTTATAAGGTATGAGGACGCAGACCCCTAAAGTAAGTAAGTAGCTAGATATATAGGTAGTTAATTCAGCTAAAAATAATCTCGAAACCTCGAACGCGCTCGGTGTTAGTAGAAAGAAAAGTAAAATGTACGAGATGACGTCAAACATTCGACAGAGAGCAGTATACTGCTTCTAAGATAGTTTAAAAAACGTTTTAGTGGACGGGCATGTTCAAACGCACGATTTCTTTGTGTATTTGTGTTCCGTTAAAAGCCACTTTATTTGGCCGACCGTATACTAACAGTCGTGTTTATGGTATGATGTTTTGGCCGTCTGTGTGTCGTGTGTCTGCAACGTATTTTTGCGGCTAAACGAACGTGTAAAAAAGCAAATATACAACAATTACCATATGATACCAATTTGTGCATATACCTCTTAATATCTTTGCTAAACATCGATTTACTACATTTTTACTGATACGCTGCTAGGCAAATTACGACGAATAACGTTCGTTCATACCACTGTAACGGGACAGCAGTGCAGCTACAGCCGTTTGTTCTGCAGAGCTCTCTATCATCAAAAGATGAGCGTCCGGGTACAGCTCTTTGCACCTGAGTCCAGCGATCCCCCATTCCAGGTTTTCACGAACGACGGCGTAGCATCCGTTCACTCTGGGCATGTGTGTGAAGCCGGGAGGGCAAGCTACAGAAAAATAACAATATACTAACTTATGCATTATCTGACAAAATCTGTCATACTGTCGTGCTCTTTAGGCTGCACCGCAGTTTTGTCAAAAGTTTGATCCACTCATTGGCAGATCTAAAGGAGAAGGGCAGTGCGGGTGCCTCTTACAATGCCAAACGTCATACGTTGTCATATTATTAGCCGACCGTACTTAAGTAACGGTCGAGCTATTGGCACGATTGTCGTCCGTTCCTTTATCTGTCCGTCCGTCCGTCTGTTGTCTGTCACGGATGTATTGCGGCTAAGCTTTAAGTCATAAGGGAAAACTTTTTACACGAATACATAGCCATGTGTGTGAATAAACATTTTCAAATTTGAGACTGTATGAAGGAAAAGAGGGTATAAAATTTAATTTAAAAAACCGGTCATATCTCAGAAAGGGTGAGCGATAGAAACAAAAGGTTACTTAATATAATCACTAATAAGATGTGACATACGCCATTTTAAATAAAATAAAAAATAATCGACCTTGGATGACCTTGAATGTCACTGACAACCAGTACGGTCGGCTGTCCTAGCGACAGCTAACTTCTTGTATTTCACGTAGCTACATGAAACAATATATCGGCAAAACGACACTGTTATGATAACATGTTTAACCTACGACGAAAAAACTATAGAAAAATACGTCGGTCCATGCCAGCTTAAAGCTACCTCTGATCCGAAATTCCGAGCCGTGACTTTTGACCATTTCGACTAAAAATTAGCACACCGTTTACTCCAAAGCTCACTCCTTCCATGTGGAATGTTTACGCCAATTTTAATTTTGTTTACCTTTTTTGCTTTCGATTTTAAGAAAATAAACAGAGTTGATAGATAAACATAGAAACAGATGGGGCAAGATCCATAACGCGCTTATTAAAACGGCCACATATATAACGACAAATTACAACAATTATAACAACAAATCGAAACTGTATAACGGAACGTACGCGTGCATCCTCGTTCGTCGGATCTGTCTTTGCAGTCGGCGGTTCCATCGCAGACACGACTCTTTGGAATGCACTCCCCACTGTCGCACTGCACCCAGTCCGGGAAACATCCGCACTGTTTGTTTAACCTCGGCCACTGGTTGCACCTATACGCACAGCAAGTATAGGCAACGTAAGAAAAGAATCGATTTCTACAGCGGACAAGCAACAACACGCTAATGCGCTTAGTAAAGTCGTCAATATCTTGCGTCTTTAGCTGGCGTTTGAAAGTGTTGAGACTCAGTTGTGGGTCACGAAGACTGTCAGCGAATTCGAAGTCGACGCGCCCGCAACAGCAAAACGCCGACGATCGAAACTGTTCAGTCGATAGCGCGGTGCGACCAACTTCCGCTGACTGGCAGACCGCGAAAAATAATAACATATTAATAACATATTTCGCAAACTTTGTGCCAGCCCTTGATTTTGTGCAGTATTAGGCAAAGTTAAAAATAATTTTTGTGGCTGGGAAGGTAAGCGCGGGTTAGGGGTAAAGTAACTGCAGCTTACAGTTCTGCAGGCTTTTACACTTTTGCTACGTTAGAGTGCCCGATAAGAAGTAAGCCTTTGTCGTAATGGCAATAGATAGAGACCAATTTTCAGATTGTTCACATCGATATATTCATCTGTAGATGCTGTTTCACAGTTATAACATTATGATAATCGTAAAACAGACCTGGCGCTAGTGAACGGCACAGTAGCTGCAAGAAGCAGGAACAACGTCAGCGGAAGACAAATCATCTTAATCGATCTTATTCTCTCTGCAAATCACGTACACAAACAGTTCTATTTTACTTAAACAATTTTTTATAAAACGCGGCAGCTGCATCGCTACCAACCATAGTCAGAAAGAGGAAAATTTTCATGAGTAAAAAGAAATGATAAAATAAGTAATTAAATAAGAAGCAAAAGGGTAAGTATTAAAATGCTCAGTGCTGTGGTCAGTTCGGCGATTAAGCGCCACAACTTTTATTCATATTTTTTTCAAAATACTGAGAGGTTAAAAATTTCTTTAGTTTACTTTCAGCTGCCGAACTAACTGCGCAACTTAAATTTATTTATTTCATCTTTATTATGTAGATAATTAACTTTCTCCTACATAGGTCTATTAGTCTCGCCAGGCCGTCGACTTCCGACGAAGTATCAGTGACTGCAGTGACATCAGACCAGTTCAGCGTTTAACAGTGACGGAGACAGGACCTTAGCGGCCCGGCGGCGTCAGGCGTTATCCGTTTTCCTCGAACTGAAAGTAGAAATTTTGCGTTGCTTCTATCAGTTCGCCGAACTGAAAATAGAATTAAAAGTATTGAAATACTGAGTAAGTTTGTTCTGAAATGCGCATATAGGCTTATTTTCTAGTGCAAAGATATGAGACTACGACAGAAATAAGAGCAGAGAGCAACGCGGCAAAATGCTTACCGTCTACTTGCTGATAGTAATGCTCGCGTTGAAACTTGTCATGCACTGGCTGCAAGTTGCTTCGTCCAGCTTGCAGAGTCACGAGGCTTATATAACGATTGCGTACGTGACTATTGACACTGTGACCCAAATCAGTGAACTTCGGGCTACATCCCACTCCATGTGACTTAAGTAAACAAACAACACGGGCACGCACTAACCGGTCACGTTTCAAGTTTTAGTTCTTTGAGTAAAGTTCAGCAACTGTATATTTGCAAAGTTCACAGAATTTCCCACTGGCGGAGTTCTGAACTCATGAGACGTTTTCTCGAATGCTTGCTTATTTTTTAATGTATTTTTATGCTTGTGTTCAATGTGAAATTGTGGATGTGTTGTTAACTTGTTATAAGTTGCGCTGGCCAATGTTTTTTCTTAAACAAATAGATGACGATGATGATGAAGGTAGTTTTAACTGTGCACGTAGTTAGAAGGTTTGATGATTTGCCATCATTGTGCGGCCATATAAGTGTGCTCTTGAAGCCTGTTAATGTTTTTGGCTTTAATAGGCTATTTTATTTAGTCTAATTTTGTTGTTTGCTTAAAATGCTCGTCAGATGAATAAATATAATACTATATAGACGCCTGCAAACAAATATATTTAATAGGTGAATAATTGTCTAGCCCACAGTTTTTAACAGGGTCGACGACTGTTCAGATCGGAGCTTTTTTGATGGGTGAAGGAACGCAGAAGTGGCCGGGAGGTAACGGCGGTAAATCGACAACCATCTCTATCTGGACCTTCAGCTCAGAAAACCTGGCGCCGCCTCTGTAAACAAGTAAACAGAACGTACCTGTCTCTGCACGCATTCTGGTGGCGTGGTGCGACATCTCGGCCGATGTTCAGGTCTGTGGCCCGATATTACGTGTGTCCAAGCACGTTTTACATCTGGACCGCATAATCTGTCATGATACCTTCCTCACTGTGCGAACTTCAGCCCCTATAGTTTTCATTCTCTTACACACATCGTAGTTTACATTTCGTACCTTTTTTTACTTTTCGTACGTTATACTTCTTGTTCGTACACTGTGCATTAATGCATCAGCGATACGCATAAAACACTAAGACCATCCGTAAACTTGTTTAGTGCTAAATTGTGCAGTTAAATATAGGCTTACAATTTGCTTAAATAAAGCGTTTTTTATGCTAACAATATAATTCCACTTAGTTTGGAGTTAATTAAGATACACAAACGCAAAACACTTTTGTATGCAAACTGCAAAGATCCTAATGTATTCAACGTCAATAATTATTGCTTGCTGCTGCATTAACCTAGTCTGAAATAAGTCTGCAGAGTAAAACGGTAAAAAATCAACGACATTTTAGAATTAGGATCTATTGCAGAAAATGCAAGCTGCAATACTGAGCTTAGCTACAGGATACATCATGGGGTTGGAAAGGTTAAACGGTGTTTTCTAATAGTTCAGCGTGCTGCATAGTACATTTTCTACAATAATTTTCGTGGCGCGTGCGAAGTTTCAGATGTCCACTTCGCAGATGGAGCAGGTCGGGATTTCACACAAGGCGTCGTTCCACTTGTAATACCACCCTCGACATAGCTGCATACACTTCTCCGGCAGCGGAGGAGACACTCTGTTGAGGTCGGCGTCGCGAGCAGCGTGATTGTTGGGTTCGCCGCCGGACCAGTTCGTGTACTTCATCTCTTCCATGCAGGTGCCAGTGCAACACGAGCCCGTGCCTGGCGTCTGCTTCCAGACGAACGGCGACTGTCTACGTTCCAAGTCATAGCGCTGTCCGGCCGTCCAGAACATCTCTTTGCAACCGTGCGTCGAATCGTACCGGGCGCATCCAGCAATTTCCGTGTCTGAAACCCGTCAATCAGACTATCAAATACAAAAATAAAATCACCAGTACGATTGTAGCCCCGTGGCAACTTGGGTGATATTACGTCACTTTAGTATGTACGAAAATTTTTGATGACGGTTTTTTCGTGGTAAAAACAAAGTTAACAGTAATCAAAGCCGAATATAAGCTGACAGAATACTACAAATTTAGGAATTTGCGTTCAAATTGCTACAGCCAAAACCGTTTTCGCAACAACAAACATTTCTAGAATTTGAGATAACTGTTCATTATTAGATATCTAAATACAAATATAGAGAAGCTTTTCCTGCGTCCAGAAGTGTCGATAATGATGATCAAGTGTTTAACAGTAGGCGATTAACATGGGCAAAAAGTGATCATGCTATTTTCCGCCCTCCACAACTCGATATTAGCACCCAAGTTATCCGCACCCAAGAAGCAATAAAGACCACTCAAATTGTCTGACTGCCAGACAAACCATGGAAATTCAAGGACATAGGACTGACCGGCTAATCATTCTTCACTTTCTCTAGCACTTAAAATATAACGCAACTTTGGTTATCGAATAAGCAAAATTGTTCATTTTGGACCTTACCTTTTAATTTGCGCTTTTATATTTTGCCATGCATATTAATGAAGCAAATACGCCGCATGTTGAACAAAATACACACCACTGTAACCGGACATCCATGTCTTTATAGCTTCTTGTTCTTCGGCCTTGTTGATGATCAAAAGATGAGCGTCCGGATGCAGTGCTTTGCACCTCAGTCCAGCGAGCGCCCATTCCAGGTTTTCCAGCACGACGGCGTAGCATCCCTTGACGATCGACACGAACGTGAAGCCAGACGGACAAACTGCATCGAAAAAATTCAACTTACGCTTTGTTTAATAAGCAAAAATTTGCCATATCTATTTATTTGTTAGTTGTTACGCCCAATTTTGTAATGACAAAGTATCAATAGACGACTTCTGGTCGTCACTAAACTAATCTTTTCCTTATTGAGTTTTACTATACCCTTCAAAAATTTTGCTAGAATCCGCTCGTAATTTTCGAAAGGCGTTAGCATAGTTTGCTATGCAGATGCATGCTCTGTCAAAAAATAATGGACAGCCAATAGAAATGGAAATCAAACGAACCCAACTACTGCCCACAGTTTGGATAAAACCGGATTGATCGAACTAAAACTGAAAATCAGACGACACAAAGGCCGAGCCGAACCAAACGTGGGTCATAAAAAAACCCGAACCAAAAAGAACCCTGTTGTTTGTATTCAAAAAAGTTCTCCAAAATTTCCACAAATTTGTGGACTACGAAACCGACTACTGCGTGGCTATGCTGAACGTACGAGAGCAGCCTTGTTCATCTGATTCATCTCTACAGTCTGACTGTTTGTCGCAGACCCGACTCTGTGGAATGCACTCTCCGCTGTCGCACTGAACCCAGTCCGAGAAGCATCCGCACTGCTTCTCCAGCCTGCTCCGCCACGTTTCAAAATTTGTTAAACACACTAGGCGGTCCTAATATGATACCAGCACAGTTTTAACATAACTTTACTGAAGTCAATTAATTAGCTGATCGATCAATTTATAAACATAAAATTGTGTAGCACAGTGACTGCACGGACACAGCAAAAATGCTAACAAGAAGCTCAGCTGTCGCTATCGAAGGTTGCCCGTACCGCCTACGTCCCAAGGGCAGCGTCTGACTTCCGGTCAAAAACAAAAAGCGATTTTCCAGTGGTGACTACAATACTTTCATAAACGCTATGTTGGCGCTGCTACTGAACGCTACAATCAACGTTATGATACGATACGGCGCACATGGATATTAGATGCAGGCAGAAACTTTGCGTTACAAATTGCGGCTAAACCGCTGCAGATAGCGACATGGTTACTATTGACAGTTTATAGGAACACCTCGTCGCTCTATTTAACGACACCATCGTAAAATCCCTACGACGTATCGTTTAGCCACATTACACACGTGACGGACAGACGGAGAGACAAGCGGACGACAGTTTGTGCAACATGCATTACCGTTACTATGGTCGCTTAAATAGGACACCAAGGACACCATAAATCTGCACTAACTACAGTGCTTAACTACAAAAACTCGCAAATACCAATGCAAAAGGCTGTAAAACTGACACAAATTATAACATAACTAAACTGAGAAGGATCAAACGTTTCTATTTGTCTTGTAAAGGTTGCAACATTTATTGTGCAATTAACAGACCAGGCGTTTGCGAACGACAGAATAGCTGCAAAAAGCAGAAACAACGTCCGCTGAACACAAATCATGCTACTTGATCTTATTTTTCCCCACAAATCACCTCTACAAAAACAGTTCTATTTTACTTCACTATTTTTTTTAAAAAAGTGTCTGTTATACACACGACAGTGTTGAAGTTATTAACGTGCTAGGTAATTTCATGGTAAGATGTGCCCGTCAAACCCGTCAGAGTAATCAATTTCACTGCGTGCACATGTTTAATCTTAATTCGGCTTTAAGTCACACCATGTCTAGTTCGGTGAGTGGTAGGCAAAATTTTGGTTTATACAAGAAGAGTACAGTTTCTCGCGTTCGGGTTAAGCCTACGTTTTTTTACTGAGCGTGTTGTAAATGTCTGAGGTTGATTTTATTTTACTTGTAATGTTTAAGCGTGCTATATGGCGTGTTGATTTTTCGTGTTTTTAATGTGCTTTAGTGTTTTAATGTATTAGTTTTTTATCACTTTGTGTTTAATATTATCTCATATAATACACACTATAGTCTTAAATTTTTATTCAGGAAAATCGTAAGCGTAGTTTTGTCTGGTCGTTTTTGTCACATTGCTGCTTCACGTGTACTGTTATTTGTACGATATTTGGCAAATTAAATGATTAAATGTTTGAATGATTGACTGGTCGATCATGACATTGGTCATGTATCTCGGTACCAGTCGGAGCTGTCGCTGTTGTTCCTGTACCTAGGCAATAAATTTTTCGTCTACTTTCGCCGTTTAGCATTCTATCGTTTAAGCACGCGTTGAACTAAGTCGACCAAAGACTTGTCGGTCACGTATTACTGTCGGAAATCTGGCCCAACTTAGCCTATCTCTGTTGGATCCGAGACTGTTTGAAAGCCAAAAGTAAGTTCAAAAGACCCAGTTCAAGAAACCGGTATTCAAAAACCAACTAATTTTAAAAAGTCAAAAAAAAACCCGAAACGAATGCCTTTTAATTCTTTAGCGAGATATATCGCTACAGAAAACTGTTTTGATTGATTGACTGACAACGAACAAAAGCGATGCGTGTCAAGACAGAGAACCTGTGATCCGCAGTTTTATTATTAATCTAGCCGAACTACGGCGTTTTATGCTCAATTTCTTGTGCGGCGTTTTTGATCATTCGTTAACTCAGCGGTTACTTAGCGCCAACCTTCTCGAAAAAAACGTGTTACTTCATCACGCATGTTATGATTAACATAGCGACTTATATGCTTATACCTATTCGAGTCTGGGATACTGTCTATGTTACGCCTACATGTGCAACTTCAACCTCACAAATCGCGCAATATCAGCCTACTGTCGGCCTTTTATTTTGTGCGGGCCTGTACGTAATTTGAACAATTTTAGACTAGTGATTACAGATCGATTAATGGTAGAACAATTACCAACAAATAGCGACATATTTCGATCGAAGTCAATTTTTGTAGTTCTTTGTATATTCACTAACTTCAACTGCGTCACATCGATCACGTGACAATTGATTCGCTTTGCGACTCTAATTATGTAGGCATGAAAACGTTGGCTAATTAAATTTATTCACTTGCGATATTAGTAGACTAATTTAACGGTTTATACAGGTCATAAACTCTATATCACACGAGATTTTCGCCACATATTTTTCGTTATGCGAGTAGCCACAATATTTGGCCGTAAAATATAAACTATGTCAGGAAAAAAGTTAGACCAATTTTGCACGTACTGTTTTATTTTTATTTTGACTTTTATTTTCATTTTATAATGTGTATTTTAGTGTATGCTTTTTAGTGTAGGCCGATTTTAACTGTAGAATTTTATGTTGCATGTTTGCGTGTGTTTTTTTAACTGTATATATGTGATGTGCTGCCTTGCTGGCGTAATAAATGATGATGATGATGATGATGATAACATAAGGTGCGGACGCAGTAATGCTAATCTTGAAAGGGAGTTTATTCAGTGTGACGTTATCGGCTGCATTTCGAATGCGTCTTAATGACGCCTATGCCCTATGGAATGTAGTTTAAAAACTTACGTCAGTATTTCGTCTTGTTTTCTTTGGTCTTCGTGATTCACGTTAAAAGCAAACTAAAGCCCAAAGTCCATTATGCTATCCTGTCCGCTAGCACGTGCTAGCGGACAGGAT
>Ga0209454_1003962_pt1 | contig 10862 bp, 10 predicted proteins | sample WorMetHERISLAND1_2_FD_187400 | JGI IMG/M metagenome (GOLD analysis project Ga0209454, IMG submission 187400) | Marine gutless worms symbiont microbial communities from Max Planck institute for Marine Microbiology, Germany - Olavius geniculatus... | ecosystem: Host-associated > Annelida >...
TGTTCAGGATCAGCTGAGCCCAGCATTCGATTAGCACACGTTTTAGCTGGTCAGTTACTGAAATTTTGTGACCATGCTATCTGTTGCAATGCCCCCACGCTGCATTATTAACAGAATTTAAATCTGGACTTTTTGGCAGTGAGTTTTTGAGTTCAATGCATGGGAGTTCAGGCAAATGCCCAATTTCAGGGGTAATGAAGATCTATGCAAGTTCGACCCTTTTTGTCTACAGCATTCTAAAACCTTTGACGTATTACATGCCTTTCTACTGGCAATCATCGCTGAGCTATCAACGCTCAAACAGGTCCGGTTTTTTGGTCCACCCTGTACATAAATACTGCAGTGCTACCGGTCTCGTATTGTTGTCGTTGCTGTTGATAAACTTGTACTGATACGCCCAGTAATGATGTCATGTCAGGCTTGTTAAGAGCTGTTCATTTGCAGACATTTGTTGATATTTTCAGTGCTGATTTCTAGCGACGTTCAGCGACGAATCAGCGTACATTATTACTGTAAGCATTCCGCGTTTTTGATGTATCTGTAGATCGCCCGTCGTAATCAAACATATGAAAGTCTTTTTCAAGCCACGAGTCCCATAAGGCTTCTTTGACCTTCGTTTCCTTAGCTCTCAGCTAGACACCGGTTTGCACTGCAAGACTATGGTAAAATTGTGTGGTGTGCCACAGTGCCTGTTTACGTCTCAGCTTTCGCTGGTACTTATTGTGGCTACTGAGTAGGGTTGGCCAGGCTGAGTTGACCTAGGTGGTTGGCACTGGCTGTTCTATACGAAAATGTATTACCTGTTTATCCAGTTACTAGTCGGGCCCAGTGTAGAGTCACTTTGTTGATGACCAGCGCTTGACTGATATATGATACCATACGATTTGCGCTTGAAAACTGGCTGGTGAGCTGCCAGTGTAATCTAGCGTATAAATTGAAAGAACTAAATACGTTTTAAACAGAACTGGAATTTAAGAAATGGAATATATGTTGCTATGTAAAAAAACAAAAGGAAATCCAGAAACAGATGACGTGGGAGGTATAGAAGCCCCGACATCCATTTTGTACAGTAGACAGCAACATTTTGTCACTGCCTCTGAATTTTGGTCTGTCAGAAGATTTTCTTTTTCGGATTTGGGAGAAATGGCTTGTGTCGGAAATTTGCAGTATCTGTCAGATAATTGGGACTTTCTGCCTATTCTACTATTATAACCCACGACGCTACTGAGACTGGATGCTACAGAGCATAAATTTTGAGATCAGCGTGTCAACACATTGCATAAGAACACAGTGGGTATGTGTGTCACAATGTCTTTGCTTTATTTCATCATTTCGTATGGAATCAGTAAAGTGTGTTGGTTCCATTGTAGACATGTGATGTTGGAGTTTTTGCTATGTCTCGCTCACTGGACCATTTATTTTGCCAGCAGCAGAGCAATATTAATTTGTGTGTACTCAGGGCCGGATTTAGACATGTGGGGCCCTGGGCAGCCGTCGGTGTGGGGGCCCCCTATCTAAAATACCAGACACGGCCGCAGCCAGAATTTTTGTTCGGGGCGGATGGTGGAGGATTGACCTCCCTGTCTCGCCTTTCCTCTTTTTCTTCTTTTAGAAGTAGGACCCCTCAAATCCAGCCAGCGGGCCGAGGGGAGCTTCTGCGAGCTCTCCTAGTGGGGTCTGAGGCAGAGGCTCGGAGTCCCAGCCGAAATCGAATTCGGTGCATTTTAGCCTTAAAATGTGGCATCTGGTGGTAACAATTTTAATTATTTTTCTTAGAATCAACTGATCAAATTTAGTGCATGCAGTATAAATAATAAAGGCAAACAGGGATGGCGGAACAAATTTAAAAGTGGAGGTAGGAAAAATCTGCGAGCGAAGCAAGCAGAAAAAAATTTCTGAATTGTTGTATGCACAATTGTCACATTAACTATAAAACTTCCCAGTATTTTTGGAGGGAGTGGCTTGAGTTTGCTAATCCCCCTTCTGAAATACAGCTCTGATACCAAAAATAAAAAGCTCGACGAGGAAACATATCTACAATGAGTGATGGGCGTCAAGTATATAGGCTAATTCAACCACTGTCTGCACTGCCACTAACACTGCTTCCTTTAAGCGTAACTTTAAAAAACCTCACTGTTTCAGCCAAGGTTTTTACCTGTAATTTAGTTGTTTTTAAAATGGACATATCAGACATTGTGCATAATCTTTAGTTTTTATCTCAGCTTTTAAGCATATTGTCAACCACTAGTCATTGTTCTGTAAGCGGTCATTATTTGATTTATTGACTGTTTGATTGGTAATTATAAACTACTTCTCCCAAAAATTAGGCACAGTTAGGTCTATAACTACATGTACTGTTTAACTACAATCAAAAGACAAGTAAATCTAGTCATCTAACTATTGGTAATTGGTATAACTACGGTAGGCTAATTTCCTTAAGTAGCATGAACATAATTAACAACTGTAAATGTGAATTGGGGAAGCCAATTGCCTCACTTCACACCCCTTTCAATTCCATCTTCTCTCCTCCCTTCCCTTTTCCTCCTTTTTATCCCCCTCCTTCTAAAAGTATGACCCATAAATTCCAGCTAGGATGTTGGGAAAAATGCTGTGAACTCTTCAGTATGGTCTGGGATGGAGCCCCAGCTGAATTCGAATTTGGTACATTTTTGCAGCCGTAAAAATGCGATCTGGTGGCAACAATTTTAATTATTTTCCTAGTTCCTAATATCTATTTTCAACAAAAATAATGAGATTGAGGGCCTGAGCCCCATTGTCCATGCCACCAGTACAAATATGACGACATTATGGTTAAGATGGAAATGGCTTCAAGTGTATTTAACTGTTTGCCAAAAATTGGAAACAGTTTTGGCAATCATTCAAACATCAGCGCCATATTACTCTGGGAAAAAACATCGGAACGTTTGCAGTCACACACTTTACCAAGCAGTTGTAGTTAATTATAATCTTTTTCTGCCAAACGTGGGGCCCCTATTTTTGTGGGGACCCTGGGCAGCTGCCCATGTTGCCTATACCTAAATCTGGCCCTGAGTGTACTAGTATGGTTATGTGTCAAATTTTCAAGGTTATCTATTCTTATTTCTGAGGAATTCTTATTTTATAGTGTGTTGTATTTTTCGTTGGGAGTTTAGCTGGGATCAAAAGCGATAAGGATCAAAAGTTTGAGTCAGTATTCAAATGACGTTACTGCATTAGTCCTCTGGTCATTTTCACACAGTACAGTTCAAACTTGCTGCGTTCATTTGTGTAATTTTTTTGCGTTTGTCATTCTGTCAGTAATTGTGTGGTGTTTCAGTGTAAAAGTTTTACACACACGTGCATGAATTGTGTTGATACAGCTTTTACATGGAGGCCGTACTCGGGCGCCTGATAGGCCTACGTGTTATATAATTATGCCGTGCATTGTTGCATGGTGAATTTCTCATTCGCTCTGCTTGTAGCACTGAACGTTGTTGTTTATGGTCTTTGTTAATCATGCGGGCTGGAAATAATTTCGTTATAAATCATCTCGTTTCAACAGTTTAATGTGAGTTTTGTCGTCAGCATGGACAGAAGCACAGTGCTTATAATATTGGGAAAAAAACAAAAGTTATCAGTAGAGGGAGAGGTAGAAATGGATTTTTGCTCTTCACTCATAGGTCAACAGAAAGTGATGGAAGTAGACGAGAAGACTATCACCCAGAAAATTTTCTGCACGGACCCATGTTTAGCCACTCTGGGGGTTACATTTCGACACTAATGGCGCTATACACCGTGTCTCAAAAAAGAAGCAAAATTGTTTTCATCATAACTTCGTCAAATTATCACCAAATGCAAGACGATACAGTTACGTGTGGTGCACTCGCTTATTGTCTCCTTACGTAGTTACTGTCATCCGTGTTAATAAACGCAGATGATCCAACGGACCAATAATAATTGATGCATAAGTTGCTAAGTTTGTCTGCAGATAAACATTAAACATTCTAACGATTTAATTATGGACACAATAAACTATAACGTTGGATTATTTAACAGAATTATAAGCTTGTATAACAACTTATTTCCAAATTATCATAATGTGTACCGCGCCCATGAACACTAGCACTTAGATGCGACGCTACTGGCTGATAGTGGCATTAACGATCGACTAGTCAAACTGTTTGAGGCATGATACACGGACGATTGACATTTTCATCAGGAAAGGAGTTCCATTCTGTGGCTGGTGAGAAAGAATGCATTCTTTCAGCAATCTGCTGATGACATCGGAATATGATAGGCCTACGCCAACTAGGGATTTTTCTCTGCCAGTTGGTTGGTAATAATGTTTTAAAATTTCAATAATAATTCTAGCATATGGATGAGTGAATGTGTGGCAGGTGCTCAGCACAACACCAGGATATGATTGATGGAAGACTGATTGCTCGGTCAGTGCGGCTTGCCGGAGTGATTAGTATGCTTCTGCATACGTCTGGCGGCTCCGCAGCTCTAGCTAGACTCCGCTACAGTGGCTGGACGATGCGCGGTCAGGCGTGACGATGAAGCCCATACAGACCGTGAGATGCAGATGCTGCATGCCGCAGTCACAGTCAACGCAACTGACAGAGAGATTTGACAGCTGCTGTCGCCGCTCGCTCGCACGGAGTGAGTCGGTTCTCCCTGCAGAAACTCCTCTCATCAGTTTGGACGTGGTGGCCGGTGCCTACCTGCCGGCAGGACGTCTGCAGTCAGGATTGGGCGGTTGAGGCGGGGCGGTGGCGGCGGCGGTGCGCTGCCGGAGACAGGTCGAGTCATAGTCGTGACGGCCGGCCTGTCGACACACTGGAGGTCGATGGCACAGTCTGGTCGACGCATGATGATTCCGCGCCCCGTCAGTCGCTACCCAGTCGCCAGCTCGGAGCCGCTACCGAGACGCCCCGTCTGCAGCGAGTATTGTCTCTATCGCTTCATGTCCGTCCTCTACGGCATCTCATACTTCGTAAGTAGTATTCTCAACGTTTGTGGGCTTGCACACGTACATGTATAAAGGCCTATTAAACCTGTGTCGAAGACCGAGGTTGAAAAACTTTGAATTTTGTCTTTTAAAGCAAGTCTTTATATTAGCGTATAGTTTGACCACTTCAAAACGAAAAATCCAAACTGCTTATAACATTTATTTTCCCAAGCCAAGAAAACAATCCAATCAAGCAGTAACTTACGGTGGCAGGAACAATTGCATGTAGGTACAAACTGCGCTGCGCTTACAGCTGTGAACCCTGATTTCTGTTTTATGTTATCTTGCGTTCTGTGTAAACACTCCGCTGATTCCACAAAACGACAGTCACACTGATTATTTTTTTAAAATTGTGTTGTCTACTTGGGAAATTGAGCTTGCCCGGCATTTTTTCAAGTTTTGGGCCGACCGTTAAGCTGTAAACTGAAGGTCTGGCTTTTTGATACGAGTTGTCGTCCGTCCGTTCGTCTGTCTGTGTGTAAGGGATGTATTGTGGCTAAGCGGTATGTCTTAAGAGAAAACTTTTTACATAAATAATTGGTCTTGTGTCAAGGTTTTTTGGCGCAGAATTTGGGCGATGCAGTGCGAGGAGAACATTTTCAAATTTGGGTTAAATGGAGAGTAGGAAAAATGCGCGCTTTTGAACAAAAAAAATGACCGTATCTCGGAAACAGTGAGAGATGGCCAAGATTGCTGTTAATTACTAATACGAAATCGCATAAACCGTGTCACACGACACAAAAACTCATTAACATTGAATGACCTTGTCGTGTGGTATTGTGGCTAAGCGGTAATTCATAGGGGATCGGCGATGGTGCCGTTGGACTTGGCGACGACGACATTCCATAGACTGTCAGTAACCGTGTTTTCATGTGCAGCGGTTTGACCCTATTTTTCAGTGCAGGGTTTCAACCTATTAATCACTGTATCGCAGAAACAGTCAACTCCTCCTAGCAACAGCTGGATTTCTTGTTATGCTTGATCACGAAATGGCTCACACTATCATGATGTTTAACAGGGTTATCGTGGAAAATTAGGGCCTGTTTTATTTTTGTAAATATTAATTTTATCAGCTTGATTCTTGATTTTGTTTACACGAATTCAGGACCAATCGTGCCAGCAGGTTGCTGAATCGTCGGCAGCGCAGAATCAAGTAGGCCCTAACAATTCGATGCTAATGCTAGCGATAGATTATGCATGCAGTGAGGTATGGGACGAGCTGCAAACATCGAACACTGCAGACCTGCCAGAGAATGAACATCGGTCATCCACGAGCTGATGCTGCTGCTGCTGGTTCTGTGAAAGAGTAGCCCCGTCACAAGCGGCGATGATGCGCATCTCCGCCTCTCGATGGACCGCTAATGGCACGCTGCAACTTTGCAACTCGTCGGCGCTCGGCAGACAGATCTACAGCGTGGAGTGACTATGGCCGCATGCGGTGCATTTCGCTTTTTGTCGTTCTTCTGTGCAGGAATGATTGACCACCTATTGCCGGCGAAACACAAGAACCGTGACAAAAAGTAGATATTTTACTAAAACTTTTTTCGTGGTTATTCCAAGACCCGGTAGTGTAATTGTAATGCAATGTAGAAAGAGAGCGACGTCATGCGAGTGCTTTTATAACGCTGCTGTGAACAATGTTTTATTTTGCATGTAACCATGCGTTGCATTGCGAGTAGGTCCTTTAGAGTTCAAACTATTTGCTATGATGGATGAGTTGCGGATGAGCTTCGATCGTGATGAGACTGATAACTGTTGAGTCAGCGGCGTCGTACAGCATTGTAACACGCGCATGTGTTTATCGAACGCTAGTTATACCTAGCAGATTTAATGCATGACAGATGACTGCTGGCCATTGAATGCACTTGCTAATAGGGATAACAGTATTTTAGCAATGTGGCCTGTTAAAAATAAGTCCCACACCGGACAGGCATTTGATTGGTATTTTGTAAAGTTAAAAGCAAACACAAACAGAGCAATTTTGGAAAATGTTTCATAGTCCGCCTTGCGATGCATGTACTTTTTTGTGCTGAAAAGCAAAGTGGGATTGATGAATATAAATTTTCTTTTCAGTACACTACAGTACGTTTCAACCTCGAACCTATACGGTATACGTAGTGAAAAGTTTAATAAAACATAGTCCTCGAAGATCGTACGAAAATGAGGAAAATCGCAGATTCATCCAGCAATATTCCACCACTTTAGTCACAGTCTGGCAACTTTTTGCGATAGAAGAGTTATTGGAAAGAACAAAAAACCCCACAGCTCACAAACAGCTACCGCATACGACGCTGTCTTGCTGCAAAGATCGATGTCGATTTTCAATTTCGTCTGACGGCTGTGCTTCTCAACAAACTTTTATGTTACAGAGCGAAGCTTATTGAAAATGCGAGATTACACGACAGACAATATTACTGATATGTTGTTGTTGGTATAATATAGATCGTCGGGCTGCTGATGTTGAGTATCGGAGTCTGGGTGATGAGCGTCAAGCGTCCTTACCAAGCAATCAATGACGTCCTCATGACGCCCGCTACAATGATCATCTTTGTCGCTTGCATGCTGCTGCTGACTGCTGCTATCGGCGTCGTCGGAGGCACCAAAAACAAACTGCTTCTACTTCGACTGGTCAGTAAAAGAACTCAGTATACCGTTCCAACGTAACAACATTTTTCATTCGCGAATTTTACCTTTCAGACTGATTTCACAGATTGTGAACCGCTACCGACTTTCTTTGTTTGCGGTTTTTGTTTTAGTTCTCGTTGTTTTTTTTCCTTTGTTAGTTTTCTGATTTCAGACTTCTCTGTTTGTTTTTTGGATATTTCTGTTTTGTTTTACATAATAGTACTTGTTCCAGTAGTTACCGATAACGCTGACATGTCCGTGATTTCGAATGATACTATAGGGCCTATGCCGTGGTATATGTGGTTGTTGTAGTTCATGTCTATCGTGGTAACTGCGTTCGTCATTCAGCTCTCCATTGCGATAGTCGCCTTCGCGCTCCGCGAAGAAGTAAGTAACGTAGCTCTGGTGCGCTTGCTTATGCTATATTTACGTATTTTACATGTGCAGGCAGTCTTTATGTCGTTTATGCTGATGATATTCTCTTACTGTCTCACAGTCGTTACAGTTTGTAAAAGATGACATGGTTGACGTTTGTAATGAACAAAGATGTCGCTGCCAAGTGCCGACGTGTATGCAGCCGTCCGCCCAGCTACCAAGCGTTTCAAATATTCAAAGAAAATTAGGCAAAACAATGATTAGGTCTAGTTTGCAGTTGACGCTTGAGTCGCCTGACCAGCCAGCACGTAGCTATGCATCGACTTTTTCGAGTTTTTGACCTCCGGTGATCTTGATCTTTGACACTTTGAACTGAATATCGGTACACCATTGACACCAGTGTTTACTCCTGTTTTTAGAAATGTTTACACCAATTATGGTTTTTACGCCTTTTTTGTTTACGAGCTAGGATACCATACGAGACAAACAAACAGACGGACGGGTAAGACCCGCAGTGCGGCCTATTAGGACGGCCGCGTAATAGGCGCGTATAAAACGACGTAACTGAACTGAACTGAAACGGTTTGGTTTTTGACGAACTGACAAATGGGCAAGCAAGGCGAGCCCATTGCTGATTGGTTGACGTGTAAATGAGCGTAGTCACGTAGGCCATTGACGTCGTTGGACGGTGCCTAGTGTAATGCATTACTGCTTGTCCATTGGTCATTTCGTCAAAAACTAAGCCACGCAAGTTCAGCTCAGTTACGTCGTTTTGTACGCGTCTTATAGAACAGTCGCTGGTAATTTGTAGGTTAAATGTTGTAAATGTAAATACTGTGATAAGTCGGCAGTGTGACTCTGTGTGTAGACGATTAATTCGCTGGATGATCAGCTCAAGTCGGCTGTTCAACATTATCTCGACTCGGACGACATCAGAGCCGCAGTCGACCGAGTACAACAAGCGGTCTGTAATACCACGTTATTTAACTTATTCATTAAAATAATTTTTAGCCTTGCACTTATATTGAATCCTTTGTCTGACTCAAAGGATTTTCCACCATATCCATACTCAAACCCTGGACCCCGCTTGGGGCTCCGCCCCCAGACCACCGTTATAGGCTCGCGCTACCGCGCTCGCCATGGGGCAGTGCCCCCCAGATATTGAGGCCTAGAACCGCCACTGATGGCGACTTTAGGCCTAATGCTGCCACACATCACGTATATGCAGTTTTTAATTATAATATTTTAATGTTTATCATCAACCTTCTGAGGAATTTCGACGTCCTGTGCCAAGAACATGATAAACCTGTCGGCAAAAGCGTTTTGCTCTTTCAGGCAACTGCATCTCGTAATGCTGTGGATTTGGCGAGGTTTTTAGCACTGGACTTTTTTGAAGCGTGTCTGAAAAAGCGATCTCTCTAAAAACGTGAACACTCAGCCTCGTTTCTGTCACCATGCGTCTATGGCATTGATGAAGCAAGGTCGTAATAAACCACATAACGTTATGCACGACTAAAATACAAGCGTTTTTACTTATATATACCATGTTTTAGTGTTACATGTATTTCAGTAGAAATACCCATGGCCAATTCTCTTTTACGACGCCGACACGACTCATCTGTCGCCGAATGTCGGCAACTGTCGCTGAAAGTTGAGTCGCGTCGGCAATTCGTGTTCAACTCAACAGCTAAGTCGCGTCAGCGTTGTAGATTTGAATTGCCATCAGAAATGATAGGCTACATTTAAGAGACTACGAAGTTTAACGGTTTTTGGCCAACGTTTACATAAGATCTCTTCAGTTCTAACCATTTCATCGTGCCGTGTTTCGGAAAAGTGAAATCTTTCTGTGTGTACGATGCAACAAACAGAACAAGTGTTGCGGCCTGGATAATGCAGACGACTGGGACGCCAACACGAACTTCACCTGTCACAGTCCCGACTCACGGCTAAGCTGCGGCGTACCAGACTCCTGCTGTAAAGACATGCACGAGGCAAGTTTGTGAATAATGCATCTGTCAGTCAGTTTATTCAACATGCCGCTATGTTGCCGTGTCCTTTGCAACTGATACAAAATGTGTGAGCATGAAACAACAGGACTCCATATATGCTACTTAAACAGCAATATCCTTGCGTTCGCACGCAATAATCGTTCAGTTGAGAGTCTGACTAACGAAAGTTGACAAAAATAGGACTTTAGCTTAATTTCGCGCGGGCGTCTTTCCTGATCTGTGTGCTCGTTGTTTTACGTTGTATTTCTGTTTGTATTTATGGGCTTTGAGCCTACCACTGAAATAAATAAATGAATGTAGCCTAATGTCGTACGCATTGTGTCATGTGATCACGAACAGACTACGAAGCACATTGATTTTCGTGCCATCACTATTCGCAAAGTAAAGGCACGTACAAAGCGACGTAACTGAACTGAACTGGCGGTCAGTTCGTCAAAAAATAAATCATATCAGTTCAGTTCAGATAAGATAGGCCTACGACGCCTCAACGGCGTCGGTGGCCTACGTGACTAAGCTCACGTACGCGTCAGCCGATGACTAATCGGCTCGTCCTGCTTGCCCATTGGTCAGTTCGTCCAAAACTAAACCGTGTTAGTCCAGTTCAGTTCAGTTACGTCGCTCTGTAGGCGCCTTAACACTAATGATATTTAATTCTTCACATTGTTTTGTTGTTGTGTCCAGGACTGCGGCTTGGATGTGAGGGGCAACGAAACGGTAGTATAATTTAACAACTCAAGTTGGTGTACTTCAGGGTGGGGGCAACCTGCCACGGCTCCCGGGCCCTCGGGAATTGAGAAATTTACACACCGAAACATACAAAAATGCTTCAGCTTCTTTTCCTGTGAACCCCGTTATTTATATTC